>Ga0164305_10000152_pt1 | contig 22578 bp, 17 predicted proteins | sample Whisoiple_237_MG_FD_110215 | JGI IMG/M metagenome (GOLD analysis project Ga0164305, IMG submission 110215) | Soil microbial communities amended with pyrogenic organic matter from upstate New York, USA - Whitman soil sample_237_MG | ecosystem: Environmental > Terrestrial > Soil > Agricultural...
GCTGATTGGTAGCGGCAAGGTGACCCGGCCGGGATTAGGAGTTCAGATTGCGGACGAGCAAATCGCCGAAAGACTCGGCGTGACCGGCGTGCTGGTCGTTGATGTCACGAGCGGCGGCGCCGCAGCGAAGGCCGGCATACAGCCGACGCGACGAGACAGCGAGGGACGCCTCCGCTTGGGCGATGTCATCACCGCCATCGACGGCAAAAAAATCGAGTCCTCCAACGATCTCTATCTGATTCTGGAAAAATACAAGGTCGGCGATGCGGTGACTGTGACGATGCTACGCAACGGCAAGTCGATTCAGGCGCGGCTGACACTGGAAGAGGTTCGCTAAAGCCAAGCCAAAGATCGCTCTAAGGTGTAATTCTCTCCTGAGGTTCCTGCGTGCCTGACTGGTTCTCGTCGCGCTCGTAGGCGGTGATGATCTGCTGAACCAGATGATGGCGCGCCACATCTTTTTCGGTGAAATTAATGAAGCGAATCCCATGCACGCCTTTCAAAATGCGTGACGCTTCCTTCAGGCCCGAAGGTTTTCCCGCCGGCAAATCGATCTGCGTCGCGTCGCCGGTAATCACCGCTTTCGAGCCGTAGCCCAACCGGGTGAGAAACATCTTCATCTGCTCGGGCGTGGTGTTTTGCGCTTCGTCCAGAATCACAAACGAATCGTTGAGTGTTCTTCCCCGCATGAATGCGAGCGGCGCGACCTCGATGGTGCCGCGTTCAACCAGCTTGCGCGCGCGATCGAAATCCACCATATCGTGCAAAGCATCGTACAACGGTCGGAGATAAGGGTTGACCTTTTCGGCGAGATCGCCAGGCAAAAAACCGAGCTTCTCGCCCGCTTCCACGGCTGGGCGAGTGAGAATAATCCTCACGTAATTGTTTTTCATGAGCTCGGCTACAGCCATCGCCATGGCAAGATAGGTTTTGCCGGTGCCGGCGGGGCCAATGCCGAAGACAATGTCGTACCGACGGATGGCTTCGATGTAGGCTTTCTGCGCGATGCTTTTCGGAGTGATCGTTCGTTTGTGAGCGGAAATGTAAATGGTGTCGAGAAAAATGTCCTGCAAACGAGCGCGAGAATCACCACTCAAAATCCGAATGGCATAATCGACGTCGCTGGCATACACCGGATAACCTTTTTCGAGCAAACCGTAGAGCTGGCGGAGAATTTGGCTACTGAGTTCGACTTGAAGCGGGTCGCCTTCGATCTCCACACCCGAACCGCGCACGCGAATCTTGATATGCAGGGTGTGCTGAAGAATTTTTATGTGCTGATCATGCTGTCCCAAAAGGTCGCGAAAAAGCCGTGGGTCATGAAACTCGAGAAAGTTGACGCCAACTTCGGTCACCATGTCGGCCACTGATTTTTTTTCATCTTTCACTCGGTCTCTCCTATGAGTTGGAGGATGATTTCGCGCGTGCGTGGGCGATTATCGAAATCGAGCAAGATCACTTGCTGCCAATTTCCCAGACAGACTTTGCCATTTTGGACGGATAAGGCGATGGACGGGCCAAAAAGGGCAGCCCGGAGGTGTGAAAAACCGTTGTCGTCGCCCCAACGATTGTCGTGGTGGTAGCGACGATCGCAGGGAATCAGCCGCTCGACGGATTCTTTTAAATCCTGAATCAATCCCGATTCATATTCGATGGTGGTGAGAGCGGCGGTGGAACCTGAAACAAAGGTGGTAATTAAGCCGTGGTGGATCTGTTCTTTTTCAATCGCCGCGTGAATTTTGGCCGTAATATCGATAATGTCGCAGTGGCCGGCAGTTCTTTCCGTGAATTTCTTAGTCTGTAGACTGATCACGCTATAACGCGAGTGTAGCGCTTTGTCGTTCGGTATCCAAATCCGGGATTGGCAATTGGCTCACTTCGTTGCTTGAACGAGTTGCTCCGCACGCCGTAAAGCTTCGCCTATTTTTCCCGCATGCTTACCGCCCGCCTGGGCGAATTCCGGCCGTCCGCCGCCCCCACCGCCGAGCATCGCAGCAAGCTCTTTAATGATGTTTCCGGCATGATAGCGTTTGGTGAGATCTTTGGTCACGGTGGCGACTAGATTCACATTTCCTGCGCCAGCGCTCGCCAATACAACAACGCCAGAACCGAGCTTTTCCTTGAGCCGGTCGGCGATGTCGCGCAGTTGCTTTGCATCGAGATTATCGACCTGGCTGATCAAAACTTTGGCGCCGTCAATGGCGCGTTGCTTCGCCAGCAACTCACGAACCTGGTCTTGTTCGAATTGGCCGCGGAGCTTTTCGATTTCTTTTTCCAGTTCTTTCTGATGCTCTAGAAGCCTCCTCACCTTGTCCGCGGCATCTTCAGGGGTACCGCGGACCAGCGCGCCAATTTCTCTCAGTCGATCTTCATAGCTGTGAATCAGTTCCAAAGCGCCTTCGCCTGTAAAAGCCTCAACCCGTCGGACTCCGGCCGCGACGCCGCCCTCGAAATGGAGCTTGAACAACCCGATCTCTCCGGAAGAGTGAACATGGGTCCCGCCGCAAAGTTCGACGGAAAAGTCGCCGATTTTCACGACTCGCACGCGATCACCGTATTTATCGCCGAAGAAGGCCAAAGCACCCTCGCGGATCGCCTCATCGTAATTAAGCTCTCGGATGGATACTTCGGCGTTTTCCCGGACGTGCTGGTTGACTGCGGTCTCGATCTTTTCGAGCTTTTCCGCGGCAATGGCTCCCGTGTGGTTGAAATCGAAGCGCAGTCGATCGGGAGCGACCAAAGATCCCGCCTGACGCACGTGGGGCCCGAGCTCCTGACGCAAAACCGAATGCAGGATATGAGTTGCCGAGTGATTAAGCCTGGTTTTCTGCCGGTACTTTGGGTCGACCTGCAGAAAGACATTGTCGCCAACCTGAACACGTCCCTTTTTCACTTTGCCCCGATGTGCAATTAGCTGGGGCGTTGGATGCTGCGTATCGAAAACTTCGATGAGATCGCCTCTGGCCGTCGTGATTGTGCCACGGTCGCCGACCTGTCCGCCGGATTCTCCGTAGAAAGGAGTTGCGGCGGTCAGCAAATCGATTTCGTCGCCTTGGACCGCCTCAGGTTGAGCGCCGTGGCTACCGTAGATCGCTAGGACAGAAGATTCGGCGCGAAGTTGATCATAACCGATAAAATAAACCGGCCGATCAAGCTGAATCTTTGATTCCATCGTCGTCACTTCGCGAGCTTCGCGCCCCCGAGTGCGTTGCGCCTCCATGAGCTGTTCGAACTCAGCCTCATCGACGGCGATATCCTCATTGCGCAGAATGTCTTCGGTCAAATCGAGCGGAAACCCGTAAGTATCGTATAGGCGAAAGGCAATCTCGCCGCTGAGAAACTGTTTTTTTTCCGATTTGAGCTTTGCCGTTGCATCTTCGAGCAAAACCAAGCCCCGCTCCAGCGTTTCGCCGAACCGCTCCTCTTCCATCCGGATGACTTCGCGGATTCGCTGTTCCTCTTTTCGCAGCTCCGGATAAGCATCGCCCATCACGGCAGATACAGTTTTCGCCACTTCGTGCAGGAAAGGCTCCTTTAGTTCCAGCAGCCGACCGTGACGGGCGGCACGACGCAGCAGGCGGCGTAAAACATAGCCGCGTCCTTCATTGCTCGGCATGACACCGTCGGCGATCAAAAAACTGACCGCGCGCACGTGGTCGTCAATGACGCGAAAAGAAATATCTGCCGCGGGATCGGCGCCGTATTTTTTATCCGCGATTCGCTCAGTAGTGGCCGTGAGCGCGCGCATATAGTCGATATCGTAATTGGAAAGAACGTTCTGTAAGACGGCGGTAATGCGCTCAAGGCCCATGCCCGTGTCGACGTGCTTCGAGGGTAGTTCTTCCAATTCGCGGTCTTCCTTGCGATTGTATTGGATAAAAACCAAATTCCAGAGCTCGATGTAACGCGCGCAGTCGCCGTTCACGCGGCATTGGTGCCCTGGGACTTCGCGCATATCACAGGCTGCCGGGCCGCGATCGAGATGAATTTCGCTGCAGGGGCCGCAGGGGCCGGTCTCACCCATCTCCCAAAAATTTTCCTTATCGCCAAAACGACGCACGCGCTCGGCGGGCAAGCCGCTGATTTTCAGCCATAGGCGCTCGGCTTCGTCGTCGTTAAGATAAACCGTCGCGTAGAGCCGGTCTTTCAGGAGCTGCCATTCGCGGGTGAGCAAATCCCACGCCCAGGCGATCGCTTCGGCCTTGTAGTAATCGCCAAAGGACCAATTACCGAGCATCTCGAAAAAGGTATGATGATAAGTATCGCGGCCGACCGCTTCGAGATCATTGTGCTTGCCGCTGATACGCAGACATTTCTGGGCGCTTGTCGCACGCACATAGGGCAGCCGCTCTTGGCCGAGAAAAACATTTTTGAACTGCACCATTCCAGCATTGGTGAATAACAGCGTCGGGTCTTTTTCCGGAACGAGGGACGAGCTCTTCACAACGGTATGGCCCTGTTTGGAGAAAAAGTCCAAAAATGATTTACGAATTTCGTTTCCAGTCAGCATGGTTATTCGTCTTCTATGGAACAGCGTAGCAGATCGAAAATTACTTTGCCGCTATAGCCTCGGCGCTGCAAAAACGCCGCGGCGCGCCGGGCAATTCTCATCTCGCTCAGTCTTTCGCCTTTGAAACGTTTTGTCAAAAGCCGTCTGGCTTGCGCGGCTTCGTCCACCTCATCGAAGATTTCCCGCAGCGTGTTGCGGATCACAGGCGCCGCGATACCCTTGATTCTCAGTTCCTGATCGATTTTTAGTGGGCCGTATCCACGACTTTGAGCACGCGAGAGCGCCCAATTTCGCGCAAAAACTTCATCATTGAGGTAATGGAGTGAAAGGAGCCGGCGGATGGCGGCTTCCAGCGCGGGCGTCGAAAAGCCCCTTTGCTGAAGATAACGTCGAACTTCAGTTTCGCTTCGCGAACGGAATCCCAAGTACCGCAGGGCCAGTTGCAGCGCTGCTTCCGCGGTGTCCGCGCGCTCGGATTTGGCTGGAGGTTTGTTTGCCGCCGGTGAACCCGTCTAGCTTACCTGCTCTTTGCTTTTTCTTTTTTGTCCGCTGTCGGGGCAGCCGCGGGCGGGGATGGCGATTCCGGCCGTTTGATCCCGGTCTTGTCCATGACTTTCGCCATAATATCCTTGGCCGTTTCCGGGTGTTCTTTCAGAAACTGCTTTGCGGCCTCGCGTCCCTGGCCAATGCGCTCGCCTGCATAGGAATACCAGGCGCCGCTTTTTTCAACGACGCCGATCTCGCTCCCCAGATCGACGATTTCTCCATCGCGCGAAATGCCTGTGCCGTATAGAATATCAAATTCAGCCTCTTTGAACGGCGGCGCCATCTTGTTCTTGACTACTTTGACTCGGGTGCGACCGCCGACAACATTGTCGCCTTCCTTGAGCGCGCCAATACGGCGAATGTCCATTCGCACGGAGGCGTAAAACTTGAGCGCATTTCCGCCGGTTGTCGTTTCCGGATTGCCGAACATCACGCCGATTTTCATGCGAATCTGATTGATGAAAATCACCACCGTGTGCGAGCGAGAAATGGTCGCGGTCAATTTGCGCAAAGCTTGTGACATGAGTCTCGCCTGTAAACCCATGTGGGCGTCGCCCATCTCGCCTTCGATTTCGGCCTTTGGCACAAGCGCTGCGACGGAATCGACAACCAGAACATCGATGGCGCCGCTCCGTACCAGGGTCTCGGCGATTTCCAGAGCCTGCTCTCCGTGATCCGGTTGCGAAATCAGCAAGTCATCCGTCTTGACTCCGAGTTTTTTGGCATAACCCAAGTCGAGGGCGTGTTCCGCGTCGATATAGGCGCCCATTCCTCCCTGTTTTTGGGCTTCGGCGACAATGTGCAACGCGAGGGTGGTTTTGCCGGAGGACTCAGGACCATAAATCTCGATTACTCGTCCGCGCGGGACGCCGCCGATTCCAAGGGCAATATCCAGTCCGAGAGATCCCGAGGAAATCACCGGCAAGTCCTTTGGGACACCGGCTTCGCCAAGCTTCATAATGGCACCCTTACCGAATTGCCGTTCGATTTGGCTGACGGCGAGATCGAGTGCTTTCTCTCGATTTACATCCATTTACTGCCTCCTTGATTCGAGCTTTCAGTCGCCCGCCAACTCGGCGCCGAGCTGTATAGTTCTCAACTCACTGTAAGTCGCCCCTTCGGGCTTGAGCACGCTCTGGAATAAAACTATTTGACGGACGGCGCAAGCGCCAAATTCAAAATCGTTCAAACTGTCGATTTCCTGGCGCAAGTTTTTTGACGGCCGGCGACCCTCGCGCCAGCGGCCAATCGTTAGATGGGGAGTGAAAGCTCTGTTTTCGGGCGTAAACCCCAGCGGCATCAACGCCGATTCGATCTCTGCCGCCAATTGCACCAATCGATTGCCGGTCAATCCCACCCACAATATTTTTGGACGTCTGAAGTCGGGGAATACTCCCAAACCTTTAGCACTTATGGTGCAGGGCGAAAAGAGGCCCAGCGGGTGCCGGAGCGCTGTGGCAATAGGTTCGACTTGCGATTCTGCAATATTGCCGAGGAACTTGAGCGTCAGATGAAGGTTTTCTTTCCTGAGCCAGCGGATTTCGGTTATGCGCGATTTTAAAATTTCTCCGACGCTACAAATTTTGTCGATCACAGGATCATCGAGGTCGGCGGCAATAAAAGCGCGAATCACAAATTTTATCCTGAAAGGGCGAGGCGAAGCCAGTTCAGAGCAGCCTGCGAAGTCGCGCGGATGATGCGCTCGCGATCGCCGTGAAAATGGAACAATCTGGCTTCATGCCTTTTTGCTTGTGCAATGCTAATCCAAACCGTGCCTACAGGTTTTTCCGCAGTGCCACCACTGGGCCCGGCGATGCCGGTTACGCTCAGACCGAAATCGGCGCCGGTTCTCTCACGAATGCCGCGTGACATCTCGAGGGCGGTCTCCCGGCTAACGGCGCCGTGTTTCTCCAATGTCGTCGGTCTAACGCCGAGAAGCTTCATTTTAATCTCATTGGCGTACGACGTAGCGCCTCCCACATAGTAGGCCGAACTCCCCGCGATGCGCGTGATGCGATGACTAATCAAGCCTCCCGTACACGACTCGGCCAAAGACAGCGTCCGATGTTGTTCAATAAGAAGTTGACCAACCCGTTCCTCCAGGGTGGTATCGCCTTCAGCGTAGATATGGGATCCCAGTATCAGTCGGATTTTTTTGCACGCTTCGAGAAATTGCCGTTGCTCTTCGTCGCCGCCGCTTGCGGTTATGCGAAGCGTCAAGTCCGGATGGTGAGCCCGAAACGAGAGTTTGATCGGCAGCTCCAGCCCGAGGGGTCTTACGAGGTCATCGAGTTTCGACTCGGTAAGGCCATAGACTTTGAAGGCCTGTGAAAATATTTGGTCCTGCCCCGCGCGCATCGCAACAATCCAGGGCATAACCGTTTGATCGAACATTGCCGTCATTTCTTGTGGAACACCGGACAGCCATGAGAGAGTCTTATTTTCCCCTAGACTGACGCGAAATCCTGGCGCAGTGCCCAGGGGATTGGGAAGAATTTCTGCTCCCTGAGGAAACAGCGCCTGCTTAAGATTATTTGCTGTCCACGGGATACCCCGTACCTCGAAACGTTTTCTCAGCGCCGCGGCAATTTCTTCATTCTGCACCAGTGGGCAGCCAAGGAGCTCCGCAACTACCTCTGACGTTAGATCATCCGCCGTCGGCCCAAGCCCGCCAGTTCCTATCACGACCTCCCCTAAACCAGCGGCTTGCCGCATAGCCCACAGTAACTTTTCCCGGTCATCACCGACTTTCAATACCGCTGCGACTTTGATGCCGATGGAAAAAAGCCGGTCAGCTATGAACACCGAGTTTGTATCAACGACTTTGCCGGTGGTGAGCTCGTCGCCAGTGCTAAGAATTGCAGCTGTTTTTATCATGACAAGTGGCTCTTACTCTGGATACCAGAAAAGTAGAACCAGGAAAATCTACGCTGACGAAGCGGGGAAGGTCTCGTGAAAACGAGCACCCCCGCAGGGCCCAATCAAAACGGGTACTAGGACTGAGGCAAGGTGGAAAGCTCGACCAAGTAGGTTTGCGTCTGGCTTTCGAAGAGCTTCTGCAAGGAGGGCTCGATGCTTTCTTCGGCGGGAAAATCTACACTGAGGGGATTAATGTATTGTTGATCCTTGTAAAGCTCGAAATGTAAGTGAGGACCGGTGCTTCTTCCGGTGGAACCGACGTAGCCGATGATTTGTCCCTTGGTCACCGCCGCTCCGGGCTTAATCCCCGGCGCAAAACTGTCGAGATGGGCATAGCGGCTCATGTAGGTGGTGTCGTGAGTAATATCGATCGCTTTGCCGTAACTGCCATTCCAGCCTGCCTCCGCGATCACGCCATCGCCAACGGCGCGAACCGGAGTTCCTCGCTGGGCGGCGAAATCGACGCCGGTATGGGGCAGATTGGTTTTTAAAATAGGATGAAATCGCGATTCGGTGAAGTGGGAGGTGATGCTGGTAAATTCAAGCGGGAAACGCAAAAAGGATCGGGCGAGGCTTTGACCCTCAAGATTGTAATAATTTCCCTCGCCGTGTTGTTTTTCAAAGTAAATCGCGGTCAGCTTTTGGCCGGCATTGATGAGCTCGGCAGCTAAAATGCGCAGTGCCGATTTCGCCTGCCCTTTCCGGCTACGCTCTTCGTAGAGAATCTTGAAGGTATCGCCCTGGTGGATGTCCTTTTCTATATCTATGTCCCAGGTAAAGATGTCAGCCAATTGGGAAAGCAGCGCAGGCTGCAGGCCGACCCGCCGACCATCCTCAAAGAGCGATGTCTCGACCGAGCCACTGGCGGTTTTTACTTCAACATCATAGGGCTTTTCGCGTTTCTGAAAGAGAATGCCCCGAACACCTTTTTCCCATGCCAATGTAGAAGCATCGTCCTGATCCAATTCCAAGGCTTTCAATTGGCCAGGAATCAGCTGGGGTTGCCGGCGAAACGTCGGTTTGGCGAAATAGAGGTGGATGTCACGACCTGCCGGTAGGGTTTGTCGACCCAAATCACGGCCGATTGAGCGGCTCCATAACTGTCGATCGGCGGGGGAAAGGCCATAGCGCGCTAAAAATTGGGCGACGGTTTCTCCGGCGCGTACGCGGTCGGTCATGTGCTCGCGTCTTTCCAACAGGTCCGGGAGCGTGGAAAAAGGTGAGCGAAAAATCGGTTTGGACTCGCGCGCGGTGCCAGGGCGACTGGAAACGGGTCCGGGGTTGGCTTTAGCCTTAGCCGTTTCCTTGCGGACAGTCTTTTGCTTTGCTGCGTGTGCTTGGACGAAATTGATCAGCAGCACGGCCAGAAAGGTGGCCAGCCAGGAAAGGTTTCGGACATGAGAAGTGAAAACCCTAGTCGGCGCGATCTGCGGGTGAGCAAGCATCGCGCCCCGATTGTTGAGTAAATCCAGGCGCATAGTCAATAAGCTTTCCAACTAATAGACCGTTTTCGCTTGCCCTGTCAACCCAAAAATCGGGCCATCAGCATTTGAAGGAACTTCCTGGAAACCGAGGGCAATTCTAATCGGGTTCGCTGTAGGCGAGCTTTCTTAGCGCAATCTCCACCAAAAAAAGACAGAGGGCCAATAGAATGAAAGGCTGCTTGACCGGCTGATAGGTTTTCGTGACGGTCGTCTTGGGTTGGCTTTCGACGGATCTAGGATTGACCTCACCTCCCGTCGCTTCGGCCAAGCGCGTCAACAGTTGATGGTTAAACTCCGGACGGGGTATTTCGCTGCTCAAATCATAGGAAAGCGTATACCCGATGGGTGGGAACGGGATTGGACGGCCGTTTCGATCCTCCATGATATCGATTCGGTAGTCGCCGGTCTGCGAGATTGGTAGCGGGGTTTGATAATGGCCTGGCGCGAGTCGTCTGAGGATTCCGTCGCGTTTGATACCCTTGCCGTTGACGACGAACTTGTACTGGCTGTTGGCGCTCACTTCATCATATATGGAAAGGTCGAGGATAGGACCGGTTTCAGCGTAATTGACGCGTACCTCGTGGGCCGGAACCAGGTTTTCCTCGAGCGGACTCAACCAATCCAGGAGCCGCCCCCAGAAAGTCTGCAAGCCACCCCATTGAATCCAGTTTCTGCTCCAACGGCCTTCCAGATCGGTCGTCAGTGCGATCGATTTGCCGCGGCCATAGCGCCAAGAGGCCAACAATGGCAAACGGCGCTCCTGTCGGACGATCGTCAGATCCACTTGGGCGTTTTTCTTGAGTTCGGTTTCCATATAACCCAGGACCGATGGGTAAGCGCGTGCCCCGAAGCCGGCGAGAAGCTCCGAGCCGCGTTCCTGATACGGCGTCCAAGGGCCGTCGTTTTGCGGCTCATCCTTTGACTTGTCCTGCAGCTGGTCCAGGACAATCTGTGGGAGAGTGGAAGGGTCTGTCACATGGTGAAATAATCCCCCGCCATACTGGCTGATACGTTTCATGATCCGGACATCAGCCTCGGAGCTGATTGCGATTGTGGAGACGGTGATCTTTTGGTCGTTTTTCATTGCGGTTACCAGGTCAACCAACTCGCCCTGACTGCCGCGAGTGACTCCATCGCTAAACAAAATTATATGTTTGCGCGAGGCATTTGCGCGCTCAAGCTGCCGCTTGGCTTCCAGCAACGCGGGCAAAAAATAGGTCTGCCCACCTGGCTTTAGCCGATCGATTTGCGCCCCGATGACGCTTCGAAGGCGCGCCATTGTCTCCAGATAGACAACCACAAAGGGACTATCGTCAAAGCCAATTACCCCTAGCAAGTCGATATCGCGCAATTGCTTTGCGACAGCTTTGGCAGCTTCCTTGGCATAGACGATCCTATTTTCATCGCGCATACTGCCGGATTTATCGATCACTAACACGACGGCACGGTTTTTCTCTTCCGGTTTGGGCGGTTCCTTTGGCTCCACCGGCAGGATTTTTTCGATTGGAGTCTGACGGTAACTTGAGGGCGCAAAGCTATTATCGCTGCCGAGCATCATGAAACCGTTGCCGTCCGACACGTGGCGTTCGACTGCCGCAAGATATCCAGGCGCGAAACGTTCTCGTTCTGGGTTGTTAAAGACCAGGACTTTATAGCCGTTCGGCGGAGGCGCGGTTTCCGGAGTGCGCACCGTGACGTCGAGGCCGTGGCGCTTGATGATCTCCTCGAGATATCGGCCAGCGCCGCTATGGCCATTGATTAGCAAGGCTTTAGCCCTGGAGCGAATACTGACCCATGCGACGGCGTGATCGTCTGCCAAGTAGCGGTCGGTCTCTGGATCGCGCGCGCTGAAGCTCGCTTGAAACGCAGTCAGGCCGCCTTCCGCTGGTGTGACCTGATAATTGAAAGTTTGACTTCCAGGCGTCAGCTTAACGGCCTCGGTCTTGAAGGATTGGCTGTTGCGAGCGAGCGTCAATGTGCCCGATATGGTGCGGTCATTTTGATTGTCGAGAACTATTTTGAGGTTTAACGTTTCGGCGCTGTTTCCCTGTGTGGGCGCCAGCACTTTAGTGACCGCAACGTTTTGAATCGCCGGACGGCCCGCTGGCACTATCGGATAGATCTTGATTCCCGCGGCAGCGGCGGCGGGCAGAAGGCGTTCGACATTTCCTTGCGTTTCCCAACCGTCGGTAAATAGATACAGGTCTCGAGTAGCGGGAGGGAGCTGTAAGACAGAATTGAGAAGGTTTTCGAGATTGGTTTTGTCGGGGTCCGCCCCCGCGGACCGTGATTGAGCGGCGTCGTCCAATAATTCACGACCGTTTGAACTCGCAATAGGAGCCGAACCGAAAAGAAACACCCGATCGTTGCTACTGGGCGTGGGAGCAGCGCGCGTGGTTTTCATCCATTCGCGCATCGACGGTGGAATACTCCTGGAGATATCGTAAGCGAAAATCCGCTCCTGGCTGTGCGATTCCTCGCCGGTGGTTTGCGGATCGGCGAGCGTTACAATCACGAGCGCCAGAATTAGAGTGCGGCCGATTACAATCGCCAATCGGCGGTCGCTCAAACGAAACCAAAGGAGCGGCAATGCGATCAACAGCCAAAAAAAATACGGTTTAGCAAATACAATTTGCGAAAACGAAGGGATTTTTATCATGAGCTTAGGCCGGTTGAACAGTGCGGCGGCGTACCATTAGACGTCTCATACGGGGACTGATGAACCATTCCAAAAACAACAATAACAGTGAGGCGATCAGCAGATAGGGCCAGAAAGTAAACATGGCCGAAGAGGTTCCCGGCGCTTTGACGATGTCATGGAGGTCGATCCGGCTCGGGGTCCGCAGGTCGGACTCTTGCTCGTCGGCTAGATTGCGCGCGAACCAGCGCGTTTCCCGGCCATGGCGCCATTCATATAGGCCTTGCTCGTAGGTATCTTGAAACACAGTGGCGCGACCGTTTAGCGCAATCTTTTTTCCCGCTGGGGTCACAAGAGTGTCACCCGCCTCCACAGTGCCGAACGCGATAGGCTCGGCCGTGCCTTGAGCTTTGGTTCCGGCGCTATCCAAAAACCAGTCAAGCAGATTTAGAGTAAAAATAGACATCGGCAAATTCTCGCGACCCAGGTAAGGCAAAGGATCAAATCCGAGAAACAGATAGTGAGCACCGCGGTGTTCGAGGGCGAACGCCAACGGACCGTTCGGACTATCAATGATGATATCCCCAGCCGTTTTGGGCTTCAGCGGCCGCGCGTACGTCGGCCGAAACAGACTGAAATTTATGTAGCGGGTCAATTCATGGGGCTCGCGCCAGCTTGAGACTTGCACCGTCCCGACAGGAGCACCGGATTCGACGATGGAGTTGCGTTCAGGCGGAAGAATAAAAAGACTGGGATTATCTGGTAATGTTGCAGGCGCGGCGAAATGGAAGACTTCCAAAGCATAGTCGCGGCGAACGGCTTTTTCGTAATCGGCCGGAGAAACGACGTCAACCGTAACGCCAGGAATGGATTTGAGGCTTGCGGCTGCTTGCGGTCGGGGTGTGATGGCGAGAATGCGAAGATTTCGCGAAGCTGGTGCAACAGCATAGCGCCGGTTGTCCAGAGGTAAAGCGTCGGCACCTTCGATCTCAACCTCATAGGTCGGGTGCGCGGCAAAACCCTCGAACACCACCGTGGCCGCATTTCCAGCTCGGGTAATGACATCGCGGCTTGTGAGAGTTGTCCCGTTGGCCTTTAGCGCGACTCGAAGCTTTTCATCACGGCTGGAAAAATTGCTGATCGTCGCGCTTGCTTCGAGACGGGTCGCGGCAATAGACGAGCGGCGCACATCGAAGGCAGTGATGGCGAGATTGGGTTGTGTTTTTCCGACCGAGATGACCCGAGTTATAGTGCCTTGGCTGCCCGCCGGATGATCCGTCATCAGATAGATGCGCTGATAATTCTGCTCGTGCGCCAAAGCGCCAAGACTCTGGTCGTAATCGATGGGCGCGTCGGCAAGATCATAAGCTTTTATACCGGCAATGACTCGATTGGCTTGGACCGTCGCTAGCGGTTCGGCATTCACTCTCTGCAGTCGCGGCGTGGTCGTATAGATATCGACTCGACCGGGGCTACCGAGTTCTTGCGTCAGGCTTTCTGCCTTTTGTTGCGCCAGTGTTAACCTCGTTTTGCCCTCTTCGAGAGCCTGCATGCTCGCCGAGTTGTCCAGCACAATGGCAATTCTGGTCGGACGGACTGAAAAAACCGGCTCGCTCAGGGCCAAAATCAACAATGTCAGGAGCAGCAACTGAAGGAAGAAAACCGGCGGCAAATGGATGCGTCCCCATGGTCCGCGGCTCGTGGGCGTTCCTGATTGTGTAAAGAGGATTAAGCTTGAAAACGTCAACCGGCGGGGACGCTTTTTGGTCAGATACGGGATCAGCAGGAGGGGGAGCGCTAAGAAGCCGAGTAAGGCCGTGGGATTTAGAAATTCCATCGTTACTTAAACAGGCCGGTTGCTGGTAGGGTTGCGAAGATAAAGTCGCTCAGCTCACGGTCGGTCACGTAGAGTGAGTAATGGATTCCACTCTGATGGCAAAAGCTACGGATTTCCAGATTGTGATAAGCGAGCCGACTCTGATACTCCCGGCGCGAATCGTCACTCCATTCGTAATTGATTTCGCGCTGCGTTTCGCTATCGACCAGGGCCAAGCGCCCGCGAGAAAACGGCGGATCCACTTCGACGCGCGATAAGATCTGAATTGCCGAAATGTCTAGATTGAAAGCGCGCAGCAGGTTGAAGCCTTGCTGATAGGATGCGGCGGGCATGAGGAAATCGGAAATCACGATTGCCTTGCCAGGCCGGCGCAGACGCTTGAGATGCTCGCCGAGAGAAGGCCCAAGTTGCAGCAGGCCCGCGGGGCTCGCCGAAGTCGCGAACTCGATACAGTTGGTCATGCGTCGCCGCCCGCGATAAAAGGGCGAGGCGCGGCCGCTCGAATCCTGCAACAGATGCAGCTTGACGTGATCCTGGTTGGCCAGAATGACGTAGGACAATGCCAGCGCGACATACGTGGCGGGCAGAAATTTCTGCTCCGGCGACGGAAATGCCATTGACCCGCTTGCATCGATGAATATGTAGGCGAACAGATCGACTTCCTCGCGAAAGACTTTGATGTAGAGACGATCGGTCCGCGCATAAATGCCCCAGTCGAGGTAACGAAGATCGTCGCCAGGTGCATATCGGCGATAATCGGCAAATTCCAAGCTGGTGCCGCGCCTCGGTGATGAGTAGCTACCGGTCTGTGAGCCGAGAAATTCCTTCCGTGTCCGCAGCCGGAGAGCCTCAAGCTGGGCCAGAAACTCGGGGGTGAAAGGCTCGGTCAACATGCTGAACTAAGCGTATTAGTTATGGTACCTAAAAATTTATTATAGATTAAGTGGACGCGGGACCAAAGCCAGAAGCGAATTGACAATGATTTGCCTAAATGCATTTGGGCATCCATTAATTAATGCGAGCCGAAAAACTGTGTTGCAAACGTCCGCAAGAATTTGACGATTCCAATGTGACTTTCTGAACACGTGGTCGCAAAAAAGCAGTCCACAAGCATTTTTTGCCCATTGCCCCAAGAAGGAGGCCTATTTTCGAGCACAATAAGATTAATATCGTTGTTGAGCCATATACCGAGGAGACATCGCATATCTGACGCATTTCGTGTTTGGTTTCGCCGCGGGTTCTGAGCGGCGACCATGAGCCCTAAAGCATGCGGCAATTTCGATTTAGTCCAGCCCTCCCAGAGCGGCCCGCAATTACACCCGGCGATGGCGTTATCGTTTTGGGTATTACGACGATCCTTTACGCGGGCGCCCGTCTTGCCCTGCATGTTCCGCAAGTAATCGCCGGCCCAGATATTTCACTCTCTCCTGCGGCATTGCCTTGGTATGTCCTGCTTTCAGTCGGACGCATGGCCATCGCTTACATCTTGTCGCTGTTATTCAGTTTGTTTTATGGCTATGCCGCCGCGCGCAACCGCACTGCGCGGACGGTGCTCATGCCTCTGCTCGATGTTTTACAGAGCGTGCCGATCTTGTCTTTTCTGCCCATCGTTTTGCTCAGCTTGAGCGCGATCCTCCCACAAGCTTTCGCCGCCGAACTTGCAGCGATTGTGCTCATTTTCACCTCGCAGGCATGGAATATGACCTTCAGCTTTTATCAGTCCATGACCACGATTCCGACAGAGATGCGAGAAGCGGCTGCGGTGTTTCGCTTCAATCCGTGGCTTCGGTTCAAAATCGTTGAACTACCGTTCGCTGCCATTGGCCTGTTGTGGAACAGCATGATGAGCTGGTCGGGCGGTTGGTTTTTTCTCATGGCTTCCGAAATCTTCAATGTTGGCAGCCGTGATTTTCGTTTGCCCGGAATCGGATCCTATTTGCAAACCGCTGCCAACACGGGGAATCTGTATGCTGTCGTTCTAGGCGTGACCGCCTTGGTGCTGGTGATTGTTTTGCTCGATCAACTGCTCTGGCGGCCGATGATTGCATGGACCGATAAGTACAAAGTGGAGATGGTCGAAGGCGATGAGCCGCCGCGCTCGTGGTTCCTTGATCTGATTTCACGATCCTGGATCGTTGAGCAATTCGGCGAGCGTGTGTGGCGGCCGTTTAGCGAATGGGTAGATCGAGCCTTTCAACGGCGTGCTGGCGGTATCGTCGCAGCGCCGGAGCCGCGCGACGAGGATAGACCTTCGAAGCTGGCGCTCGCGATCCTCACTGGATTTAGCTTGTTGGCGCTATACGGAGGCTATCGGGCAGCAGACCTCCTGGCTACGCTCCCTGTTTCGGCTTGGGCCGAGTTGGGGAAAGGGATCATCGCCACGTTTGCCCGTGTGAGCGTGGCACTGGCGATTACGTTGGTTTGGACGATTCCCGTCGGTGTTCTTATTGGAACCAACCGCAAGCTCGCAACCGTTCTTCAGCCAATCGTGCAGGTCGTTGCGTCCATTCCGGCTACCGCGCTTTTTCCTGTTGTGCTGATCGCGCTACTGCAAGTACCAGGGGGTTTAAACATTGCGGCCGTGCTACTCATGCTGATGGGAACACAGTGGTATCTTTTGTTCAATGTCATCGCCGGAGCCTCCGCCATTCCCAAAGACTTGCGTGATACGACGGATATGCTCCGACTCCCTTTGCTTGATCGCTGGCGTACGTTGATTCTCCCAGCGCTGTTTCCTTACATCATCACGGGCTCGATCACCGCTAGCGGCGGAGCTTGGAACGCGAGTATTGTCGCGGAGCACGTCGAATTTGGCGGCGAGACCCATGCAACGACTGGAGTGGGAGCGCTGATTGCGCAGGCGACCGGCACCGGAGATTATGCCTCGCTATTGGCCGGAACGCTGGCTTTAGTGTTTACGGTTATTTTGATCAACCGAACCTTCTGGCGTCAGCTCTATCGTTTGGCTGAGCAACGTTATCGCATGGAGTAATTGCACCGGAGTAGCCATAGAAACCGCAACAGCCATTGACGACAATAACCATTTGTTAGAACTCCAGAACGTAAGCAAAGCCTATCGATTGGAGACGAAGCAATTTCTCGCAGTCAAAGACATTAATCTGCAAATCAGTCCCGATGAATTTGTCAGTTTGCTCGGACCATCCGGCTGCGGCAAGTCCACACTACTGCGGATCATTGCAGGGTTGAACGCCGCGACTTCCGGCGTCGTTTCCTATCATGGGCAGCCATTGAGGGGCGTCAACCCTCACACCACGATCGTGTTTCAAACTTTTGCGCTTTATCCCTGGTTAACGGTACTGGAAAATGTGGAGATCGCGCTAAAGGCCCGTGGCATCCCGGTTGAAACACGTAAGGAGCGCGCGCTCAAACTGATTGACGTTGTCGGTCTGGATGGTTTCGAGTCGGCCTACCCGCGGGAGCTTTCGGGCGGCATGCGCCAAAAGGTTGGCTTTGCCCGCGCGATGGCTGTCGAGCCGGAATTACTTTGTTTGGATGAACCATTCTCAGCACTCGATGTGCTTTCCGCCGAGTCTCTGCGCGGCGAGCTAATGGAGCTCTGGCTCAAGAAGAAAATTCCGACGAAGGCGATTTTGATGGTCACCCACAATATCGAAGAAGCTGTGCTGATGGCCGACCGCATTGTGATTATGGGCAAAGACCCTGGACATATCGTAACGGAAATCCCGATCAAGCTTCATCATCCACGTCAACGCAAAGACACCGCCTTCCAGAACATTGTCGATAAAGTGTATGCCGCCGTCGTCGGCGAATCTAAAGCCAAGGAAGAGGCGCTCGGCACACAACCGGGAGAGCCGGGCGTAACCAGAGCCTTGCCCAATGCGGAGCTCACTGCGCTTGCCGGTCTCCTGGAAAAGCTCGAAGAGGAGGGAGGCAGGGTCGACCTCTACCGGATCAGCGGCGCCCTGGTGCTAGAGCTCGATGATCTTTTACCGATTGTCGAGGCGGGAGAGCTTCTCGGTTTCATCACGGTGAACGAAGGCGATCTACTACTCACTCCTCTTGGTAGGACATATGCCGATGCCACCATCCTCGCCCGCAAAGCGATTATCGCCGGACGGGTTCTGCGGCTGCCCATTATTGCCTGGATCTATGAGACGCTTCAGCATGACGACAACCACCGCGTGGCTTGGGATTACTTCCATGAGAAGCTGCAAGCTGATTTCGGCGACAGAGCGGAAGAGCAACTCGATATTGCCATAAGGTGGGGCCGAGACGCCGAGCTGTTTGCCTACGACGACGACGCAGCGGAACTCTATTTAGAGAGCGATCCTGGCAAAACCGCTGCGAGAAGCTTTGCTCTCACCGAGCTTTATGAGGCGTGGCCCGTGCTCTCCGTGCCGGAGCGAGTTGAAGGTTTTAGGCTACTCGAGCACGATGACGCCGAGAATTTCTTTCTCCACCTGAACGCACGGGATAAGGCGCAACTGATTTCGGCTTTGTCCTTCGGCGAGCGACGCGTCTGGATGCGGCTCCTCGCCCCTGAAGAAGCACTGGATGTCATCCAAGAACTCCCTGAACCCGAGCGTGCTGGAATACTATCCCTGCTCGATGACAAGACCCGTAGAGGCGTCAAAGGACTCATGAGTTTTGTAGAGGAGCAATCACGGGGTTTGATCAATCTACACTATGTCCGTTTGCGACCGGATATGACCGTCGATGAGGCCGTAAGCTTTCTCCGCCGAGATGCACGGGATCGAGCGCAAATGACATACTACGCCTATGTCACCGATCCCCAAGAACGACTGCTAGGAGTGGTTTCTTTTAGGGACTTGCTGATTACACCCGGCGACACAAAAGTCCAAGACGTGATGCGCACGGACGTGATCACAGCACCGGAGGATGTCGATGCAGCTGAACTCTTGGGTCTTTTTCGTCGCTACAATCTGCAGATGATTCCTCTGTTGGATTCGGAGAGGCGGATCAAGAGAATGGTGACGAGAGAAGAAATTGGCGACGACGTTAGCGCTCGCGCCTAAACCGAAAATCTAGGCGGCATAGGTTATAGGATCTTTCGAGCTTGCTTCTTGGAAGCCTTTCAAACGGATCTGACAGCTATCGCATCGGCCGCATGCGTAACCTTGTGGCGAAGGGTCATAGCAACTCCATGTCAAGCGATAGTCAACGCCGAGCTTGAGCCCCGCCTTAATAATTTCCGCTTTGCTCATCTTCAATAAGGGCGCGTGAATCTTTAAACGGCTTTTTCCTTCTACGCCGGCTCTGGTGGCGAGATTGGCCGTTTTTTCGAAGGCTTGGATAAATTCTTCACGGCAATCCGGGTAGCCACTGTAATCGAGCTGGTTGGCGCCAAAAAAAATATCCTGAGCTTCGATACGTTCGGCGAGGGCTAACGCAAATGCGAGGAAGATCGTGTTTCGCGCTGGCACGTAGGTGATGGGGATGCCGCGGGAAATCTCCGTCTCAGTTCTTCCCTTGGGAACTTCAATGTCATCGGTCAGGGCTGAGCCGCCGATGGAGCGCAAGTCAAAGGCAATCACACGGTGGGAGGCAAGGTTTAAAAACGCGGCAATTTGTTTGGCAGATTCGAGCTCTCTTTCATGACGCTGTCCATAAAGAAAGCTCAGCGCATGCACTTCGAAGCCTTGCTGCTTCGCTATGGCGGTGGCGGTGGCCGAGTCGACGCCGCCGCTGAGCAAAACCACAGCTTTCCTGGCCGGCATAACTTATGAGCCTGCCGCCTTTGTGCCTTCCATCGGATAGCGCTTTTCGTACCAGCCGACGATACCCTCGTCGAGGACTTTCATATTGCGGTAACCGTTTTCGTAGAGAATGCCATAAGCCAGACTGGCCAGGTGATGGGGACATGCTCAATACAGCACTACTGGTCGGTCGCGCGGGATACTTTTTAAATAGCTTTTGAATTCGCCGAGCGGCGCCGAGACTGCGCCAAGAATATGAACTTCACGAAACTCCTCTTCGCTTCGCACATCGATGATCAGGGGCTTCGCGCCCGACTTCAATTCCGTAACCAATTCTTCGATATGGATGAATACCGGCGTTATATTGTCGGGTAGGATCTGTTGCGCAAACTCGGGATATTTTGACGGGTCCGCGTAGGCAGATCGCGCTTGGAGCGCCATCGGGAGTGCTGCCAAAATTGCTAGAATCCAGGCTAAGCGATGCGAACTCATCTTTTCTCCTCTTGATATTGAAAATGGCTCAACTGCGCCAGCGCATCCAATGGTTGCACCCCGGTATAGCGCTGTCCATCAATGATCCAGGTGGGGTAGCTTTGAATGTTTTTGTTGCTGCAGACTTCCGCCTGCGGTGCATTTGGCCCGCCCGGACTGCACTCGACATAGGGAATGCGGTTGACCGAACCGTCAAAAAGTTTTTTTTGCTCCGCGCAGTGTGGGCACCATGACGCCCCGTAGAATTTGACATCGCTCCTTGACAAATGCTCGGCTAAGGCACGAACCCAGGGATCCTCCGGTCCTTGAGCTTCGCCCCAGTAGCTGGCGAAGTAGAGGTGAAGCGCGATGATCCCAACCAGGGCTGCGCCACCGGTTTTTCCCAGCCATGGACCCCAGGAGAACTTCGGCAGATTGACCGGCCGTTGCAATGTGGTGACGATAAAAATCGCTGTCATAAGCCCGAGCGACGTCAAACAGTAAGGGCAGGTGGCTTTGAGTTCGAACAAGGATACCGAGGTTAGATACAAACTGAAAAGCAAGCCAAAGAGTGAGATCGTCCAAGCCCAGCGCCAGCGATCCGCAGCATTTTTGTTCCAAGCGACGGCGGCGAGCAGTGCGTATGTGAGAAAACCCCAGAAGGAGGTCGGCATACCGAAAAGCGTCGACCAGCGGCTGTTGAGGACAACATCACAGCCGGCGCCCTCGGTGCAGAACGCAACGAGCTTTCCTTGCCATGCCGTGAAGGTCAGATAACCGGAAAGTGCCATGCCGATGAGAGCGAGAGCAAATAGTGGCCAGTTCGGCGCTTTGTGTGTAACCGCCGGTGTTGCTTGTTTGCCCCTTTTGATATTGGCCATTTTCTCTCAACCTTTCACTAACGAGTCGATGTCGTTCTTGAGCCGGACGAACGCTTCCGATTCTTGGCTGTCGTAATAGCCACGAATACGGGCATCCTTGTCAACCAGAACAAAGCGCGGGCTGTGCCCAATGATACCCGCCGGATCGGCGTCGCTTGACACAGTGGCAACCGCGAGATGGAAGCCCTCTTCCACCAGACGTAGGATCCGGTCCCTCTGCCCGGTGAGAAAGTACCAACGCTTGCCGTCGGCCTGGAATTTCGTGGCATAACTCGTGAGCGCCTGCGGGGTGTCACGCTCCGGATCGACGGTGAACGAAACCAATTGAAAGTCCGGCTTCGTCGCATATTGTTGCTGCAGCTTTGCCATCATGGCGCTTTGCAAGGGACAGGTATCAGTACAGCTCGTATAAATGAAATCCGCGACCCAGATTTTGCCCCTTAGCTGTTGCAAGCTGACGATGCTGCCGTCTCGTTCCGTGAGAGTAAACTCAGGCACCGAGCCGTACTGCTTCACGCCGTTCGCTGAATCGGTTTGCTCAATGCCGAGCCGCGAATGGGGCGCGAGTTTCAGCCAAAGCGCCGTGCCTAGGATCACTCCCAAACCTACGACTGCAACGCCCAGCAGCAGAAAGCGAGTTTTTGTACTATCGAACATTGCAAAGACCAAGCAGCGACGATTCTAACGAGAAAATTTACCTTTGTGTAGAGATATACCGGTGTCGCCCGGTGCGCCTAAGCTGCAATGAATCGGCCGTAGGCGCCCGTTGCGCGGATATGAGTGTTATGGTGCGCGATTATTCCGGTGGAATTTTTCCGACCAGCTTACCATTGGTATAAAGCTCATAACCCCTAATTCCCAATTCATAGCCCTGCGGTGGATGGTCGGAGAAATCTGTGACGACGAGGTCGATGACGAGAAGAGTCTCACCTTGCGCCGGTACTTCAAATGCAAGCTTAACCGGTCCGACCTTATTCTTTATCGACGCGCTGCCGCGGGTTTTTTTGAGGACGGCGGTGATGGTTTTGATTTTGATATTGAACGCGTCGAAAGCGCCGGCACCCACCTCGCCGCGAAAAATCCGCGCGGCTTTTTTCCCGGTAAATTGAGTCAAGTCGACCGACTCGGACGACGGAGCGATCTCCTGCCATCCGCTTTGCCAAAATTTGAGTCCGGGTCTCAGGCTAAGCGCAATTTTGTCTATCAGAATTTTAACTTGGCTGAAGTCGCCGATCGCTTCCCGATGATCCTTGATCTGAATCTCCAGCACCCCGCGCTCACTTTCGGCGCCCAGCGCGGTCGTGGCATTCAGCCCTAGATGAGAACTAAGTAACAGCAGCGCCAAAAACTTCGACAGTCTCATGGACTTGATGAGAGGCTAGTCCTGCGCAGCCATTGGATGTCCGCCAAAACCTCTGCATCGCGCCACTTCTCACCATAATAGTCGATACGCCGGTTTCCCTGGCGATCTACCACAGTTGTGAATGTCGTGTGCTGGACTTGGCCGGACTGGTTTTTAACAACGTTGAGCCCGAAGACTTTCCAGACTTTGGCAAGATCTCGTCGGTTGCCGGTGAGAAAAGACCAATGCCC
>Ga0164305_10000153_pt1 | contig 22530 bp, 17 predicted proteins | sample Whisoiple_237_MG_FD_110215 | JGI IMG/M metagenome (GOLD analysis project Ga0164305, IMG submission 110215) | Soil microbial communities amended with pyrogenic organic matter from upstate New York, USA - Whitman soil sample_237_MG | ecosystem: Environmental > Terrestrial > Soil > Agricultural...
ATGTATCACCTTGTTCATAGGCTTTAACTATTTTTTTACGAAACTCTATTGAATAAGCTTTCATTTTTTCTGGTGAGGCTACTGAATCTACTGTACCACATATACATGGAATCTGCTGTATGTCTGCCTTCAGCCATATTATCTGCCAGATGAACGGGCATTGACTTGCGGTTGTTCGTCACTAAAATAAAACCATTCTCCTCACACCAAATCAAAATATCCGGATCTAGCGTACTTTTCGGAGGCGTACCAATGTCGCCCACTGCCCAAACTACTAAATCGGGGCGTTTCCGGCGAAGCTGTGTGGCATAAATTGGCGTAACATTCTCATCCATCAAATATTTAAGCGCCATTCATCAAGCACCCTGGATCGCAGTTTGCCTTTCCCGTTCTGCTTTCAATTTTCGCAATCTTTCCGCAGCGGGATGAGGATTTGCTGCTTGCAGCTTTCGCTGTTGATGCGACCATTCCAACCAATCTTGTATATATCGACTTACTGATTCCTTGTTCAGCAAATAATACAAAATAGTTGTGTAAACTTCTGCTAAAGTTAGAGATGGATAGAGTTGCTGAATTTCTTCGGCGGTGCGTTCCCGATACAAATACTCATACAGCACCGTCTCAATCCCGATGCGATGTCCTTTAATCCGAATATCATCCGCTGCTAAGAAATCAAAATACTGATTCAGTTCCATATTTAAACTTCCTCTTTTAGCTATCTAGTATTCTACTATTCGGTTCGATCGGAAACAATAATGCGATCGATTTCTTCGCGGTGGATCTCGTAATAACGCCAAGCATTCTCTAAATCGCGATCGTCCAAGACTGGATAATTCCGAAGTAACTGGGCCTCATCCGCCCCCTGTTGGTGAAGCGAAACCAGCGTCCAAATAGGAATGCGGGTGTTGCGAATTCGGGCATATCCTCCACACACTCCAGGCGTACTTTGAATCGCCCTAGCCGAGAGTTTTTCTTGAAACAGCAAACTCTCTTCAGGTGTCAGCGATTCAATGACTTGAATTAAGAAGTCAACCAACTGAATGTTCGTAGCTGGTAATTTACAGAATATATAATAGTGCGATCGCTCAAACTATCATAGTAAATTTCTAGTTCAGCCTTCAATTTTCGCAATCTTTCTGTACAGTGACAAATAATTTGTTACTGTACGACCCGGTGGGGTTTTTCGTTTGGAAGTAAAATCTGCTATGCGGATAAAAGGACTTGAACCTTCACTCCTTTCGGAACCAGAACCTAAATCTGGCGCGTCTGCCAATTTCGCCATATCCGCATTTTGACATTTAAATACTATAGCACACAACCGAGCGATCGATCAAGGGATTTTAGATTTTAGATTTTAGATTTTAGATTGAAGGAAGCGACCCACTGATAAATCCGGGGGTTTTTACCAAGCCTGCTTTCAGTCAACAGTCAACAGTCAACCGCCAACAGTCAACAGTCAATCGATTTGAGATTTGAGATAAAATAAAGCGACCCACGGATAAATACCCAGGCTGATGACCAAATTGCTCGATCGCTCAACATCGAGAAACCCGGTCATTTTGGGACACCGGGTTCAATCATGAGTTATCGCCACAGCAATTTTCCGTAATTTTCACTTGTCACTTACTTTTGGCCGAGCGCCTTCCAGGTTGTTTCGTCCACCATGCCGTCAACCGTCAAACCCTTAAATTTCTGAAAGCTCTTGACAGCCGTAGCAGTGCGAGCGCCAAAAATGCCGTCGATCGGGCCCGGATCGTAACCCTGCATTTCCAAACGCACCTGTAGCGTCTTCACCTTGGAACCGACAGCGCCTTTATTTAGAACAGTTGGAGGATTGCCGGCAACAGCAGCATTGCTCTCAATAGGAGCATTGCTCTGCACAGTTTCAGGAGCAGGCGCCGGATCTGCTGCTAAAGCTGTCCAAGTTTCTTTGTCCACAATGCCGTCTGCCTTCAACCCCTTAGACTGCTGAAAGGCACTCACAGCCGATGTGGTGCGAGCTCCATAGGTACCGTCGATCGTCCCCACCTTGAAACTGTGCACCTCCAACCGCTGCTGTATGGCTGCAACTTCTGGGCCGTCAGCTCCCGCCGAGATAGTTTTTTCCTTTCTCACTGGCGGCTGCTCGCCCGCGTAAAAAGGCTTGTTAAACATATCTGCTTGGGACTTTCCCTCGGGCGATGCTGACGCACCCGGATCGGCTGGAGCCGTAAAGTCTCTGCGGTACTGTTCCTGCACAAATGGTTCGGAGTCAAAAGCAGCAGTTGCCTTTCGGGTTAAGCCGGGAGCGAGCAGAGCGATCAAGCTCAAAATCGTAACAGTAGTCACACGCATAAATTGCATCCTATTAGTGAGGTTTGACAAGGTTTCGCTGTTTTCAAGTTTCTCAATCTAATTGTATTACCCGGACAGCTTTCTGAGAAATATAGCAGAATGAAGAAGGAAGAATGCTCTTCCACTTCGCGAGTGGGTAACAAAAAGTCCGAGGAAAGGGGTAATATACCGCATTGGTTTGGGCCATGAAGAACGTTATAAGCGTCGGGTGCGGTTGCTATATCTGCCACAGCTTCTAGAAGTTCGGCAATGGGGACGGCCGCACTCAGAAGTTATGAGTTGGAAGCAGGGACGGGTTCGCACTATTCCTCAGAAACCCGGTTGATTCCGAGATGTTTTGTTACTAAAGCCAATATTTTAGTAGAAACCGCGTTTCTTAGCCTCACTCCTCTTGTAGAAAACTTGCTGTCATTCACAAATCTTTACGGGCGGGTTGTGTAAAAAGTCGATCGGTGAGAGACCAAGTTTTTTCCTTCAACCAGCCCGTAAGAAGCAAAAGTCGCCACTTATCGGTTCGCGTGTTCTGCCAATAAAGCCTTGGCTCTTGGCTTGTAAATCAGATAAAACAGCGATTCTATGTAGCGGAGCATATCTTCGCGGTTTTCCTTGGACGAGTAGTTCCAGAAACCGTAAGTCCGGGCCAGCGTCAGCAGCTTGGTAGTGTGAATTTTCCAGGTATACGTGCTGTAAACTCGGTCAATTCCTCGCGTTGAAATTTCATACCAATAGTTGGGATTGTGTTCGCATTTCGATAAAAAATCTAGAAGTTTTTGGGCAGTCTCCTGGTGGTTAGTCGGGTTGATATAAAACCCATTTACGCCATCTTGAATGATTTCCAGCGGGCCGCCAAACTGCGTCCCGAAAGTCGGAAGGCCGGTAATCATTGCTTCGAGAATTGTCAATCCGAAAGCTTCAAATAATGCTGGCTGAACAAATATACCTTGGCTATCGGCGATTACCCGGTAGATTTCGCCCGACAGGCTTTTGGAGAGCCTCACTCCCAGCCAGCGAATTTTGCCGTGAAGGTTGTATTGGTCGATAATTGCGTAGAGCTTTTTAATTTCTTCTGCTTCTTCGTAATCGTCGGTTTCTTCGACCCGCAGTTTGCCAGCTACTAGAATTAAGTTGCATTTTTCTTGCAATTCCTGGCTTGTTCCGAACAATTCTGCTAAGCCTGTCATGTTTTTAATGCGATCGAGCCGGGCTATCGAAAATAAAGGGCGCTTGTGCGGATCGTCGAGTTTTCCAAAGACTTGTTCCGGGTCTTCTAGAGTAAATAGTAATTCGTTGAGCCGATCGCGATCGCCTTGCACCCGGTCTTCTATCCGCGTGTAGGGAAAGTACACACTTTCGTTAACTCCCGGCGGCACGACGTTGAATTTAGGGCTGAACAGTTCAATCCCGTTCACAACGTGGTACAAATCCGGCATGGTAAAACACTTGTAAGATTCGTACTGACCGACACTATCCGGTTGGCCCACAATCTCTTGATAGGTGCTGCTGACAATACAATTAGCTGCATTCATAGCAATTATATCGGCCGTAAATTGCAGCGAAAAATGGTATTTTTCCTCTAATTTTTGCCAGTAAAAATTGCTGAGCAAATATTTAGATTTCTCCAGCGCATGGGCAATATTGCACTGAGTAACTTTGAGTTTTCGAGATAGCAAAAACGCTACCAAGTTGCCGTCTGAATAGTTGCCGACAATTAAATCTGGCTTACCATGAAACTCAGCCCACAGTTCTTTTTCTGCATCGATCGCGTAAGTTTCCCAATAAGGCCAAATCTCGAACCTCGAAATCCAATTTTGAGTCAGTTTGGGATTGAACTCCCGGAAGGGAACCCGTAAAATCCAAGCATTTTCTGTGCCGTGAACTTTTTCCAAAGGTTTGTTGCAGCGCGTGCCGTCGCTGTTAGGAATTAACCGGGTGAGAATAATTACTTTAGGTTTGACTTTTAAACTATCGAGACCGGCAAGATGAATGTCTTCTTGCAGTTGTTTCTCTAAACTCTTGGCTTGATCGAGGACATAAACTACCTGACCTCCCGTATCCGGTCGCCCCAAAACTCCTTCTTGGCCGAACCAGCCGTGAGGAGAAACTAGGACGATGTTGAAAATCATCGGGATGCGAGAAATAAATGCTTCTAGGGCTTGGGGATCGGGGGCATCAATTAATTCGTCAAGAAGTCCTAGGGTTTCATGCACGCGGGCGGCGGTATTTCCCCAACCTACCTCGAAACCCGTCATTTGCAAAACCCGTCGAAATCTCTCGTAGGATTCTTCTCCAGAAAGTTCGCTAACAAAGGTGAGGGCTTTTTTGACTTGTTCTGAAAGTTGTTCTTGGGATTTTATGCGATCGTTAATTAGTAATTGTAGGCCGTTGTAGCGGTGAATCCGCAAGAAATTAAATAGAGTTTCCTGCCACTGTCTGGGGTCTTGAAACAGTTTGCTGGACAGGTATCGGTTGAGGAATTGCACTCCTTTGCCGATGTTTTTGGGGTCGCGAATTGTGGGGGAATAATCGTAAAAAGGGCCGAAATCTAGTTCGAGGATGTCGCCTTCTTGGGGGTGAAAGTGGTTGACGAAGCGATCGCGCGCGTCAAGCAATTCTTGCACTGTCATCTGCTCAACAGTCAAGTCGTCTGCAACTCGAACTATTTCCATTGTAGCAATTTTTGGTCGCAGCAGGACGCAAAGGCTGCCATCTTCGAGAATAATTTCCTGAACGTAGTAAATCAGTTTGCTTAAAAGAGAAGATTGATGGAACTGTTCGGGCTTTTCGTATTTGGTGCAGTAGGCGGCAAAAGCGTTAACTATCTCGTTTCGCAGTAAATAGTTGTTTCCCAAAGCGCGTAAATCGCTGGCAAACTGACGCAAGTCGGCTTTTTCGTCGCTGGCAATAACAGCCTGAAAAAGTTCAGACATACATACTCCCTTATTTAAGACTTTTGATTTCCGCTGAATTAGGCGATACTCAAACAGTATCGCCCTTGTTTTTAAGCAGCTACTTTTTTTGTCATTTTAAAGTCTGCAATCTGAACTTCCTATCCCTCAAATGACATAAAACTCCCCGTATTTATGGCGAATGTAGCGGATAAAGGGATCGATACTTAAAGGTGAACCTGTAACGCGATCGATCAATTCGACGGCAGTGTATTTGCGGCCGTGCTGGTAGATGTTTTCTTTTAGCCAGTCGTGGAGTACGGTAAAATTGCCCTGTTCTATTTCAACGGGAATTTCAGGATTGAGTTTTACTGCTGTTTCGTAGAATTGGGCGCTCATCAAGTTGCCGAGGGTGTAACCTTGGAACATTCCGCCGATCGTACCAACATACCAGTGAACATCTTGCATCGCGCCTTCGCTGTCGGTGGCGGGGACAACGCCGAGGTCGGTTTTATAGCGTTCGTTCCAGGCTTCGGGGAGGTCTCGCACTGCTAGTTTTCCCTCTACCATTGCCAATTCTAGGTCAAAGCGGATGGCGACGTGGAGGTTGTAGGTTACTTCGTCGGCGTCGGTGCGGATGAGCGATCGCGAGACTTTGTTAATTGCCCGGTAAAATGCGTCAGTGGATACGTGTCCCAACTGTCGCAAAAATACGCCTTGGAGTTGCGGGTAGAAACATTCCCAAAAACCGCGGCTGCGCCCCACCATATTTTCCCAAAGTCGCGATTGACTTTCGTGGACGCCGGAGGAAATGCCACCTGCCAGAAGCGTGCCTTCAAATTCCGGGGAATTTCCGAGTTCGTAGAGGGCGTGTCCGGCTTCGTGGATGCTGCTGAAGAGTGCTTGATCCAGGTGGTCTTCATAGACGCGGGTGGTAATTCGCACGTCGTCTATGGAGAAGTTGGTCATGAACGGGTGCAGGGTGGTGTCTTGCCGTCCCCGCTGGAAGTCGTACCCCATGCGTTCTACAACTTTGCGGGTGAATTCTAGTTGCTGGGATTCGGGGAAGTCTTGGTGCAAGCAGGAGTCGTCAGCGGGAGGTTGGGAGGTGATGGCTTCGACTATCGGCACTAATTCTTGACGCAGTTTGGCGAAAAGCGGGCGCAGCAGGGATACTTTCATGCCGTAGTCGCTACGATCGATCAACGGATCGGCGATGTGTTCGTAGCCCGGGAAAAAGTCGGCGTACTGCCTGCTTAATTCTAAGGTTTTTTCGAGATACGGCTCGACGGCTGCGAAGTTGTTGGCTGCCCTGGCCGCGGCCCAAGCTTCGTAGCAGTCGGCTTGGTGGCGGCAGAGTGCAGACATGAAGGTTGCGGGGACTCTGGCGGCGCGATCGTAGTCTCTGCGGGCTATGCGGATCAGGCTGGCTGCGGTGGAGTCGTAGGGGAGGGTTTGTTCGTAGAAACGCAAGTCTTCTAGGAGTTCACCTATTTTTGGATCTGTAAATTTTTCGTGGGATATTTGTTTGAGAGTAGCCAACTGGCGGCCTCTGGCACTTGCACCTTTGGGGGGCATATAAGTTGATTGATCCCAATGCAGCAGCGACGAGGCTGATTCGATGTCGTTAACTTCTCTGAGGTGGGCTGCCAGTTGAGCGAATTTTGCTTGAGTTTTGTCTAGGGTTTGCATGATTGGGGTTTATGGTGCTGTTTTGCCTACAAAGGTTGCAGTGCGGCATCCGTCTCCATCAATCATAGCTACCCTGAAATCAAGCTAAAAACCGCACTTCTTCCCGTATTGTACGCAATTTAGAGTCATTTTTGCACAATTTCCGGTATTTCTGCGGATTGAGTTCGATCGCCTTCGATAAGTTTTCGATCGCCAGCCGGATGCTGGTAGCTACAAGTTCCTGGCTGTTTGCGATCTCGCCTGCTTGTTTTTCCAGGGCGTAAACGCAAGCTTTTTGATAGTACAGGTTGGGATCGTCGGGTTTGAGTGCGATGATTTTATCGTAGGAGGCGATCGCTTCGGTAAATCGTTGGATTTTTTTGAGGGCTATGGCGCGGTTGTACCAGGCTTCGATGTTGTCTGGATGCAACTCTAGGGTTTTGTCCCAAGAGGCAATTGCTTCTTCAAAGCGTTGTAAGTTGGCGAAGGCTAAGCCGCGGTTGTAAAAGGTTTCGCTGTCGTTTGGCTTGAGTGCGAGGGCTTTGTCCCAGGATGCGATCGCAGCTTCAAATTGTCCCATTTGTGCGATCGCCGTGCCGCGTTTGTTCCAGGCTTCGGCGGAATTCGGCCGCAGTTGCAGGGTTTTGTCGTAGGAGGCGACGGCTTCCGGGTAGAGTTTTTCATCGGCTAGGGCTAAGCCGCGGTTGTACCAGGCTTGATGCAAGTCTGGTTTGAGTTCGATCGCTTTGTCGTAGGAGGCGATCGCGGCTGTATTTTGGTCTGATTTTCTCAGGGCAAATGCTTTGTTGTACCAAGCTTCGCAGTAGTCTGGTTTGATGGCGATGGCTTTCTCGTAGGAGGCGATCGCTTCTGATAATTTCTCTAAGCTGACGAGGGTGTTGCCGCGGTTCGTCCAAGCTTCGCGGTAGCTGGGCTTGAGTTCGATCGCCTTTTCGTAGGATGCGATCGCTTCTGAGAGTCTGTTGAGCTTCCGCAAAACGTTGGCCCGATTATACCACGCTTCGGGATTGTTTGGTTTGATTGTTAGGGATTTGTTGTAGGCTGCGATCGCTTCTTCTAGCTGCCCCAATTTTTTGAGGGCTACGCCTTGGTTGTACCGCGCTTCATAAAATTTTGGTTCAAGTTCGATCGCTTCTTCCCAAGATTCGATCGCAGCTTGGAATCGTCCCATTGCTTCTAGGGCGTTGCCGCGTTCGTACAAGATTTGAGCCTTTTGGGTATTGACTGCTATCGATTTTTCCCCTGAGTCGATCGGCTGTTCTCTACTAGCTAATTTTTGCAAGGGGTTTCACCTCATTTTTTGTTGTTAAATTGCCACACTTGTTTTTTGAGCGGCGATGTTTCTCGCGTTGGAGCGTTTTCGATCGCCACTAAATTTTTTATTTACGGTCATTTTACAGGAACTTGGGAACTTTTTCAATTTTTTTTAGGATAGTTCTAGGTGTTGGATTTTTTTGTATAGATTCATACTAAATTTTCTCTCTCGATTGCGTAGAAGAGAGGGAAGGGCGATCGGGCTGACAGAATTACGTTAAAAGCATAAATAACCGCGATCGCCAGAAACCCGATTGCTTAAAAAAAACCGGGTTTGTTAGCATTTATTCCGGCTTAAATGCTATCCGGATCGATGTTCAATTCACGCAGTCTGGCAGCTAAACGTTGAGCAATTTGCTCTGCTTGTCGGGCCCTTTGAGCCTCTTGTTCGGCTCTTTGAGCCTCTTGTTCGGCTCTTTGAGCCTCTTGTTCGGCTCTTTGAGATTCTTGTTGTAGGCGCTGACGATCTAATAACCTGTCTTCTTCTAATTCCGCATAGGAAAGAAACTTTTCTCCATTAGGTCTATAAATTTCTAACCCATCTTCTCCCAACTGAAATCGCACACCTAATCTCGGACTAATCCATCCCTCCATAGGCTCAATAACTTCTAAATTTCCCTCAATTCTTTGCCAACCTTCCAACTCATTTCTTTGTGGATCGTAAAGGTAATACTCCTCAACTCCATAACGCTGGTAAAATGAAAGTTTTTTATTCATTTTAGTATTGCTGTCGTTGTGGGAGCGAATCTCAAAGACGACTTGAGGGCCAATATTATCCTCTCGATGTTGTATGTAGGAAAGGCGATCGCCCTTTGGCCTCCCAAATATCACCATCGTATCAGGTGCTTGAGAAATTTCAGGTCTCCCCTCAACGGGATACCAGAGTAAATCGGCGGCTACAAAAACGTTTGGGTCATCTTTAAACAGCGATTCGCAACCTTCTTTGATTTTGACAATTAATTCGTATTGAATTGTGCTTTCTGCCATTGGTTGACCGTCGCTGGAAGGATAAATGATTTCTTCGGTTGTGACTTGCATAATTGTTGTCTCCGAGAAGTATCTAGGTTTAATTGTACTATTTATTCAGATAACCCGGCGGTTGAAACCGCGTCTTGTCAAACTTTCGTCCCAGCAGAGGGTGACTAAGAAATAATAAGAGTGTTTGTGATGCTGTAAGGGCGGGTTTTACCAACAATAAATTGCCTAAAACCGACAATCTCATAAACCCGCCCCGCCCCGCCGGGCAAATCCCTATTCTTGAATCAAGGCTTGAAACCGAGTATGCGATCGCATACTGTCAAAATCCGAGTCAGTTTTGGCCATTTCTCGGCATTCGTCAGGATTTAGATTAATTGCTTGCTGCAAGTTTTGAATAGATAAGTCAACCTGACCGTTTAACGCATAGCTGCAAGCTTTATTATAAAATGCGGCACAATAATTTGGTTAGCATCGCGAATAAACTGATTCAGCGCCTCAAGCAGCGTTGTGGTGTAGGGATTAACTTTTTCTCGAATTTTTTGGCGCAAACTCGGTTCGTTTCTCACATTCGCCGTCAGCTTGGCAAACTGAGAAATTTGCATCTCTAAGTTCAATGTTTCAAAAGATACTTCTGACAGGGCTAAATCTTTTAAATCGTTCCAGCGGCTTTCCATCCAATCGCGCAAAGGTTTTGGATCGGCATCTTTAATTGCTTCTAAAAAGTGCCTGGTGCAAGCGAGCAAAATATCTGTATATTCTGTATCTTCGGGATTGATATCTTGTTCGTCAGCAGCGAAATAAACGACAAAATAACCTTGTTTTTTTAGATGATCCTCTAGGCGCAGCAATTCGGTTGACTTTCCCGCCCCCCGGTGTCCGGCGTATAACTGATACTGATAAGTCATCTGTTTGGAACGCTGAATGTTGCGGGCCAACTCTAGGGTAATATTGTCATCTCCTCGCACTTCTTGACAGTCAACATATTGCGGGTCGCCTGCTGGTAATGGATAAAATGGGTTAAAGGCATCGGTGAGGTCTGTTAGTAGTTGTTCTGTATTTTGAGTCATAATTTTTTTTAGTATTTTTGGTTTTTTATAGGCTCAACCGCAGATTTAAGGCAGATGAACACGGATAAACTCAGATAATTATAAGAAGAGCGATCGAATCTATGCAAAAGGCTGGGTGCACATGGCGCACCCAACAATCACTACTTTTAGGCTTGGTATTTTTTCAAAATTGCGACTTTTTCGGGGAAGATTTCGATCGCCATTTTGTCATCATCACGAGTCGCGAGCGATCGTCTCACCTCGCCCAAAAACAGCGGCTGCGACAGCCCAGGTTCAGGATGTACAACTGTACGAACCCGGATTGTCATGTAGTCTCTGCCGCGCCCAGAGCGCCCTGGAGAGTACAAATCCGCCGCCGCTTGCCGCATCGTTGCTTCTAATTCCGATTCGGTGATCGTAGGTGGCACAGTAACTACTGTTTGAGCGCCGCCAGTATCGTAAACTAAAGAATAGCGCACCGCACCGGGAATTTCTGTACGAGAAAACAGTCCCAAACCCAGACCGAATATACTCGCAGCAATTACTCCCATAAAGCTTGTCACTCCTACCAATCGGAAGCGAAAACCCCATTTGAAGATAAATGCTATAACTGTTAGAATAGCCAAAGCTGCTGTCAGAATTCCCGCCCATTGGGCGTACATTAAAAGGTTAGAATTTACGCTCATTTGATGATTTGTTGACTGTTGACTGTTGACTGTTGATATTAGTTACCAATGCCCAATGCCCAATGCCCAATGATTAATTAAGCGTTTCGGGCCACAAGCAGATAAGTCATCATATCGCCTTTCCCCTTCACTGGAATCACGCCGCGCTCCTCAAAAACGTACTTACCCCGCAAGCGTTCGTAGGTAGCAACTGTCACCTGAATGCTGCCGGGGACGCCTTGAGATTCCATCCGGGAAGCTGTATTTACCGTATCTCCCCACAAATCGTAAGTAAATTTTTTAGTACCGATTACCCCAGCTTCTACCGGGCCTGTGTGGATGCCGATGCGAATGCTGAGCGGCTGACCTCCCTTGGTACGCATCTTAGTCATTGCTGCTTGAATTTCCAGCGCCATTTCGGCGATCGACTCGGCGTGGTCGTCGCTGGGCGTCGGCAAACCGCCAACCACCATATAAGCATCGCCGATCGTCTTAATTTTCTCAAGTCCGTAGCGTTCGGCCAACTCGTCAAAAGCCGAAAAAATCTCGTTGAGCAATTCCACCAATTGGGCCGGCGATAAATGAGCCGAAAGCTTGGTAAAACCGACCAAATCGGCAAACATCACTGTTACCTCAGCGAAACTGTCTGCGATCGTAATTTCCCCGTGTTTCAGGCGCTGTGCGATCGCCTTCGGTAAAATATTTAACAGCAGGCGCTCCGACTTTTCCTTTTCCTGGGCCAACTCGTGTAAATACGCCTGTTCCTTATCCCGCAGTCGCTTCTTTTCCAGACAAGCGCTAATCCGAGCCTTGAGCAATACCGGATTGAACGGTTTAGAAAGATAATCCTCCGCCCCCAACTCTATACACCGGACTATACTGTCGATATCGTCCACCGCCGAAATCATAATCACCGGGATGTAGCGCAAATTCTCGTCCGCCTTCAGACTTTCGAGCACCTGATAGCCGTTCATTTGCGGCATCATAATGTCTAGGAGAACCAAATCAAAAGGATCTCTTCGCAACATTTCCAGAGCTTGGAGACCATCTTCAGCAACAGTCACCACATGGCCTTGACGCTGAAGCCGGCGGGCCAGCAAATCGCGGTTTACCTCATTGTCGTCAACAACCAGCACGCTGCCCTCGTCACCTTTCATGTCAGGGCCTCTTTCAGAAGAGTTTCAATTTTACCCAAAAGTCTGGGAAACTCGACCGGTTTAGTGTCGTAGTCGTTGCAGCCGGCGGCCAGACACTTTTCACGATCGCCCGCCATTGCGTGAGCCGTCAGGGCAATCACCGGAATCCTGCTAGTTTCAGGAGCCGCCTTAATTTGCTGCGTTGCTTGCCACCCGTCTAAAACCGGCAGACTCATATCCATCAGAATCAAATCCGGTACTTTCGCGAGGGCCATCGACACTCCCTCAGCACCGTCAACAGCAATAAAGACCTCGTGTCCCTTGCGGGCCAGACGCCTGGAAAGCATATCCCTGTTCATTTCGTTATCTTCGACCAACAGGATTTTAGCCATTGGTGTTCTCCTTGCCTTTCGAGTCGTACCTGCGATCGAACCTGTCATTCACTATAGAGCGAACATCGCGCAACAAAGTATCGCAACTGTAGACTCCCTTTTGTAGCACCCGCTCGACGTAGCCGTTTAGCTGCTGGCTTTCGGCCGGTGTCAAGTTTTTCCCCGTGATCACAACAATCGGTATAGGATCTCCGGCATGGGATTTGCGAATTTCCCCGATCAACTCAAAACCATCCATTTCTGGCAACATCAAATCTAGTAATATCAGGTGCGGACGAGCAACTTTTAGCCGATCGAGAGCAGCGCGTCCGCTGTCAGCTTCCGTTACTGCCCAGCCTTGTGTTTCTAGTACGCTTCGCAGTATTCCGCGCGTGGCAACGTCGTCTTCCACAATTAGAATCTGACAGGTCAAATTGTTACTTGCAACCCCGTCTTGGTCGCGTCGGTACTTGTTCAACAAGGCAGCCAGCCGTTTGCCGTCCACTGGTTTGGTGAGGTAGTCCGAGGCACCCAATGCAAAGCCGAGGCTTTTGTTGCCCACAAAGGATAGCAGGATTACGGGAATTTCGGCAAGGTCAGGATCTGCCTTCAGAGCTGAGAGTACCGCCCAGCCGTCCATTCCGGGCATAATCACGTCCAGGGTAATGGCGTCTGGCCGTAGTTGCTTAGCGAGCCGGAGAGCTTGCTCGCCGTCGCCGGCGAGTTCTATGTGCAGTCCTTGGCGACTGAGGGCGCGCTGGATTAAATCCCGCGAGATCGGGTCGTCGTCAACTACCAGCACCGTGCCGATAGCGGGGGCGTCCGGAGGGCTAGTGCTGTCGCGGACTTTGTTGGGGATTTCCGGCTGTTTGATGGCTTTGGGCAAGAGCACGGTGAAAGTGGTGCCTGCGCCCGAGGTGCTGCTGACCTCAATGCTGCCGCCCATCATCTGACAGAAGCGCTGGCTGATTGCTAGTCCCAAACCGGTGCCGCCGTACTCGCGGGTAGTCGAGGCATCAGCTTGGGTGAAAGGTTGGAAAACTCGATCCAATTGCTCTTGTGTCATGCCGATGCCGGTGTCGGCGACGCGGAAACTTAAAAATTCGGAGTTGGAAATTAAAATTTGGGAAGATTCCTCTTGATTTTTCATTTTTAATTGTTCATTTTTAATTCTTTCCACTCCGATCGCAATTCTCCCGTTTTGTGTGAACTTGGCAGCGTTGCTAAGCAAGTTAAGCAGCACTTGCCGCACTTTTGTCATGTCCGCGTGCATGGTGTCGAGGTTGTCTGGACAGTAAACTTCTAGGGTATTACCATTTTTCTCGACCAGCGGCCTGGCCGTGGCAACAGCACTTTCAATTAAGGTATGAATGTCGAATGTTTCTAAGTAGAGATCCATTCGGCCTGCTTCAATTTTAGAAATATCTAGGATGTCGTCAATCAGGGACAGCAGGTGTTTGCCGGCGCTGCAGATTTTTTCGAGGTCGGGGACGGCTTCGCAACTGCCCAATTCTTCGGCTTCTTCTTGGAGCATTTCGCTGTAGCCAATGATGGCGTTGAGGGGTGTGCGAAGTTCGTGGCTCATGTTGGCGAGAAATGTGCTTTTTGCCCGGTTGGCTGATTCTGCTGCTTCAAGGGCCAACTGCATGGCGGATTCTGCCTGTTTGCGATCGGTGATGTCTTGGACTGTGCCTTCGTAGTACAAAACGCTGCCGTTTTCGTCGCAGATGCTGCGGGCGTTTTCAGAAATCCATATCGTGCTACCGTCTCGGCGGTATATTTGGGACTCAAATTTTGAGACTTGGCGGCGCGCGGCCAATTGGGCTGCGAAGTCGGCGCGCCGCTTGGGGTCTACGTAAAGTTGGCGGTTGAGGTTTGACAGTTCGGCGAGCATTTGGGTAGAGGATTCGTAGCCGTAAATTCTGGCTAGTGCGCTATTGCCGCTGAGGTAGTGCCCGGTCGGCGTTGTCTGGAATATGCCTTCGACTGCGTTTTCAAAGATGCTGCGGTATTTTGTTTCGGATTGTCTCAAGGCTGCTTCTGCTCGCTTGCGCTCTAGGACTTTGGCGAGCATTTCTCCTACCATTTTTAGCTGTGTGGATATTTCGGTTGCTCGACTTGCTGTTTGCTGTAAGCCATCGAATCCGAGAAATCCTACTAGGTTTTTACTACAAATTAGGGGAATAATTATCAGCGATTTAATATTATTTTTTAGCGGGTTTTTAAATTCTAAATTATTGAGGGAAGCGCCACTCGAAGGTATGGAGGCGGTTGCTGTTTGATTGACTGTTTGGGATGGGGAGTCTGTCTGGAATTGGGCTGGATTTTGACCGAGCAAATAGGCAATTTCGGCGATTTTTGGAGGCGGGAGTTCGCCGATTTCTGCAATATAGAGGCATTCGGCGCGATCGAGTTTTTCTGCGATCCAAGGGATTTGTGCGATGTCTATTGGTTTGTCGGTGCTGTTTTTGACGGCTGGAATGCTTTCGCCGCACCACTCGTAGGTTTTGTCGGCGCGGGTTTTGTCGAATGATAACAGGTAGATGTAACTGCGGTCAAACCCGATCAAGGTGGCTATCGCTTCCAGGGTGCGAGCGATGCCTTTGTCTATTTCTGATAAGGGCTGGCTGATGAAATGGGTTGACAAATTGGCAATCAACTGAGTGAATTCTATTCGATACTGCAAAGATTGTTCTACTTTTTTGAGTTCGGTAACGTCTCGAAAGCTCCAGACTCTACCGACTGTTTTCGCTCCGACTTTTGAGGGCAACGAATTTAATTCAATAATTTTTCCGTTTTTAAATTCTAATAATTCGCTGATTTGAGTATCTGAATCTGCCGACACTTCGATCGCGTTTTGGAGAAATCCTTGCGGGTCTTTTAATTCTTCCCTGGCGAAGGGGAATCCTGTTTCGATCGTGTTTTTGACTGTGCCGAAGGTCGATCGGCTCAACTTTCCTTGGCTGGCGGACAAACCCCACATCTCTAGAAATTTCTGATTATAATTACATATATTGCCGTTTCTGTCAACCGCCAGAATTCCTGCATCTGTAGATTTTAGAACTGCTTCCAGTATCGAGAGGGATTGCTTGTGTTCTCTAATGTCAAAAAATACCAAGACTGATATTTCGCTGCCCTCAACTGCGGGATGGAAAAAATAGGAAACTGGTAAAATCTTGCCGTCGCGACACAAAAACTTGTCGTCCCAATTGCTGCAAGGTTGACCGGAAGCGATCGCCTCTTGTAAATCTATTGTAGGTGCGATCGTCGCATCTTCAGTCTTGCTTGGCGACTGTTTCGGAGCCGTAAAAACTTGGGATTTGTTGCCTTTGTTTTGCTTCCCGATGCGCTCTAGCAGGGAAACGCCTGCAAGTTCCGACTCTCGCCACCCCAGCAAGCGTTCTGCCTCTGGATTCACCGAGATTACACAGCCCTTCGCGTCAAGGATACACAATCCCGCCCCCAAACTGTTGACACTCGCCCGCAGTCGATCGAATTCTGAAGCTGTTGGAGAGTCTTGAGGGGAATGGGGCGAGTCAGTTAAATCATCGAGCGCCACCGTCTCCAAGTTAAAACAATCTTCCTGCTGAAGTTCTTGCTGACTCTGAACTCGGTCATAGCTACAACTTACCTGCTCTAATAAAAGCTGCCACTGCTCAGCAGTGGGAGGGTGAGACTCGCCGACTAAACCGAGCTGTTCGAGTTGGCGCTGGAGGTGGGGGTGCATATTTTCTGGCGCTTTGTAGGCAACTTTCTACAGTATATCTTTTTAATTAATAGTATATATATGTAGGTATACCGTTAGGGGACAAGTACGCGATCGAAGTCTATAACAGTTTTGATTGAGAAGCCGAGGGATCGGGTCTCCTCTCCAAAATCTTTCAAACTGCGCTAATTATATTAATTCTCAGAACTTTTAAGGGTTGTCAACCAATCAATCCTCTGAATGTCGGCAGCACGCTCAAAACTAATAATATCATCTGATCGAGTCAATACTCCGAAAACTTTTGGTAACGATGCTACAAGCTTTACAGGACAAGGATAATAAAAAAAGTAAAATTCAATGCCGCGTCACGGGTGGATCTGACATTGATTTAATTATCCACAGTCGATCGAAGTCAAGCGAGAATCAGCCATTGGGCCACAGAAAAAGTGTTCGGAGTATTAATCAAGTGAACTTACCCTCAAAAACTAGGTGGCAGCCAAAAAAGGATCGCGGACGCTCGCACTGGACTAGAAAAATTATTATTCGCCGATGATCGGAAATAATTTCAGGGCTTTTGGTACTTACTCATCAATTAATTATGGTTATCTAATCGGCCTAATCTTCTACCTCTATCTTATAAAAACCTAGGAAAAAAAGTGATTTTATCGTGTGATCAATTATGGGCCCAATCTCCATAACTGCTAGCGAAATAATCAGCAACTGGCGGAGACAAATAAAATTTGTAGGCATCGAAAATAACTGTCAAAAAAATATTATTGGTCAGACTTTTCAGTTGAGATTGAAAGGTCGGTGAAAATAGCTGGCAGCCGAATGGTAAAAGTAGAACCTTTGCCCACCTCACTGAATGCGGTAATGTCTCCGCCCATCATTTCGCAGAATTTCTTAGTAATTGTCAGCCCCAAACCAGTGCCGCCGTACTTCTTAGTAGTTGAGGAATCGGCTTGGGTGAAAGGCTCAAAGATTTTGGCTAACTGTTCGGGACTCATGCCAATGCCGGTATCTTTGACCGTAAAAACGATCCAATCTTGAGCGGAAGATAAGAGAGACAAGCTATTTTCAGCTTGGCCACCTTCTCTATACGCTCCAAGTTTTTTGCCTTTCTTTGCAGCGTCGGCGGGGGTTTCGACGGATCGGGTAACGGCGAAGGTAATCGCGCCGGAGCAAGTAAATTTCGCGGCATTGCTGAGGAGGTTGAGCAGAGACTGCCGGAGTTTAGTCAAGTCAGTCTGCATCGAGCCAATATCCTCGGGGCATTGTATTTCTAGCATATTGGTATTTTTGTCTGCCATCGGCGCGATCGTGGCAACTACTTCCTTAACCAGAGTTGCAATGCTGAATGTTTCGAGGTGGAAGTCGATGCGGCCTGCTTCAATTTTGGTCAAGTCGAGAATATCTTTAATCAGCGCGAGTAGGTGCTGGCCGGCCGTGTTAATTCTCTGGAGGTCGTCTATGAACTCTTCGGCACCGAGGTCTCGGGCGTCTTCTTGGAGGATCTCGCTGTAGCCGATGATGGCGTTGAGGGGGGTTCTGAGTTCGTGACTCATGTTGGCGAGAAAAATGCTTTTGGATCTATTTGCAGCTTCGGCGGCTAATGCGGCGCGGCGGAATTCTTCGGAACGCAAGCGTTCGGTGATGTCGGTGGTCATGATTAAAACGCACTGAGTGCTGCCGAGGTCGATGAGTTCCACTGACAGCAGCCAGTCGCGCACTTCGCCGGCTTTGGTGCGAATTTTGATTTCTTGGTTGCCGATCGAATTTTGTGATTGCAAAATCTGGGCGAGCCGCCCCCCGTCTTCTGAATTGACAAACATTCCTAAGTCGCTGGGAGTGCGGCCGATAAATTCGTGCCGCAGCCAGCCTAATGAGCGCAAAAAGCTTTCGTTGGCATCGAGGAAGCATCCGTCTGTGAGGGTGCAGATGCTGATCCCGACTGGGGAGGCGTGAAAGGCCTTGGAAAATCTTTCTTCTGAAGAACGCAGGGCTGCTTCGGCTTGCTTTCTGTCTGTGATGTCTTGGACGGTGCTGGTGATGTAGAGGGAGTTGACGTCGGCTTGTTCGTAGACTGTGCGGTTGCTGCCGTCGGGGAGTATGAGCCTGTAGTCTATGCTGTAAGGCTGTTGCTGAAATAAAGCGGCTTCGATCGAGGTTTTGACTAATTCTCTGTCTTCAGGGTGCACGTATTCCAAAAAGGCTTCAAGGCTGGGTTCAAAAGTTCCCGGTTGCTGTCCCAGGATGCGGTAAATTTCCTCTGACCACCGCAATTGCTGGGCCTTGCGGTCTAAGTCCCAGTTGCCTAGCTGGGCGATGCGCTGGGCGTTAGCGAGGCTGGCTTCGCTGGCGCGCAGAGAGGCTTCTGCTTGGTGGCGTTCGGCGACGGTGGCAGCTAATACTAAGCCGGTGACGGCGATGACGGCGATGAAGGCTTGCAGGGATAACAGTGCTTGGGGGATACTGCTGGCGTGTTTGAGGAAGGGGCCGCTGCCTCGGGCGATACCCCAGATGGCGAAGCCGCAGAGGATGAGGTTGGAGAGGGCGGTGTAGCCCTGACCGAATCGAAAGGCAGCCCAAACTACTAGGGGAAATGGTAAGTATTCGAGGGGATAGCGGGCGTAGGCGGCGCGGGTGCGGGAGCAAAAAACGAGCCAGCCGACTGCTAGTAGCAGCAGCAGCCAAATACCTCGTTCAGCTATCTGTTTGCCATGGGTGGGGACTTTGGGCAATTGTTGCCACGTCAGCAGCAGCGGGGCAACGAGCACAATTCCCATAGCGTCTCCCACCCACCAAGTCCCCCAAATCGTGCCAAAATCGCTCCAGCTAGATAAACCGGTCAGGCAGACGACGATGCTGCCGATGGTGGAGTTGATTAGGGTAGAGCCCAAGGCTGCTAGTCCGACTATTCCTAAAACGTCTTTGAGCCGATCGAGCCCGGCGCTAAAGTTAATGCCCTGGAGTAGATAAGTTCCCGTCCAGGCTTGCAGGGTTCTGGCGCCTGCCGAGATCAATGCCGTGCCGATGTTGGCCGACGGTACGCTCATGCTAAACAGGAAGCCTCCGATCGCGACTCCCGGCCACAGTTGCCGCCCGAACAGCAGCAGGGCGGCTTGGGCAATTCCTGCTGCTGGCCACATCGGGTAAATTTCTGAACTGAGGGTGAGGGTGGAAATGGCGAATTGCGACGCCCAATAGTAGACCAGGGCGATCGCGCCTACTGCGAGGAAGTACCGCCAGGAATGTCCTTTGATTGCGTTAAGGAACTTTGTCTGCATGGTCGTTTGGGGAAAAGGTGGACGGTTGTTGGGATCTCAGTAGGTGGCACGGGACAGGCAGAGGGTAGAGAAAATGTTTCTATTAGGTGATGGTAGGTCATGGGTGGTAGGTAGTGGGAGAAGCTTTTGAGCTAACTTTTTGTGGTGCCGTTGAGGGAGCGGTTTTTTTGTTCGATCAAAGCTGCCCATGAATTTCGGGAGTATCACTTTTTTGTAAATATATCTCTAATGGCTAAGCAATTGGTTTGTCATTTTTTGGTTTTTGTTAAAAATTTATTACCGACCGACAGCGGATGTCTTTTTGTGTCTGGCGATCGTAACTCTATTCACCCTAACATCTTGCACTATGCTCAATAATACCTAAAATACCTAAAATACCTAAAATACCAATAACAGCGACGTAAAATCTCTGCTTTTAGGTAAGTTTGGGGCAAGAAACACGGTTTCTGATTAGAATTGCAGGCGGTAGTGATTTTCACTATATTTTTAACCAATCAATCGAGGCTTCAAGTCTTGCGATCGAATACAGTGAAAGCCGATAATTTCCAGCTCAAAAAATATTTTTTCTTGTCTATTTCTCTTTGGCTGTTGCAATATCTAAGGTTAGTGTCAAACGCTCTTGAGATTCTTTAAGGGCTTCTTGGGGGTTGCGGCCGAGAAGGGTTGCCTCTATGGCGCGACCGAGGTTTTCTGACAGGCGGGAGTAACCTGATATAATGGGTCGCGCTCTTGCTGAGTTCATTTGTTCTAAAAATACTTGCAAAACAGGGTTTTTTTCCACAAAGCTTTGATAAGCTTGGCTCTGTCTCGATTTTAAGTTAATGGGCAAGTAACCTGTTCCCAATGCCCATGCTGTTTGGAATTCTTCACCTATAACGTATTCTAAGAATACTAGGGCTGCTCGCTCTCGTTCTGGGGAGGTTTTCATTAAAAATATGTTTTCACCCCCTACGACGGCTGCGGGGCGTTTGAGGCTCGGTAAAGGCATTGCTCCGTAGTCGATCGCGCTTTGCTGCAACTGTGCTAGCGTCCAGGGCCCGGTGATTTGCATGGCGACTTTCCCGGCGATGAAGTTGTCGAGTTCGTAACCGCGTTCGGGTGCTGACAATATTGCTGAACCTTCTTTTAACAAGTCGCTCCACAATTCTAAGGCGGCGCGAGAACCGGGATTATCTATTTGGGGTACAGGACTTTGAGGTATTTCGCCTTTGAGTTCGCCGCCTGCGCTGAACATGAATGGCAGCCAGGTAAATACTGTCCATTCTCCTTTGCCTAGGGGGAGCACTATGCCGTGTTGGTCTGCGCGGCCGTCTCCGTTGGTGTCTCGGGTGAGCGATCGGGCTGTTTGCTTTAATTGCGCCCAATTCTGCGGCACTTCTTTGATTCCTGCTGCTGCAAATAAGCTGGGACGGTAAAAGATGGCGACGTTGTTTGTGCCTAGGGGAACTGACCAAGTGTGTCCGCCGAGTTCCATTGACTCAAAGAGTGCCGGGTCGATTTCGGCTTTCCGGGGCGATTTGTCGAGCCAGTTTTCTAAGGGTTTAATTGCGTTCAGTTCTGCTAGTTTTCCTGAAATTGTGGCAGCATTCCACAGCAAATCCGGCGGTGCATTTCCAACGATTGCTGTTAGTATTTTTGGGAGTTGTTGGTCGGGCTGGCCGATGTAAAGTGGTTTGATCTGGATGTTGGGATGTGTTTTGTTGAATTTGTCTGTGAGGGTTTGAAATACGTCGCGATTTGGCGGAGGATTGATACCGTGCCACAGTATGAGTTCGATCGGCTCGCCGTTTTTTGATGCGGGTGTGATGCTGTTTTGACAGCCGCTTAATATTAGCAGATTTAAGGTAATTAAAATACCGATCGCTAGTTTGAGTTGTCTTTTAATTGCTTTGGATAATTTGGATAATATCATTTTTTAGTTAGATTCGGGGAAGAAGATTTTTTTAACTGCAGATGAACGGGGATGGACGCGGATAGTTAGAGGTTGGTAAAACGAGCTAAATCTAGAAAATCTGCTGGTAGCTGATTTCTCTCTCCATCCGAGGTGTTTTGAAACAAAACGGTGAAAGCTCCTGCTCCTAGTCTATCTTGCGGCCACATCCGATAGCAAGGAATTTCTGTCAGGTGCGATCGATATTTTTCTAAATGAGGAACAGTGACTGGTCCAAATTCGGGGAATTTGCTTAACAGCCATTCGCTGACTTGTTCCTTTTCTGCGGTTGAATAAGTGCAGGTCATGTATGCAAGATAACCTTGCGGCGCTACAATTTTAGCAGAATTGGCTAAAATTCTTTTTTGGCGGTTGGCATTGCTGTTGATGGTGACATGATGAAAGCAGCCGGGTGCTTTGTCTCCTTTTGCTAAGAGTGATTGACCGGTACAAGGAGCATCTACTATTACTAAATTAGCCGTTTGTGGCATCTTTTCGGCAAGTATTTTGGAATCGACGTTAGCGGCGGCGGATGGTTGAATTTGGCAGCGTCTTAAATTAGAGATCAGCATTCCCATACGTTTGCCTATGACTTCGTTGCACAATAGCAATTCTGGCTTTAATGTTTTCCAGGCAAATATACTTTTTCCTCCGGGGGCGGCGCACATATCTAAGATTAGTTTGATTGGCTGCGGTATTGTTAACAGTGTGGAGGCAGCAAAGATTGAGGAAAAGTCGAGACAGTAGTAATGTCCTGCTTGATGTAAGGAATGCTTTCCCGGCTGGGATTCTAATGCCAGTCTATCTACAAATTCCGGTTGCCAATCAACTGGAATTTCGAGATCGAATGGGTTTTCTGTAGGTTTTGGTTGCAAACACAAGATGGCAGGATTAAAAGCTTGGGGATTGATAACCGCCTGAATAAATTTTTCTTGTTCGGCGGTGTCTGCAAATAAGCTGCGGCTGAGTTTCAGCAGGAGATTAGATGGTTTTTCCATGTTCTGGTAGAGATGATAAGATTGATATTAGCAGTTAACCAGGTAAATCAGATGATAATTCCTAGTGTAGAACAGTTAGATTTAACTTGGGAAGAAGGGAGGCAAATGTTGTTACATCTATCACACCCATTGCTGGTGAGGGTTTGAGTCGGGCTGCACCGGAGTATCAATAGATCGCTTTTTTGCCG
>Ga0164305_10000155_pt1 | contig 22443 bp, 18 predicted proteins | sample Whisoiple_237_MG_FD_110215 | JGI IMG/M metagenome (GOLD analysis project Ga0164305, IMG submission 110215) | Soil microbial communities amended with pyrogenic organic matter from upstate New York, USA - Whitman soil sample_237_MG | ecosystem: Environmental > Terrestrial > Soil > Agricultural...
GCGCCGCGGCTTCCTGTTCGCGGATGCCGCCATAAAGCTCCGGCGCGTGATGACAGGTTGGCTGCGAAAAGAAGCGCGGCCCGTGCTCGACGGCGCCGCCCTTCGGATCGGCGGCGGCCCAATAAAGCCGGCGGATGCGGGCAAACGAGATCGCCGCCGCGCACATCGCACAGGGCTCGAGCGTCACGTAGAGATCGCAATCGCTGAGGCGCTCGCTGCCGAGCGAAGCGGCGGCTGCGCGAATGACGAGAAGCTCGGCATGCGCCGTCGGATCGCGCGCCTCCAGCGTGCGATTGCCCGCGGCGGCGATGATAGCGCGGTTGCGCACGATCGCTGCGCCGACGGGCACCTCGCCGCGCGAGGCGGCGGCGCGCGCCTCGGCAAAAGCGCGCGACATCGGATCGGCCGCGGCGGCGGCCTTGGCTGCGGTGCTGTCGCTTTCCACGCGCCCTTGCTATCAGACCGCCATGCCCAACCGGAACAAGCCGCCTCGAGAGGCTCGCGGAGACGCCGAGAAGCGCCCCCACCGCAAGCCGCGTGAGCCGCGCCCGGCGCCGCGCGAGGCCTCGGCGCATCGCGGCGAGCGCATCGCCAAGCTGATGGCGCGCGCCGGCTTATGCTCGCGCCGCGAGGCGGAGACGTGGATCGCCGCGGGCCGAGTGGCGGTCAACGGCCGAGTGCTGACAAGCCCGGCGCTGAACGTCACGGCGGACGACAAGATCGCGGTCGACGGCAAGCCGCTGGAGGCGCCGGAACGCACGCGGCTCTTCCTGTTCAACAAGCCGGCGGGCTTGGTCACGACCGAGCGCGATCCGGAGGGGCGGCCGACCGTGTTTGGCTTCGTCGTCGAGCGCTTCCCCGATCTACCGCGGCTGATCAGCGTCGGGCGGCTCGACATCAACACTGAAGGGTTGCTGCTCCTTACCAATGACGGCGGCCTCGCGCGCGTGCTGGAACTGCCGGCGACCGGCTGGATCAGGCGCTACCGCGTTCGCGCCCATGGCGAGGTCGACGAGGCGGCACTCGGGCGGCTGCGGCGCGGCGTGACAGTGGACGGGATTACCTATGCCCCGGCTGAGGTCACGCTCGACCGTGTGCAGGGCACGAATGTCTGGCTGACACTAGGCTTACGAGAAGGAAGGAACCGGGAGGTGAAGCGGGTGCTCGAGCATATCGGCCTTGAGGTTAACCGCTTGATCCGCCTGTCCTATGGGCCGTTCCAGCTCGGGCAGCTCGGGGATGGGGAGGTTGAGGAGGTCAACACTCGCGTGCTGCGCGACCAGCTCGGCCCAAGCTTGGCTGCCGCGGCAGGCGCGAGCTTCAGCCGGCCGACGCGGGCGGAGATGCAGGGGGACATCAACACCCATTCCGGGCCCGGCGAGCGCAAGCGCAAGCACGTGCGTACTCTGCGCACGGAACGGGACACCCGGTCCGACGAAACCCCGCGCCGCCGCATCCTCCGCAGCGCCACCGAGGACCGCAAAGGCCGCGAAGTCGCGGTCGAGCGTGTCGTGCCGATCCGCAAGCGCAGCGACGCAGCAAAACCGACGCGCAACGCGCGCCGCTTCGGCGCCGAGCGGCAAGTTCAGCCCGGCAGGCCGCCTCGCCCGAAGCGCTGAGCATGCGCATCATTGGTGGCCGGTTTGGCGGCCGCATTTTGAAGGCTCCCGCGGCGCGGATGATTCGGCCGACGGCCGATCGCCTGCGCGAAAACCTTTTCAACATCCTCGCCCATCGCGAGGACAATCCTATTCAGGGCGCCGCCGTCATCGATCTCTTCGCCGGCACCGGCGCGCTGGGGCTCGAGGCGCTGTCGCGCGGGGCGGCTTACGCCCTCTTCGTCGACAACGGCGTCGAGGCCCGGGCGCTGTTGCGCGCCAATATCGAGGCGCTGGGCGTCGCCGGAATCACACGCGTCTTTCGCCGCGACGCGACGCGTCTTGGCGAGGCGCCGGAACCCGGCCGCTTCAGACTTGCTTTTCTCGATCCGCCCTATGGCCAGGACCTTGCTTCCCCCGCACTTCGCGCGCTGCGCGACGGCAATTGGCTTGGCGAAGGCGCACTGGCGATCATCGAGGAAGGCGCCGATGTGCTGGTGGAGTTGCCCGATGGCTTCGCCTCCGAGCAGTGTCGCGTCTACGGCGACACGCAAATCGTCCTCGCGTCGTTTACCGGGCTCAAATTGTGATAAAGCACACGACCAAACGAGCCGTTCCGGTTAAGGAGAGCGGACGTAAATTCTGCGCGCGCGTTCTAACGCCGCGCGGGTGAGGGGCGCACGCTGCCGATTCGCGGCGCCCCATCGACAGAGGGGTTTCACTCGGATGCGGCTTCTACGGGCCCGCATGATCTCAGTTTTGGCGTTTCTGACCGTCGTCGCGGCGGGGGCGGGCGCGCACGCGAAAACATTCCGTGCCGCCGATATCCAGGCGGAGGATTATCCGACCGTCCAAGCCATCAAATTCATGAACGACCGGCTGATCGAACGCACGAACGGCCGGCATCGGCTGGCCATTTTTCCGGCGCGCCAGCTCGGCGAGGAGGAAGCGACGATCGAGCAGACGCGCGCCGGCGCAATCGACATCGATCGCATCAGCATCGGGCCGCTCGCCGCCTTCGTTCCGGAATTGCGTGTCCTCAGCCTGCCCTTCCTCTTCAAGTCGAGCGAGCATTTTCACAAGGTTTTGGATGGCGAAATCGGCGAAGAAATTCTGGCGAGTTTCGACGCGCACGGCTTCGTCGGGCTCACCTATTACGATTCCGGCGCGCGCTCGCTCTATAATCGCCTGCGGCCTGTTCGCACGCTCGCCGATCTCAAGGCCCTCAAAATCCGCATTCAGCAGTCGGAGATCGCCGCGGATTTCGTGCGTGCGCTCGGCGCCGAACCCGTCGTGCTGGCTTACGGCCAGGTGCTGACCGGACTCTCCACCGGCTTGATCGATGGCGCCGAGAACAATTGGCCGTCCTATGTCACGACCGAGCATTATCGCGCCGCGCCGTATTACTCGCTGACGCAGCATACGATGCTGCCCGAAGTGCTGATCATGTCGATGAAAGCGTGGGATGGGCTCAGTCCCGATGATCGCGTGATCTTCAAGGATGTGGCGCGTCAATCCGCGCGATTCATGCGCCGGCAATGGCAGGCTTATGAGGATCAGGCCCGCAATGTCGGGGAGTCGGGAGGTGTTACGATCGTGAGCGACATCGATCGCGCTCCGTTTATCGAGGCGACGAAACCGATCTATGATCGCGTCCTGTCGGACCAGGCCTCGCGCGCTCTCGCCGACAAAATCCGCCAGGTGCAATGAGCCGATCGAGCATCGAAGCTTCGCCTGGTTCTGAGCCGGTCGGGATTACGCCAGCCGCGGGCAGCGGACGCGCCGCGCTGGCGCAAAATTTTCTGCGCCGCATACCTATCCGGTGGCGCATCCTGTCGATCGCCATTGCCAACACGGCGGTCGTTTTGATTCTCGCCGTGCTGATCGCTGAGAGCGCCCGTATCGTCAACAACACCTGGACGGACCTCGTGCGCGTGCGCGCCTCCGAGCGCATCGTGTCGCAGATCGATTCCGAGGCAGGCCGCGTCCAAAGTCTCATTCATCGCTATTTCACCCAGCCTAGTCCAGAACTTGTCGCTGAAGTCGAGAGCCGCTGGAACGCGCTGCAAAGCAATCTTATTCCGCGCGCCGCGGAAGACCCGGTGCTGCAGCTCGCGACGCGCTCGCTTTCGGACCTCACCAACAGGCTGGTCGGCGGCTTCGATGCGCTTCGCGCCGTCCGCGAGAAGATCGCCGAAATCTATGAGGGCGAAGTGCTCACGCCCGCCAAGGAAATGACCGGGCTCTATGCGATCATCGAGAGTACGGTCGAGGGGCGAAACGCGCTGATCAGTCCGGCGCTCAGGAAGTCGCGCGAAAGCTTTTCCACGGCCCTCGTTGCGATCAACGCCTACTACCTTTCGCTTTCCGCCACCTCCGCACGCGAGGCGGTCAGCAATCTCCAATCGATCGAGAACACCCTGCCGGTGATGCTCGATCTCGCCGACAGCGAAATTCAAACCGCCGCTCTGAAAGGGCTGCAAACGCGCGCCGCGCAGCTGCGAAAGGGCATCGATAATCTTGCCGCGGTTTTCGACAGGCAGTCGGCGTTATTGCGCGACGAGGTCGACAAGAGCCAAGCCGAAATGAGCGCGGCGACAGCAACACTGAGCGCCGATATGCAGGCGCGTGAGAACGCCGCGCAGGAACGGCTCGATCAGAACCTCAAGACGATCTACATCCTGATCGCCGGCGTCACCGCTGTGTTTCTCGTCTTCATCATCATTTTCGGCGTTCTCATCGTGCGCAGCATCATTACACCGCTGCAGGATCTCGCAGCGTCTATGGACGCGATCGTCGCTGGCGACCTGAAAAGCCGCGTGCGCGGACTCGACGCCAAGGACGAGATCGGCGTCATGGCGCGCGCCATCGAGGTCTTCCGCGAAAACGCCATCGCGAAGGTGGAGGCGGAGGAGGAGCTGCGCCGCTCGAAGCAGCGCACCGAAAACGCCTATATGGAATTGCGCAAGACGCAGGACAGCCTGATCGAAGCCGAGAAGCTGGCGGCGCTCGGCGGCCTTGTCGCCGGTGTGGCGCACGAGGTGAACAACCCGGTCGGCATCAGCCTCACCGTCGCCTCTTCGCTGGCGCGGCGCTGCGAGCTTTTTTCGGACGAGCTAGCGCGCGGCGAGTTGAAGCGCTCACAGCTCACCGAGTTCATTCAGCGCAATCGCGAGGCTGCGACGCAGCTTGTCGCCAATTTGCAGCGCGCCGGCGAGCTGATCCAATCGTTCAAGCAGGTTGCCGTCGATCGCAGCCATATCGAGCGGCGCGTCTTTGATCTCAAGGAGCTGACGGAGCAGGTGATCGCGAGTCTCAGGCCCGGCTTGAGCAAAAGTCGCGTGACGCTGACATTCACGTGCGAGCCGGGCATCACAATGAATTCCTATCCCGGTCCTTACGGGCAGGTTGTCACCAACATCGTCCTGAATGCGGTCGCTCATGCGTTTCCGCCGGGCCAGTCCGGAACGATGGAGGTCCACGCCGCACTGGAGGATGCGGACCAGGTTGCGATCACATTTTCCGACAATGGACGCGGCATGGCGCCGGATGTGCGGCGCCGCGCGTTCGAGCCGTTCTTTACGACGCGCCGAAGTCAGGGCGGTACCGGCCTTGGACTGCACATCGTGCATAATATCATCACCGGCCGGCTCGGCGGACGCATCAGCATATCTTCGGAACCGGAGCGGGGCACCACGTTTCGCGTGGTCATCCCGCGTGCGGCACCGCACGAAGCGGCGTCGCAGGCAGTGATAGGGACTTGAATCAGCATGGCTGAAGAAAACGATCTCATCGAGTTCGCCGCCGAGGACGTTGGCTCGGCCGAACCTGCAGCCCCGGTGAAAACCTGGAAGATCGCGATCATCGACGACGATGTGGCGGTGCACGAAGGCACGCGCTTTGCGCTTTATGATTATTCGCTGAACGGCAGCGGCATCGAGCTTCTGTCGGCCTATTCGGCCGAGGAAGGACGCAAGCTGCTTAGCGAGCATCCCGATATCGCCGTCATCCTGCTCGACGTCGTCATGGAATCCGATACGGCGGGTCTCGACCTTGTCGGCTTTATCAGGCAGGAACTGAAGAACGAGACGGTTCGCATCATCCTGCGCACCGGGCAGCCGGGGCAGGCGCCGGAGCGGCGTGTCATCGTCGACTTCGACATCAACGATTACAAGGCAAAGACCGAACTGACCGCCGACAAATTGTTCACGGCGCTGACCGCGGCGTTGCGCGCTTATCAGCAGCTGCTGCGCATGGAGGAAACCCGGCGCGGGCTCGAAATCATCATCGACGCCACGCCGACCGTGTTCGACTTCAAATCGATGCAGCGGCTGGCGGAAGGCGTGCTCACGCAGATCGCCTCGCTGCTGGTCGCCGATTGCCCCGGAATTTTAGTGCTGCGCGACGTCGATTCCGCGGCGCAGCACTTTTCCGTGCTTGCCGCCTCCGGCTGCTATCGCACCTATACCGGCTGCTCGGAAGTCAAACTTCTCGCGCCGGAACTGAAGGATGCGATCCAGCGCGCTTTCGAGCAGCGGAAAACCGAATTTCTGCCGACCCGCTCGGTGCTTTACATCGGCACGCAGTCCGGCAGCGAAGTGGTCGTGCTGATCGAAACCGGACGCGAGCTTTCCGATACGCATCGCTCGCTCGTCGAGATTTTCTGCTCGCGCCTCTCCGTCGCCTTCGACAACGTCCACCTTTACGCACAATTGGAGCAGGCGAACCGCGATCTCGAGCGGCGCGTTGCCGAGCGAACGCAAGAATTGACGTTCGCCAACCGCCGCCTCGAAGCGCAATGGGAGCGGGCACGCCGCACCAACGCGCTGCAGAGCGAAATTCTGCAGACAGTCGCGCACGACTTGAAGAACCCGCTGAGCGTCATTCTCGGCCGCGCCGAGATGCTGGACGAGCTGATGGGGGCGGGCAGCTCCGACTCGGGCAAAATGGAGACGCAAGTCGTGCAGATCAAAGCATCGGCGCGCCGGCTCACCGAAATGGTCAACCAGCTCATGACCGATGCGTCGAGCGGCGTGCTCGACATAACCGTGCGCTGGGAGGATCTCGACCTCGCCAGTCTCGTCCGCGACGTCGCCGAATCCAATCGCACGCTGGCCGCGCGCAAGGGGCAGAACATGTCGATCGAGATTCCCGAGCGCCTGATGACGCGCGGCGATCCGGATCGCTTGCGCGAAGCGCTCGACAATGTCATCGGCAATGCCGTCAAATACAGCCCGCTCGGCGGCGATATCGTCGTCGGCATGTCGAGCGAAGCGGGCGAGCCGATTATCCGCGTCAGCGATAGTGGGCCCGGGTTTGCGCCGGAAGACCGGGATCGCATGTTCGGCCGCTTCCAGCGGCTGTCGGCGAAACCGACGGGCGGCGAGTCCTCGACCGGGCTCGGTCTGTCGATCACCAAGCGCATCATCGATCTGCATGCCGGCGACATTTCTGTCGAGAGCAACAACGGTCGCGATGGCAGCACGTTCGTGCTGCGCCTGAAACCGGCTGCCGACGCGCCCACTCCGTGATCGCCAGCCCATGACTGCACTGCCGCGCATCTTTGTCGTCGACGACGAGGCGGACGCCCGCGAAATGGTCGGCGAATATCTCGGCATGCATGGTTTCGAGGTCACGCTCTGCGACGGCGGCGCCAGTCTGCGGCAGAAGCTGAACGACAAGAAGCCCGATCTCGTCGTGCTCGATCTGAACATGCCGGAGGAAGACGGGCTGTCGATCGTCCGCTATTTGAAGCAGACCTGTCCCGTTCCGGTGATCATGCTCGCGGCGACGGCAAGCGCGATCGATCGTGTCGTCGGACCCGAAATGGGCGCCGACGATTATCTGGCAAAGCCCTGGGAATTGCGCGAGCTGCTCGCGCGTATCCGCTCCGTTCTGCGGCGGCTGAAATGGGCGCCGGCGCACAAGACCGAGCGCCGCCTCGCCGCGATCGTCTCCCTGGATTTCGTTGGCTTCGGCCGCTACATCCAGGAGAACGAGGCGGACACGCTGGCGGCGCTCGACCGCATTTTCAGCGAGGTGATCACGCCGAGCCTGACGCGCTTCCGCGGCTCTCTGTTCAAGATGCTCGGCGACGGCGCGCTGCTTGAATTCGGCAGCGTCGTCGACGCCGTCGAGTCGAGCATTTTCTTCCAGCAATCGCTCGCCGATTACAGTACCGGCAGCTTTTCGATCGGCCCGATCCGCCCATCGCGTCGGGATCGCCATGGGCGACGTGGTCATCCACGATACCGACCGGCTCGGTGAGGGCGTCACCCTTGCGGTGCGCGTCCAGGAATGTGCGGCGCCGGGCGGTGTCGCACTTTCGGACAATGCCTATCGCCTGATCCGCGGCAAGACGCAGACCGCGTTCCAGAACGGCGGCATGCAATCACTCAAGAACGTATCCGAGCCGATGCATATCTGGCTCTGGCCGTCGGCCTAGACGATGCGGATCGTGCGATTGCCCTCGATCCAGTTGCCGCTCGTCACATCCTGCAGCGCAAATTGAATCGCATTTGCTTCGGCCAGTCGTTCGGCCGGAATTTCTGCGACCTGCAAGCCGAGCGCACCAGGCTTTGTCACCGCATTTGAAACGTCCTGCCAATTGTCGCGTCCCCAATGGACGAGCGTGGCATCTCTGAACAAAAAGCGGATCGGTCGGCCGCGCGGCACGTTTGAGACCGGCATGCGACAGGTCCAATGCGCGCGCGTGATCTGCGGGCGCTTGCCGCCGTAACGCAGCCAGACGGGTTCGGGCCGATCGGCGGGTTTCCCGAGTTTCAGGCTCGCCGCGAGCTTGATGAATTCGCCATGTGCCCAGACGAGCGGCATCGCCGATCCGCTCGGCCGGCCGGGTTTCAGGTTGGCGCGTTCGATTGGCGCGGCGTCCCAGACCTGTTCCGGAATAAGACCGGCTCCGCCGGCCATCGCTTTGATGGTGCGCAGCAGGCGCAGTGCCTCGGACGGTCGCCCGGCCGCGAGCTCATAATGGCCGCGCTCGCCGGCAAGCAGCGGCCAGATGCGGCCGCGGCCGGTGCCGTCGAAGACACTGCCGTCGTCGTGCTCGCCGTAGCCGTCGTCGTTATAGCGATGCCAGCCGGGGCCGAGCGGCGTCTCGGCTTTCAGCATCGCGTCGAGCAGTTTGACCGTATCGCGGATCACCGGATCGTCTGGGGCGCGCAGGCCGTAGCGCACAAGCTCAATCGGATCGGTCGAGATCAGCCCGGAAGCATCGATTTCGAACATGCCGTCGTGATTGCGCACGGGAACGCAATCGTGGATCGCGGCGGCGTCCTCCACCACTCGCAACGGCGCAGCGCGCACATAATAGCGCTCGACTCCGTAGCGGCGCGACAAGTCGGTGTCCGCAGCCGTGCACCATTCTTCGATGCGCGCGTTCCAATCGTCGGCGAGCAGCAGCACGCCGGCTCTTTCCTCCTGCGGAAGAAATTGCGCGCCGCAAACAAGCGCGCAGATGCCAACCGCAAGCGTACACGTATTGATGCCCGGCGTTTCTTCCCAACGGTCCTGGTCGGTCGAGGGGCCACACAGCGCGATATATCCGAGCGCGCGGCGCACCATGTCGCCGACTTCGATTCCGCCGAGCCAATCCCGCTCGGCCAATCGTGAGGCGAGCAGCACGGGAAACGCCGCCTCGTCGAGCTGAATGCCCTGCCAATAGGGGCTGCCGCCGAGCCATTGATTTTGCGACCAGTGGCCATCGGCAAGTTGCGTCGCGATGAGATAGCGCAGGACGTCGCGCGCTTCGCGCTGCGCGCCGAGCGTCAACAGCGCGCCGGCGCTTTCGACGAGATCGCGCGGCCAGACAAGGTGATAGCCGCCCATATCGTCGCGGCTGTTGCCCCATGGAATGCTGAGGCTTGCCACGATCGCGCCCGGATAAGTCTTGTCCTGATGCGTCTTCAGCACCATGGCGGAGACGCGGATCTCATCGCCGAACTCTTCGGGGAAGCTCTCGAGATCGACGTTGCGCGTGTGCCAATCCTGCCACGCCTCTACATAGCGGCGCCAAATGCGTTCGAACGGATGCAACAACGACGATATTGCCAGCGTCGAGGCCGATTCATTGCTGCCGCCGAAGCCGAGCGCGAGCACTGCATGACGCGCGCCGAGCTCGCCGATCAGCGCGATATTGCCGGGGCCGGCCGCGGAATAGGTGCAGGTCATCCGGCCGTGGCTGTTGAAGTCCTGCCAACCATCGGTCGTACCGACATAACCGGCGCTGGTGCGCAGCCACGCGCCACGCTGGGTAACGGCGTCTGCGGCAGCCAAGGCGAGCGTAAAAGGCCCTTGCGAGGCGCAGAGCGTCTGCCGGTCGCGATCGGGAAAGATTTCGCCGAGATTACGCGTGGCGTCGCTGCCGACATGCGGCGCAAGCAGGGCGTAGACCTTGAGGTCGGGGTCGCCGGAGAGATTGCATTCGATGAGGAGCACGTCCCGGTCGGGATCCGGCACGATGCGCAAAGCAAGCTCGAAACGCTCGTGCCGGTGCACGATTTGCACGGCGGGAATTCCCGCACCTGGCGTGGTGAAAGTGTAATCGAAATTGCGTTTAACTTCGACCCAGAAGCCTTTGTCGTCCGCGACGATGAATCCGAGATCGCGAATCTGCGGGATATCGATGCGCGGGAAATATACCTCGTTGACGATCCCGTAACCGACGGTGAACCACAGACGCGAGTGGCCGAGCGCGACGCCGACCATATCCTTGGCGCTGCTCGTCCAGGTCGGGCTGATCCCCGGGCCGCCCGGCGCTTCCATCACGACGTCTCCGCGATGCGTGGCAGAATAAAGCGCTCGACGGCTTCGGCAAATGCGTCTGTATCGTTGGTCCGGTCGCAGACGACGGAAGCGGCGGCGCGCGCCGCGTCGCTCGCATTGCCGACGGCGATGCTGAACCCGCTCTTCTTAAACATGCTCACGTCATTGTCCATGTCGCCGACCGTGACGATTTCGGCGGCGGGAATCTCGAGATGACGCGCGAGAGCTTCAACGACCGTGCCTTTGTTGACGCTCGGCGGCGTAATGTCGAGATAATAGCGCTGCGAGCGCGACGCAGAGCCAGTTCCGCCGAGCGCCGATTTCATGGTGGATTCGACTTGCGCAAGGCGGTCGAAGTCGCGACTGACACCGACGATCTTCGAGAGATTGCCGAGATAGGGCGCATAATCCGCGATGATTGTGGGATCGGCGGCAACCGTGCGCCGCTCGCGCTCGACATAATCGCCGTTCGCATCGCGTAGCCACCAATGGTCTGCGGAAAACAGCCAGATTCCGACATGAGAAGCCTTGAGAATTTCGATTGCGCGTGTCGCTGCCTCGACCGGGATGCGGTGCTGCGAAACGATCGAAAGATCGGGTTCGACGAGGCAAGCGCCATTGAAGGCGCCGAGCGGGAGCTGCAGGTTCAGGCGCTCGACCAACATCCGCAAGCCGAATGGCGGACGGCTGCTGGTCACAGTGAAGCGTACGCCGTGCTCGGTAAGGCTGCGCACGGCGACAACCGTCGCTTCGGTGAGCTGTTTCTCCGTCGTGACGAGAGTGCCGTCGACGTCGGAGAGAACGAGCGAGATGTGACTCAACGCGCTGCGCCCGCAGTCGCGGCGCTGCGCAGGGCCGTCAAAATGTCGGCGACGATCTCCCGCGGCGTACCGGCGACCGATACCCTGATCGGATGCTCGTCGGCGGACGGCTCCTCCAATGTCGCGAACTGGCTGTCAAGCAGCGTCGGCGGCATGAAATGACCGTGACGCGCGGTAATGCGCTTGGCAATGAGCGCCTTATCGCCCTTGAGATAGACGAAGCGCACGGTGTCATGGCCCGCGCGCGCAAGAATATCGCGATAGCGGCGCTTCAGCGCCGAGCAGGCAACGACACCATGTCCGCCTTTGCCGCGGAGATCGTCGATCCAGGCCGCGATCGCCTCGAGCCAGGGCAGCCGATCAGCATCGGTCAGCGGCGTGCCCTTTTCCATTTTGTCGACATTGGCCTTCGGATGAAACCAATCGCCGTCCTCGAAGCGCCAGCCGAGCTCCTGTGCTAGGAGCGCGGCGATCGTGGTCTTACCGGAACCGGAGACGCCCATGACGATGAGCGCCACGACGTCTTTGAGCGTTCCCTCGAGAGCTCGAGGCGCGGGGCGCGTCATTTGTCGCTTCCCGCCGCGGCGCGATCGGTGAGAAACGTGAGATCGCCCAGCGGACGTATACGTGCAGCGGGCACATCGGCCGATTGCGTGCGCACTTTGTGCAGAATGTCGCGTTTGGCTTCGCCTGACAGAAGAAACGCGGTGTGGCGGCTGCTTTCGAGCGCAGGATAGGTCAGCGTGATGCGCGTCTCGGGGCGGCCATGCGCCACCGCGGCGACCCAGCGCTTGCGCTCATCGAGCACCGGCTCGCCGGGAATGAGCGAAGCGGTGTGACCATCTTCGCCGAGGCCGAGCAGCTGCACGTCGAAGAGGAATTTTCCGGGCTCGAGCGCCGGCGCGCCGTAAAAACCTTTGAGCTCGCGTTCATAGGCGCGCGCCGCCTCATCGGGATCGACGCTTTCGGTCGGAACCGGATGGATGTTGCCGGGCGGTATAGGGACTTTCGACAGAAGCGCTTCGTAAGCCATGCGGAAATTGCTCTCAGGGTCGTTCCGCGGAACGAAGCGCTCGTCGCCCCAGAACAAATGCATGCGCGACCAGGGAAAGGCATCTTTGAATTCGCTGCCCATCAGCTGAAACAGGCGGCGCGGCGTCGAGCCGCCGGAAAGCGCAATTGCGATGTGGCCGTGGAGCGGCGCGATGCGCTCTTTCAGCCAGGAAGCGGCGCCGCGCGCCAGCGCCTCCGCGTCCGGGAAAACGACGAGCTTGCCGAATTCACCTGGCATCGGTCCTCACTAAAGCGGACGCCACGCGCGTCCGTCCTCGGCCAGCAATTCGTTGGCGGCTTTCGGCCCGGCGCTGCCGGCTTCGTACATTGCGAGCGGCGGCCTGCCGGTCTTCCATGTGTCGAGCAGCGGCTGCACGACGTTCCAGCCTTCCTCGATATTGTCGGCGCGCTGGAACAATGTCGCGTCGCCGTTCATCGCATCGTAGATCAGCGTCTCGTAGCCGGTGCTCGGCTGCACCTTGAAGAAGTCCTTGTAAGAAAACCGCATCTGCACCGGCTCGAGCTGCACATGCGGCCCCGGCACTTTGGCGCCGAACTCCCACAATATGCCTTCGTCGGGCTGAATGTTGAGAACGAGCCAGTTCGGGATCATCTTCTCAACGCCGGTATTGCGGAAAATCGTCAGCGGCGCCTGCTTGAACTGAATGGCGATCTGCGTCTTGCGCTTTGTCATCGATTTGCCGGTGCGCAAGTAAAACGGCACGCCCGCCCAGCGCCAATTGTCGATCCAAAGCCGCATCGCGACGTAAGTCTCGGTTTGCGATCGCGGGTCGACGTTCGGCTCGGCGCGATAATTGTTGACAGGCTTTCCCAGCACTTCGCCGCGCGTGTACTGGCCGCGCACCGCGGAAAGCTGCGCATCGTCCGGCGACATGTGGTGCGTTGCGCGCAGCACATCCTGCTTGCGGTCGCGTACGGCGTCGGCATCGAACGAGATCGGCGGCTCCATCGCCGTCAGCGTGAACAATTGGAAGAGATGGTTCGGCACCATGTCGCGCAACGCGCCGGTTGCCTCGTAAAAGCTGCCGCGCTTCTCGACGCCGACCGTCTCCGAGACCGTGATCTGCACATGATCGATATGGTCGCGGTTCCAGATCGGCTCGAAGAAGCCGTTGCCGAACCTCAGCGCCATGATGTTCTGCACCGTTTCCTTGCCGAGGAAATGGTCGATGCGGAACACCTGTGATTCGGAGACGACTTCGAGGATTTGCTTGTTGAGCGCGACGGCGGATCGATAATCGTGGCCGAACGGCTTCTCGATGATGACGCGGCGCCAGTACGAATCCTTCTCCTTCATCAATCCGACTTTGGCGAGATTGACGACGACGGGGCCGAAGAATTTCGCGGCGACGGCGAGGTAGAACAGGACGTTGCAGCCGACACCGCTTCTCGAGAATTTGTCGATCTCGGCTTTGATCTCGTCGTAAAGCGCGGGATCGCCGATGTCGCCGTCGATATACTCGATCGTATCGACGACGCGCGACCAGGCGTCCTGATCGATCTTGTCGGCGGAGAATTCCGCGGTTTTGTCGCTGACGAAGCCTTCGATCGTTTTCGTGAGGTCCTCGCGCAGGCTTTTCGAGTCGATCTCGGTGCGGCCGATGCCGAGGATCGCCAGCTTCTCCGGCAAAAGCTTCCAGCGCGACAGATTGTACAAAGCCGGCATGAGCAGGCGGTGGGTGAGATCGCCCGTCGCGCCGAAAATCACGATCGCGCAAGGCGGCGCCGGCTCGGCGAGCCGGTGCGTCGTCTGCGATTCCGGATGCGCCGGCTCGCTCATCCGCGCGTGCTCCGCGGCGGGCGCGCCACGCGAAACTCAGCCGCCATGTCCGGGCTCCTGGTGGCCGCCGAAACCGTGCCGCATCGCCGAGAGAAGCTTGTCGGCGAATGTGTGCTCTTGGCGCGAGCGGAAGCGCGCGTAAAGCGCGGCGGAGAGCACGGTTGCCGGCACGGCCTCGGCGATCGCCGCCTCGATCGTCCAGCGGCCTTCGCCGGAATCCTGCACGAAGCCGGTATATTGATCGAGCTTGGCGTCGCCGGTGAGCGCGATCGATGTCAAATCGAGCAGCCATGAGGAAATGACGCTGCCGCGCCGCCAGACTTCGGCGACGTCGGCGAGATCGAGATCGAAGCGCTGGTCGGCCGGCAGCTTGTCGCTATTGGCTTTGGCCAAAATCTCGAACCCTTCGGCATAGGCCTGCATCAGCCCGTACTCGATGCCGTTATGCACCATCTTGACGAAGTGGCCGGCGCCGTTGCCGCCGGCATGGATGTAACCCTGCTCAGCGCGCTTGTCTCTTCCCGCACGGCCGGGCGTCTCCGGAATGTCGCCCTTGCCGGGCGCCAGCGCGGAAAAGATCGGATCAAGGCGATCGACGACCTGCTTCTCGCCGCCGATCATCATGCAATAGCCGCGCTCGAGTCCCCAGACGCCGCCGCTCGTGCCGACATCGACATAATGGATCTGCTTGTCGCGCAAAAACTTGGCGCGCCGAATGTCGTCTTTGTAGAAAGAATTGCCGCCGTCGATGATCGTGTCGCCGGGCTCGAGCAAATTCGCGAGCTCCCGCACCGTGTCTTCGGTCGGCCCGCCGGCCGGCAGCATGATCCACACGGTGCGCGGTTTGGCGAGCTTGCCGACGAGCCCCTTCAATCCGTCGCTTGGCGTTGCGCCTTCGCCGGCGAGCTCGCTCACGGCGCTCTGATTGCGGTCGTAGACGACCGATTCATGTCCATGCCGATGCAGACGGCGAACGATATTGGCGCCCATCCGCCCCAATCCAACCATCCCGATCTGCATGAGGCCGCCTTTTGATTAAATCGCGCGCGCGATCGCGCCGGAGAGCTGCTTCAATCCGCCGTCGACGTTGCCGTCGGCGAAATGGATGCGCATGACGCGCCGGCCGCGCTCGACGAGCACACCCATGTCGCCGCGCGCCTGCGCCGCCTCGACCACGCCGAAATCGGCGCGATAGCCGGGAATGGCAAGCGCATCGGGATGCGCCGTCGTGATCTGTAGGAACACGCCGGTATTCGGCCCGCCTTTGTAAGCCTGTCCGGTCGAGTGCAGGAAGCGCGGCCCGAAGCCGACGCAGGTTGCGACGTGGCGCGCATCACGGATCGCCGTGCGCATCTCGCGCAAAGCGGCGATATGCTCGCCATTGCGCTGGATATAGGCGAGCAGCGCGACATAATCGCCGGCGCCGGCGCGGCTGAGATGCGCCTTCACCCAACTTAGGAGATCGTCGCCGGCGCCGGCATGGCGCAACGCCTCGGCATTCTTATCGTCGGTGTAAATCTCGATGCCGCCTGCGGCAAAGACCGGTTTTTCCGGCGGCAGCGCGCCGGATTTTTCATAAGCGTTCGTCAATTCGCGCGTCTTGACCTTGCTTGCCTCGACGTCCGGCTGGTCGAAAGGATTTATGCCGATCAGCGAGCCCGCAATCGCGGTGGCGATCTCCCAGCGGAAGAATTCCTGGCCCAAATGCTCCGGCGATTTCACCTCGATGCGCACGATCGGGTGGCCGGCATTCTCAAGTGCCTCGACGCTCGAATCCTGCGCAAGATCGCAGTCGCCGGCAAGCGTCAGATGCACGAAAATGCGATCGGCACCGTACGCTTGCGGCGTGCCGAGCGGTTCGTCGTCGACGGGGATCAGCGCCTTGCCGTTCTTGCCGGTGGATTCGGCAATCAGCTGCTCGGCCCAGGCGCCGAAATCGGCGAGCTTTGGCGACGGAATGATCGTCACCTTGTCGCGGCCGGCACGCGCGGCGGTGCCCATTGCCGTGCCGAGCAGCACGCCGGGATTGTCGGCGGGAGCCACATCCGCGCCGCAGGCATGCATCATGAGCTGCGTCAGCGTCAGAAACCGCTGGAGATCGATACCGATCGCGGCTGCCGGCACGAGGCCGAAGGCTGAGAGAACGGAATAGCGCCCGCCGATCGCCGGGTCACCGAAAAAGATGCGGCGGAAGTTTTGGTTGCGCGCCGCCTTTTCCATCGCGCTGCCGGGATCGGTGACCGCGACGAAACGGTCGCCGGCCTTGTCGCCGAAACTCTCCTGCACGTGGGCGAAGAAATAGTCCTTGAAAATATTCGGCTCGAGCGTCGAGCCGGATTTGCTCGACACAACGAACAGCGTGTTTTTGATGTCGATCGCGCTTTCCAGCGCGCGGATTTGCGCGGGATCGGTGGAGTCGAGAATATGCAGGCGCGGCCCGCCTTTCGCCGGGCCGATGATCTCGCCGAGCACTTCCGGCCCGAGGCTCGAGCCGCCCATGCCGAGCAGCACGACGTTGGAAAAACCTTCGCGGCGCACCTCGGAGGCGAAGGATTCATATTCGGCGAGATTGGCGAGCTCGCGATCGAGGATGTCGAGCCAACCGAACCATTTCGCTTCGTCGTGACTGGTCCAGAACGTCGCGTCCTTTCCCCAAAGCCGCGCCACGGCGCGATCGGCGGTGAGCGAGTCCAGCGTCGATTGGAATTGCTGCTGCAGTCCCGCGGGTAGCGAGATCGCCTGACTATCCAGCTGGCCCGAATCGGAAGGGCGCTGAGCCTCGTCGCTGACCTGACTCGCTATGCTCATTTCAATCCTGAGCTCGATGTTGGGACCCACATTCCCGGACGCCCGCAGGGCGATCCAGGACCCAGGGGCAAACGCATCTGCCTCTGGACCGCGGATCGCAGTCCGCTTCGCTTCCTGCGTCCGGGGATGTCGGCATTTGCTCCTGGACCCCGGGTCGCCTCCGGATGTGGTCCCCGTTCGAACGGCATTTGCATCACGCGTTCGCACGCGGCGTCGGCTTATGCTCCGACTTCGCCCGGCTGATCTGATCCTTGGCCGCCTCGTAGACCTTCTCCGGTGTGAAGCCGAATTTCTTCAACAGATCGGACAGCGGCGCGGAAGAGCCGAATGTATGCATGCCGATGATCGCGCCGGAGCTTCCGGCATAGCGGTCCCAGCCGATCACCGACCCCTGCTCGACCGCGACACGCGCAGTGATATGCGGCGGCAGCACTTCGTTGCGGTAAGTCTCGTCTTGCTTTTCGAAGAGATGCCAGGACGGCATGCTGACGACGCGCGCCGCAATGCCCTCCTGTTTCAGCTTCTCGTAGGCGTCGACGCACAATCGTACTTCGCTGCCGGTGCCGATCAGGATCACCTGCGGTTCGCCGCCTTCGGCATCCGCCAGGGTATAAGCGCCGCGCGCGACGCCGGCAGCTGACGCATAACGCTCACGATCGAAGGTCGGCAGTCCCTGCCGGCTCAGCACCAGACACGCCGGCTGATTCTTCGCGCTCAGAATGACGCGATAGGATTCGGCCACTTCGTTTGCGTCGGCAGGACGCAGCACCAAAAGACCGGGAATTGCGCGCAATGCCAAAAGCTGCTCGACCGGCTGATGCGTCGGTCCGTCTTCGCCGACGCCGATCGAATCGTGTGTGAAAATGTGGAAGAGCGGCAGCTCCATCAGCGCGGCGAGACGGATCGCCGGGCGCATATAATCGCTGAAGACAAGAAACGTTGCGCCGAACGGGCGGAGCCCCGACGCCGCAAGACCGTTGCAAACGGCGCCCATCGCATGTTCGCGCACGCCGAAATGCAGATTGCGTCCGCCGGGCGAGCCGGGTTGCAGCGTCCCGGCGCCGTCGAATCCGAGCTTGGTTTTGTTGGATGGCGCAAGATCGGCCGAGCCGCCGAGGAGCCACGGAATGCGTTCGGCAACCGCGTTTAAAACCTTGCCGGACGATTCGCGTGTCGCCATGCCTTTCGGATCGGCTTTGAATGAGGGCAGGGCGGCGTCCCATCCCTTCGGCAGCTTGCCGGCGAGCAAGGTGTCGAGTTCCTCAGCCTGCTTTGCATTTTGCTTGGCAAAATCCTGCCGGACCTTTCGCCATGCTTTATTCAGCTCCGCGCCCCGCTTGCCGACGCCTTCGGCAAAACGTTCGCGCACGCCGTCCGGCACGAGGAAGAATGCATCTTCCGGCCAACCGTAAGCGCGCTTTGTGAGCCGCACCTCTTCTTCGCCGAGCGCATCGCTATGCGCGGCGGCGGTGCCCTGCTTATGCGGCGCGCCGTAGCCGATGACGCTATTGACGATGATCATCGTTGGGCGATCGTCGGCCTTCTTGAAGATGTTGAGCGCGCGCACCAGCGCGTCGCGATCCTCGGCATTGTCGACGTGCAGCACGTTCCAGCCATAGGCGTGGAAGCGCTCGCCCACGTTTTCATTGAATGCGAGGTCGGTGTGACCTTCGATCGTGATCGTGTTGCTGTCGTAAATCCAGCAGAGGTTCGACAGCTTCAAATGTCCGGCGAGCGAAGCGGCTTCGCTGGCGACGCCTTCCATCATGTCGCCGTCGCTGCAAAGCACGTAGACTTCGTAATCGAACAGTGTCGTGTCCGGCGAATTGAACCTGTCGGCGAGCCAGCGGCTCGCCATCGCCATGCCGACACTGTTGCCGCAACCCTGGCCGAGCGGACCTGTTGTCGTCTCGACGCCAGTCGTCAGGTGATATTCGGGATGACCCGGCGTGCGGCTGTTTAATTGCCGAAATTGCTTGATGTCATCGAGGCTGACTGCGGGTCCACCGTCGTCGGCCCGCACGCCGGCGAGATGCAACAACGAATAGAGCAGCATCGACGCGTGCCCGCAGGAGAGCACGAAGCGATCGCGGTTCGGCCAGTGCGGATCGGCGGGATCGTAACGGAGAAATTGTTGCCACAGCGTGTAGGCGACTGCCGCCATCGCCATCGGCGTGCCGGCATGACCGGAATTGGCCTTCTGTACGGCATCGACCGCCAATGTGCGGATCGTATTGATAGCCAGGCGGTCGAGCCTGTCTTCGTCTGCGCGACTGTCTGCGGATGGACCGCGTTTCGTATTCGCTGCTAGGGACATGGAGACTCGCCGATGGTATTTGGCTCGTGGGGACTCTGGCCCCCATGAGCGCGCAACGATGCTAGCTGCCGTTGTCGGAATGGTGAAGGGGAAGATGCCGCGCGAAGCTTTCCCGTCAAGCCGCAATCGGGCCTGCCGTTTTGGCGTGCGGGGAACCGCGTGGAAGACGCGCGCAGCGCCTCAATAGGCACCGCAATCCAACCATGATGCGGAGCGCGCGTTCGCGCGAAAACTCGTGCGATCTCAAAGCTTTGTCGCCCAAGTGCGGCATGCTTAAGCGTCACATTGACGGCGGCGGCGGAACCTGTTCTGTAGCGCCAACTTCTCCCCGCCCGAGGTGTCCGCTCGCTGATGTATTTCGTTGTGCCTTTCGAAAGAGCTTGGCACCATCGTGAACTGATCCGCGCCGTCGTTCGCCGCGAGCTGAAATCACGCTTCCGGGGCTCGCTGCTCGGCTGGGTGTGGGCGATTGCCGCCCCGCTTGCGATGCTCATCGCCTACACCTTCGTCTTTTCCGTCGCGCTGCCGGTGCAATCGCAAAATATCAGCATCACCGAATATGCCGGCAACATTTTCTGCGGGCTCATCGTCTTCAATCTGTTCAGCGAGTTGGCATATCGCGCCCCCATGCTTCTGCATGAGCATTCGTCGTTCGTGAAGAAGTCGATCTTCCCCAGCGAGGCGATTGCCTGGATCGCCTCGATCCGCGCCTTCGTCTACGCCGGAATCAGCTTTGTCGTCCTCATCGTGTTCCGGCTGGTGACGGCACACTGGCTGCCGGTCACGATCCTGCTGAGCCCCCTCGTCATTCTGCCGTTTGCGCTGCTGATGCTCGGCATCGTCTGGTTCCTCATGGGGCTCGGCGCCTTTACCAAGGACGTCGCGCATCTCATGATATCGATCGTGCCGATCATGATGTTTGCAACGCCGATCTTCTACACGCTCGATCAGATTCCGCCGGAATTCGTGCCGTGGCTGAAGCTCAACGTGGTCGGCGATTATATCGAGATGCTGCGCGCGCTGGTTATGCATGGGCAGCTGCCAAACCTTGTCATGTACTTCGTCTGCCTCATTGTCTCTTATGTGGTATTTCTGCTCGGCTATGCCTTCTTCATGCGCTACAAGTCGGTGATCGTCGATGTCATCTGACGTAGTGATCAGCTGCCGCAATGTCGGCAAGGCGTTTCAGCTTTACAGCCATTACAACGATCAGCTGAAGCAGGCTTTGCTCGGCTTCTGGAAGAAATTCTATCATCAGCACTGGGTGCTCAACGATGTGAGCTTCGAAGTTCGCAAGGGCGAGCGCATCGGCATTGTCGGCCGCAACGGCGCCGGTAAGACGACGCTTCTGCAAATCATCTGCGGCATCACCACGCCGACAACCGGCAGCGTCGAGGTGCATGGCCGCATTGCGCCGATCCTGGCGCTTGGCGCCGGCTTCGACGGCTCTTTGACAGGACGCGAAAATGCGCGGATCGGCGGCGCGATTCTCGGGCTTAAACGCAACGAGGTGGAGCGGCGGCTTCCGGCGATCGCCGAGTTTGCCGGAATCGGTCCGTTTCTCGATCAGCAGGTAAAGTATTACTCGACCGGCATGGTGTCTCGATTGGCTTTTGCCGTTTGCGCCCATGCCGACGCCGACATTCTCATCATCGACGAAGCGCTCGCGGTCGGCGACGAGGCGTTCCAGGCGAAATGCGAGCGCTATGTCGAGGAGTTCGCCCGCCACGGCACGATCCTCATGGTGTCGCACTCGCTCGATTATCTGCGCGGCATTTCCGATAAGGTCGTGTGGATCGACGGCGGCAAGGTCCGGGCTTTCGGCGCGCCGGAGCCGATCATCGCCGAATATCGCGCCGCAATTCTCTCGGAGGCGGCACCAGTGGGAGCGTGACGGAACGGGGCGCGACAAAGGTGCGTTAGCCCGTCAGCTTATGGCTGGGAGCCGGCGTGTTTGCGATCCGACGATTGCCTCGAGCGATCCTCGCCGCCATCTCGGCGCTGATCGTTGCGCCGGTCTTCGCGCAGCCGGCGACGCAGCCCCTCCATGAGGGCCGCTCTTCGCTCGGCCCGGGGAGCCGCGCGGCGTGGCTCGAGCGCGTCGAGCGGGCGCGGGCGCGCTATGAGGCCTTCGCCCTGCAGGCGCGCCTTGCCATCCATCCCAGGGTGATCGAGCCCGGCGCGCCGCCGCCGCCGCGTGCGACCGGCATCTTCGACGATCCGACGCTCCGGCGCGGCGACGTCGTCGTCACCCCGGAGGGCCTCCTGGTGTTTCGCGGCTCGCATCTTCCGCGCAGTCTCAGCGATTTTGCGCCGATCACGTCGGCGGCGCCCGTCCGCCACGCGCCGGAGCTGATCGAGCTGCAGCGCGCCCACGAGTTCGGCAAGCGCTAGGGCGCCCCGGGAACCGCTTTTCTCCTGCCGAGTTTCGCTGCAAAGAGGAGGGATCCCATGCTGGACCGGGCAAGTGCGCGCGCGCTGGCGGAAGCCGGATACATGCCGCTTCACGAATATCTGCGTGCCTTCGGCAACGAGCCGAGCGCCGAGGAGCTGCGTAAGGCCTCGGAAGATTTCGCCTCCGAAGCCTATTCGGTGCGCCTGACGCGGCCCTGGCCGGGCGCGGCGGCCGAGCTATCGGTGAAGCCGCAGACCTCGTTCAAGCGCCGCCGCGGCGCGACCTCGCGCAAGGCATCGTAAAAGCGGCGCCCGAGCCGCACCGCCTCACTGGGCGGCGCGCTGCGCTTCGATGCGTCCGACGAGATTGCCGAGAAGATCGGCATCCGCCTTGCCGAGATGACGCTCGGCGACGGTCGCAATTACCGAGGTGCTCGCCGTCTCCGTTTCCTCCGACAATCTGATCGCCGAGCTCGGCGATCGTCAGCCCGGTTGCGGACGCGGTCAGCGAGCCCTGCAGCGCAAAGCGCTCCTCGATCGAGATCGCGAGCTCGACGCCCATGAGCGAACGAGCCCGATCTCGGCGAGCGGCTTGGCGGCGGCCGCAGAATGCGGGCGAGTTCCTCGACGATGGCGTCGCAGACCCGCCGGCGCGCCGCGTCGCGGCCGTCCGCAGCGATGATGGCGCGAACGTCGATCGTGCCGCGTTCGCTCGCCTCGGTGGCATTCTGGCCGCGCGCGAGATCGGCGAAGGTCGGCGAACGCAGGCTCGGCACGAAGTCGCGCGCCTTGCCCCGATTCATCGGCGCAATGAACACGACGCCGTCTTCCAGCGCCGACGCCGGCCCGGCAAGAACCTGGCCGAGC
>Ga0164305_10000156_pt1 | contig 22434 bp, 22 predicted proteins | sample Whisoiple_237_MG_FD_110215 | JGI IMG/M metagenome (GOLD analysis project Ga0164305, IMG submission 110215) | Soil microbial communities amended with pyrogenic organic matter from upstate New York, USA - Whitman soil sample_237_MG | ecosystem: Environmental > Terrestrial > Soil > Agricultural...
AATTCAATCAAAGAATCAAGCAATCCTTAAAAGAGAAAGAGATGCTTTCCCCAGAAACCGCCAATCTACTGGATAAATGGAAAACATCTGAGCCTTGATGAGGTGATTCGAGGCTGTAATCATTCCCCGCAATCGCCTGACTCAAATCAAATACATTGCCGAACTATCGCTAGGACGCGCATGTAAATATCGCGATGTAACCGCAACGCTACTATGTCCCAGTGTCGTGCTAACCAAGTGAATCGCCGCCCCTCGCTCCAGGGAATGGGACGCATGAGCGTGACGCAAGAAGTGAGGCGACACTTTGACCCCAATTTTCTCCCCCGCTTCCTTGATAATTAAATAGGCGTGCTTCCTGTCCATCCGCCCCAATTTCTGCGACTGAAACACGTAGCCGTCCGATATCCGTTTCTTTTTCTGCTCTAAAGCCTGTAATTCTTTCCACACCTTTTGGGGTAGCAACACGTTACGAGTCTTGCCGCCTTTCCCGTAAATCGTGATCTGCCCATTGCACCCATCGCTCCGCCGTCCTGAGCAATCGCGCCATTTTAACGCGACCGCTTCACTCACCCGCATCCCTGTGTAGTAAAGCATCATAATCAGGATGCGATTCCTGACATTCTTCTCCGAGCGAATCAACATCAGCACGTCCGCTTCAGAAATGATGCGTTCGGCTAAATCGTCCTTAACCTTGGGGGTTCTTAGTGCAACCCCGGCATTGATGGGAATAAAACCCAACTTCTGGCTAAATGTGAGCAGGCTTTTAATCGCAGACAAGATGAACTTGCGCGAGGAGTTCTGTATTCCTTTCTCCACTAACTCGCCATCAAACGCTTGAATATCTCCTAGCGTCACTTGAGCAATTGGTTTTTGGCAATGAGCGAGAAACTGAGTAGCGTAACGGCGATAACTTGACTGGGTGTTCGCTGCTTTTCCGTGCAGCCAAAGGTCAATCAATTTGAGATCGCCGTCATTTACCTCAAAGACCTGAACAAGTTGTCCTGATTGAGGTGCGAGTTCGCTGCCATAATGTGACATTACTGAACTAATGGGATTTACTGAGGGTCTTTTTAAAGTTCCCAGTCCTGTTTCTTTTGCGTAATTCCTGATTTAAACCCTACTCTTTGTAAAGCCCATCAGTTATTACCGAGGGGCGGCTTCAATTGGTGCAGTTACTGACAGCTTAAGAGTAGGGGAACTATAGTATTGACTACCCCGACTCACCCTCAGGCGCACCTCGGTAGCTGAGTGGCAGTCGAAGCTACCCCACTCTACCCATGCAAGACCAAACAACTCTCAAGCTAATCGATGCCAACCGCGAGATTCTCCACACCCTACTCAAGGATGAACCCCAGATTCTCCATTGGCTTCAATGGGTATCACCTCAACTAGGGGACTCTGGGAATCATTCTGGAGAAACCGCGCTGATTCTAGTTTGTGACTCTAAGCCAGTCGCGTGTGAACTAGTCAAGCAACTCAAGAAGATCGCAGATCGAGTTAGGGGTGCCATCCCTTTTGCAGAAATATGCATTAAAGTCAACCCAGAAGCGCTGGAAAGCTGAAGACTCAAGCTAGAATGATTGCACGATGAGCGTTCTAGGTAGGTATTGCATTATGAGAACTTCTACGACTGTAAGTTCTTCAGTTGCCGCAGCCGTCAATGGCATTCTTAAGGAAGATCAATATACTCTCGGATCGTTACTATCTTTTGGTCAAGCGCTCACAGGTAAAGATTGGAGCGAGATGGCGATTCCCGGTGACATAGCGGGTCGCTTGATGGTTGCTGCGCTCAGTGGAGCAAGTGATCCTGCCCAAAACTGCGATAATATCGCAGTTGAATCTTTCCACACCGAAAACGGAAAAGCTACGGAAACAGTAGAAACTTCGCCCCCAGATGCCGAGGAATTCGCCGCCAGCGCTGAACTTAATCCCCCAACGCCAGCGTCCAAAAGAAATGGACGCTCTTCAGTAATTTCCAAAGAAGAGCGATCGCTACTCAAGGAACATGGTCTGCCTACTCCTAACCTCGCCAAAGCACGGGAACTCCTACCGAAGCGCACCCTGAGCACGACCCTTAATGAAGTGATGAATCAGATTGACCCTAAGGGCAAACTCCGGGAAAAGATTCTCACTGAAGTAAGCGAAAGGACTAGTATTGGGCAGGTGTATGCGCGAGCGATCGCAGAACCTTATATAGAAGATGAGAAGTACGACTCCATCCTCAAGCGAGTTCCGAGGGTTGCTGCCGAGCAGTTGGCAAAGTTAACAGAACCGGAAGCCGCCGCCGTCGCTTCCTAGCGATGACCGCAGACGATATCGCGGGTAATTAGCAGATCCAAATAGCAGGGCATCAGGACATCCACAACCCAAACGGTTGCCTGTTGCCCTGCTACTGCTTTTAAGGGCGATCGCGGTCTTCCGGTTGTAATGCTTCCGGACTTGCTGAAGTTAGCGAGAATACCTCGGTTGTCTACCTTGCCTTTAACCTTGAGCGTTAGGTCATCAAGATTGAGTCCTGTGGCGATCGCCCAAGAGGTTGCTGCCCAAGCAGAAGTAAAGGCAGAGGACGCGATGAATAAGCAGTTGAGGCGCAAACCGTTGTCTATATCAACAAGGTCTTGACCTGACAATTTGCCGTAAGCCTCCCCTAGAAGCGGATCTGTGCTTTTGAATGGGGTTGGGAGATTTAACTCGCCTAGGAGGAGGTCGTCAATGTCTTTAATCAGCAGTGGGACGGTGTTGGCGTAGAGACTAGGCATAGGTTATCTCCTGACTGACGCGCAGGTTGATTGTGGCGAAAGTATCTTTATCCTGGTAAGACTCACTCTCCTTCTCACAAGGGAACATGGGATCTGAGTCATGGCGCTGAATCCACCACCGTCCCTCTTCCTGGCTATGTGCTTCAATCCAGTCGCGATTTACTCGCACGGTGTAGCGATGAGTAGACAGCACTTCACCCGTGGCGACATCTTTGGGAGTGATGCCGTTGTCGGTGAACTCTAGGATCTCTACCTCCGCAGGAACCGTATCGTTATAAGACTGGAAGAACACGCGCCCCTCAAGGAATCCCAGTCTGCGGTCAATCTTGGCGATGCGCTTGTCTACGGCTCTGAGTCTCTGATTAACGGTTTTACTCATTGCATTGCCCTGTTAATGGCATCTTCAATCACTTGTTGGGCGATCGCTTCTAGCTTCTTGCCGTCGTCTGTCAGTAACGCACCCGCTCCATTTGCTCTTTCTGGATCGTAGGGATACTGGTAAACGCGGTAATCAACGGGACTACCAATCACTACCTGTAAGCTTTCTGGGGTGGCGCGTTGGGTGACAGCGTAGGAATCATGCAGTCGTCCGGTCTTGACATGGACGTGCTGCTCAATATCAACCAGTGCGATATCGGCTAGTTGATTCAGTCCATCAGCGATCGCGGATTTGACTTTGCGCTCGATTTCGGGAGCATCCATAGGTATTGGGGAATCCTTATCTCTCTCTAAGTTTTCCCTTGAGGCCGTGAGTGTCTCTCCCCGCACGGGAACTTTAGGGCACCTCCCATCACCCGCCCTATGCCTCCCACTCGCAACCGCAAGCTGCAACTGCTTGATACAATTCGCAATCAACCACAGAAACTTAGTCAAGTTAGATCCGCTCTTGGCAAGACTTGGCATCGCCAATCTGCTGAGGCGATCGCCCACGCCATTGGATCAGATCTCGCTCCTCGCACCCAGAAGTCCAGCAAGATTGTTGGCTCCCAGAAGCGTGCAAAGTCTACCACCCAGAAGCACGGATTCGCTAAAACCTTTGCGGCTGAGAACGCCGCCCAACACCTAGAGGGGGACAAGATCAGCGCCAAGCACCGGATACTCAGAGCCGTCAATCGTGACCTGCGAACGGCAGAGAAGAAAGCCGGACGCAAGTTAACCCCTCAAGAGAAGCGGGTGGTTGCGGCTAAGGCGTTGTCAACCACTGTCAAGGAGATTAAGTCCGGGAAGAAAGAGGTGAAGTCGAAGCGGGGTGGGAACTTACAGAAGCCTCAAGCTACAGACACCAAGCTCGAGAAACAGAAACAGCGTCACATTGAATTAGAAACCTACCGAGCAAAAGGTTTAAACGCTTATTTGTCGCCCATTGACGGCAGCGGCAATATTGACCACACCCGGAACGTGTATGGCACCCCTGTTGAGGGGCATGAAGAGAGAGCTTACAAAGGCAAGCGTCACACGGTAAAAGTGAGGATTGACCATCTACCCGATGGTCATTATCAGTACAAAGAGGCTGGGGGTGCCAGCTTCAACAAGTCTCGCTATGGCTGGATTACTATCAAAGACGGCGAAATCATTGACGAGCCAACGAAAAAGCCAATCCAAGGTCCAATCAAAAAGCCATCCCCAGTCACCGAAGAGAAGCAAGCGCTGAAAGAGCGGGAGATGGCGCTGAAGAAACTCATGTCGCAGCAGCAGGCGATCGCTAGTGGTCAAGTTGCCCCAACAGAGGACAGGCTGATTGGCGTTGATAAGAGCAAAGAGAAACTCAGCAGCAGTCAGGCTCAACTGAAGTCGGTGACAGGGCGATCGCAGCAGCAGGCTAAACCGCTCGATATTCATAGCGCCAAGACTGCCAGCGAGTACGAGGCTTACGCCAAGCAGGAACTAGCGGAAGCCAAGAAGTCTGGGGATAAAACCAGGATTGAGGCTTGGGAGAAAGAGGCAAAAGCCGCTCGTAAGCGCAACTTGAAGCAATCCATCTCCAAGAGTAAGCGGCAACAAACCAGCTTATTCGACCCGCTGGCATTCAGCAGCGACACCCCACTACTTAGAGGCTTATATTAATGAAATCGCTCACCGTAGCCGAACTGCGGCGGAAAGCCAAGGAGCAATACAACCGAGGCAAGGGTAATCCTAAACTGAAGGGCTACGCCAAGATGCGTAAACCTCAGTTGATGGCAGCGCTGGGAATAGCGCCGCAACCTTCACCAGCCAAGCCTAAGTCAAGCAAAAGCTCACGATTCTCTCACCAAGAACTCGCGGGACGGGTTGGCAAGCTTGCTGGTAAGACCGAAGAGGTGTTGGGTGGCAGGGAAGAAGTTCTCAAAGTCGTTAAGGCAGCGATCGCCAAAACCCGTCGCCAAATCAAAGCTAAAACAGGTAAAGACGCAACCCAGCAGGAGTTGAGGGCGTCCGCATTTGCAGCTATCAGGGAAGTCGCCAAGAAACGAGCAGCAAACAAGCCTAAAGCACCTAGCGGCATTAGCGAGATGTCGGTACATGAGTTAGACTTTGACCCTAAACGGTTTCAGTACAAATTAGTTCATGGAGAAACCGGATCTAGCGGATCGTTAACTGGCGTCCGCAAGTGGGACCCTAACCTAGCAGGAATCATCCAGGTATGGCGCGACCCCAAGGACGGTAAGGATTATGTAGTTAATGGACACAACCGCGCTAGTTTGGCGAAGAAGCTAGGCGCTGACAAGGTTGTGGTGCGACACTTGGATGTGAAAGACGCATCCGAGGCGCGAGCAGTCGGGGCACTAACTAACATCGCTGAGGGTCGGGGCAATTCCCTTGATGCGGCTAAATTCTTCCGTGACTCTGGTATTAGCCGTCAAGAACTAGAAGATCGGGGCATCCCCATGCGAGAGAAGATCGCTTCTGATGGTTTGGCACTATCTAGACTCAGCGATCCTTTATTCCAGAAAGTTGTACAGGGTGACATCCCTCAAGAGCGTGCTGTCATTATTGGAGATAAGATCAGCGACCACACGGCGCAAGCTAAGCTAGTTGAACTGATTGACCATGAAACCAAGAAGGGTAGGAAGATCACCAACGATGTGGTGAGTGAACTTGCCTCTATGGTGCAAAGCGCTCCTAAGCACGAAGAGCAGCAAATGACGCTGTTTGGAGTAGAGGATAACTCACGCAACTTGGCTCTTGAAAAGGCTGAATTACTCGCAGACGTGCGCCGCCGCCTCAGTCGTGAGAAGCGCCTATTCGGGCTTGTTTCCAAAAACAAGACAGCCAAAGACCTACAAAAGGGTGGGAATACCATAGATGTCGAGCAGTCCGGGAAGATCTCCCAGCAAGCTGACTTTGCACTTAACGTATTTGACAAACTGAAGAACCAAAGCGGCGTCGTCTCCGATGTCGTCAACTCAGCAGCCAAACGCATAGCCAACGGTGAAGACAATAGGAAGGTAAGAGATGAGCTACACAGACAACTCCTCCAAGAAATACCCAAAGCTCTCGGAATCCGCGAAAGACAGAGTGCTTAGGGAACTGCAAAAGGCAATCGCGCCAACTAGCAAAAACAAGCAAAAAGGTCAGAACTGAGCGTGTTAGCAAGGCTTTGTAACAGGATTTACCCCGTCGTGGATGAGACCGAAGACACAGTTACCGTTGCTTGGCATCAGGTAACGTACTACAAAACCTATGAATATGGTCGCACCGTAAAAAGTACATGGCTAAAACCTGGGGTGGGTGAGGATTTTGATGAGGTTGAGGAATTAATAGGTGTTGAAGATTATTCGTAAACTCCAGCCGATTCAATGAGCATCCGGCAACAGGTAGACCAGGAAGACAATGAACCCCTACTGAACACCACGAACCTGCGATAATATCGCACCTTTTCCCATACAATCCCACTCCCACACTCATCCTCTCACTGGGAACTCTAAGGCACTACAGCCCCCTGTTCCTCATGCCTCGCAAACCGCCCGAACCCCTGCCAACTCCGCCCACGGATCACCGAACTAAAGCGCGTCCCAGTATTGATTGGCGATCGCTCACCAGCAACATTGAAGCTATGGCGGCGAAGGGCTTAACGGTTGAGCAAATCGTCGAGAGCTTGGGCTGTGCTACGTCCACTTTCTACGAGAATCGCAAGAAGTATCCAGAAATAGAGGAGTCTTTCAAAAAAGGTCGCGCTGGGGGGATTAAAGATATCGCCAACGCTCTATTTGAGAAGGCGATCGCTGGCGACACTGTGGCGATGATCTTCTACCTCAAGAGTCGCGGTGGATGGAGCGACAAGGTATCTGAACAAGAGCTTAAGAACGCCAAGGAAGAGTTAGCTCGGTTTTACGAGACATTCCGCCTAATCCTGTCAATAACTGGCGAAAGCACTGAATTACTAGAAGCCAAGCAACAGATCGTGAGCATGCTTGACACCCTACTGCTAGAGCGTGGGAAGCCTGCGCTGATGAAGTCAATCGAAGAAGGTACCTAAGTCAGCACCGATTCCTCCTTGTCTCCCTTGTCTTCCCCACCCCCTTGTCTCTCAACCCTCCCCACGGGAACAATAGGGCGATTCCTACCCTATCCCCACCATGCCCACCCTTGCTGAATTAAAGAAACTTGCCCGCGATCGCCGCATACCAAATCGCTCGAAACTTAAGCGCAAACAGGAATTCTTGACCGCGCTGGGGATGCAGGAACAGAAGCGTGTTCCAGGCGGTAGCTCTCAATCGGCTAGACAAGTTCAGGCGATCGCTAAACGTCACGGATTTGCAAAATCCCATGCAGCCGAAGCGATCGGACAGAAGCTAGGATCTGACGAGCAGAAGAAAGCCGCAATCAAGGAGGATATCCTTAAGGCGGTCAACAAGTCCTTGAAATCTAAAGAGAAGCAGTTAGGGCGCAAGCTGACACCGGAAGAAAAGCGGAGTGCAGCCGCCAGTGCGATTAAATCGCAAGTGATGAAACTTAAGGGTATAGAAGTCAAACCCAAATCCAAGCCGGATACTCGCGACTTCTCTAAAGTCAGCCCTACTGGACTTAAGATGCTTGCACGCGCCTATGGTGCCAACATCAAGGGAATGAAGCGCCCAGAGATTGAAGCGGCGTTGCGAAAAACGAAGGTAACTCACAAGGACATTGCTGATTACGCTGACGCTGCTAGATATGCGCCAGTCAGGGAGCGGAAGTCAGGCTCCAAGAAAAGCAGCCCCCGCGAGGTTTCTGCGCCGGAAGCGACGAGATCTAGCAATGCCATACGAAAACCCTATGAGAAATCAGATGAGCGATTTGGTAGCAAGGAGGGGCGCGTAGCCAAGGGCAGCTTACTCCACACCCCTAACCACCTGCTCGTCCTACACCCGGACGAGATCGAAGTTCAACCAAGTCAAGCGAAGTCCTCGCTCTCACCACGGGAGAAAACTAATTTGGTTTCCGGAACCGAAAGAAATGGCAATATCATGCCAGTTTTTGTTAAAGCGCTTCCCCGTAGACCTAATCAGGAATCGCACGAGGAAGACCCCGTTGAAGCTGTTCACGGTGGATATCTGTTGGATGTTGCCAGAAAAGCAGGTCGAGACAAAGTTGCAACGGTAGAGATCAACCCTCATCAGGTCGAACAACTACAGCTAGAGGCAAGAATACCAAGAGGCTTCAACAAGGGGGCACCAGACCTCGCTACGCCGAGCGCGGGATCAAAGCACAAGGACAGCTACCACATACAAGGTAGCCTCACGGAACGCGGGGGCAAGTCAACCCACATAGGAGAAATTCACCCACTACCTGGAGAAGCAAAACCTCATTACTCCCCAGAAGAAGAAGCCAAGATAATCAAAGGGATGAAAAAGCACGGAAACATCATGCCAATCTTTGTCAAGGAGCTTGCCACCAAAACCAATCACTTCGGAGGTGGTCACCTTGAAGATCATGAACTCCAGGTGGTGATGAACGGCCACCTACTAGATCTCGCCAAAAAAGCAGGTATCAAAAAGGTTTTTACAATGTTGGTGGATGACACAGTGGCGCATCAATTGCGGACAGAAGCAGCCGGAGGGGCACCAAGACACTAGCGGCAACCAAGGGCAGGGGAACAATAGGACGCTTCTTACCCTACCCCTGTCATGCCTACCGTCCGCGAACTCAAGAAAATGGCGCGCGATCGCAAGATCCCGAATCGCTCAAAGCTTACAACCAAGTCTGAATATATGCAGGCGTTGGGTATTACTGCCCAGCCTAAATCCACCCGGACAGCTAGGCAGGCGCAAGCGATCGCCAAGCGTCACGGGTTTGCCAAGACTCACGCTGCTGAAGCCATTGGGCAAAAACTGGGTGGTGAGAAGCAGAAGGCTGCTATCAAGGAACGCATCCTCAGAACCGTTAACCACGCGCTTAAAACAGCAGAGAAGAGCTTTGGACGAAAGCTCACGCCAGAAGAGAAACGGAGCGTAGCAGCCAGTGCGATTAAGTATGAGGTACGGGCAATTAAGAGCGGCAAGCCTCAAGTCCTTGGTAAGAAGAAGGCAAAGAAATCACCAAGCAAGCACGATATTCCTGACTGGAAAAAAGAAGCGATCGCCAACAGAGTTGACAGCCGCAAGTCAGGCACCCTAGCGACCTCTAGAAGTGTTGATTCAGCGATAGAACATGGGGAATTACAGAGCAAGATTAGCCAGCTATCCCCTAGTGTGCGATTAGAGGTGATGAGCGATCTCGCCAACAAGCATCATCGGCACCTGAGCAAGAAAGCAACGACCACAACTGGTAACGCGATCGCCGATCAACTGACGCATACTCGCGATTTCAATAAAGGCGAAGTCCACCACTGGGACGACCTCATGGAACACCATCAGTCAACTCATTTTGATGGCTCCAAGGATAACAAGGATTTAATTCCTAAAGAAAAGGCATTTGAGCTTGCACGTTCGATATTAATGGGGCGATCGCCGTCGTCTTCTAGTGATCCAAAAGATCGCGACTTTTTACAAAGAGCCAAGAAACTCAGCCCTCTCGCAAGAGCTTCTGTTGTCAAGGGGTTAATTGGCGCTCAGTACCAACGCGCGCGCCATGAAGTATCTAGTGGTAAACGCAAGGAACTCTTACGGGCGGCGGGTACAGACAAAGCCAAGCAAAGAAGAGCCGGAATCGTCAACAACCTAGACAACCTTAACCTGTACGCCAACGCATCTAAACAGGATAGAGACATTTTCGAGCCGATCGCCGACAAGGTTAACGGGCTATCGGGGAAACACGCTAAGGATGTGCTAATGGGGACACTGTACTAAATGGATACCCACATCACTGGCGGGGTGCGCGGGGATTTAATATCCCAAGTTGCCGAACACAACCGCGTCAACCCTACAAAGAAAGTACAAGTTGTCGGGCGCACCAATGCTCAAATTGCTCAGGATTTGGGTGTCTCTTTGTCGGGGGGTCAACGTGCGGGACAAGCTGACCGAAGGACTGCACATCCGAATGCCCCGCAAGGGTTTGGAGTCAAACAGAACGCGAAGGCGAATCACCAGCCCAGTGCTGCCGCAGCATCGCTAGGAGCTAAGTTAGGGCTAAATGCTCAGCAGACGGCGATTCTAGATCGGCGGATGCGGGACAAAATCAAGCAGCAGATTGGACACTATGCGCGGATCACAGGAAAGCCCCCTGGCAAGGATCAGGTGAGAGCGATCGCGTTTACGGTTGTACGAAACGAAATTGCCAGTGTCAAAAAAACCCAAGGAAATAACAAGCCATCACCGAAAAAGGGAACGGAGACGGCTGCCAAGCCAATACCAGAGAAGGCACAGGTCGCCAAGCCTAAGCCACCAATAGCTCCACCGCCTAAACCTAAGCCACCAGATACCCCACCGCCACCCAAGCCCAAGACCCACGGGGATTTAATTGAAGCGGGGGCGAAACTGATGCCGAAAGAGCTAGCAGCAGAACTCGACAAACTACATCTGCATCAATCCCAGGTGAAGGTCAAGGTTGAACAAGCTCGTTCAATCATGGCGGAGTTGCACGAGGAGTTAAACCTAGTGCGCTCAGGTAAAGGTCAGCGCACGGAAGCAGAAGTTAAGCGTGAGGGAAGGCAGTACAGAGCCAAGATTGACGATATGCAGCAGCAGGCAACGGCGCACGCCGAGAAGCTAATGGATACATTTAGATCCTCGCTAATCAACACCTCTTCCTTGTCTCCCAAGCAGGCAGAAAAGATGGCAAGGGCTATCAAGATTGACAAGAACGCTGCCACTGTAATTCCAGAACATGAACTGCGATCGCAGGCAGCAGAGTTCTTCCGTCTTACTGGGGGCAAAGGAGCGATGACGATTGACGACTTTACTAAGGACACAGATCGCGCCTATGCCGACCCCAGCAAAAAGGTAGTAAACATTGGTGCAAGCGGCAAGAAGAGTATTGTCTTTCACGAGATGGCGCACCACCTAGAGTTCGCCGATGACACCGTGGGGAAAGCATCCGTTAGTTGGATTAGATCCCGTGCTACTGGACAAATAAAGACGCTCAACGAGATCATGGGAACAAAAGCTTACCGGGAAACTGAAATCGCATTCCCGGATACCTTTATCAATCCCTATGTTGGGAAGGTTTACGCGACGAGGAAAAATGGGAAGGCAGAGATCTTGCCGACAACAGAAGTTGTTTCCATGGGCGTGGAGCGCTTCTCTGACGCTAAGTCGATGGTTGATTTGTACATAAAAGATCCCGACCACTTCAAGTTTGTTTTAGGAGCTATTCGCAATGGAGATTCGTTACCGACTAAGCTGGCTCGAGGATGAGGTGATAGTATCGCTTGACGTAAAAGATCCAAACGAGATCGCGCCCATTAAATACGAGGGGGAAGCGTATCTAATCAAAAGTGTTCGCCTTTGGTTAGAGAAAGAAGATGGGGCGTTTGGGCACATTATTGGCGATCGCACCTGTGCCATTGATCTAGATGCGGCGATGCACTCGGATGCGATGCAGCAGTTTGAGCCAGAACTGATTGAGGGCGGGGAATTAGTGAAGAGCTATGACCCTGGAATCCCTGATGGCGCGGTAACTTAATTGAGGACAGAGGGTAGGGGGAACTATAGGCAACCTAGACAAGATACACCCCTGTAACCCAATGCCATCGACCTCCAACGCCCAAGATCGCGAGCGATCGCGGTTAATTGCCCAAATCAAGCAACGTTTCCCTAGCGCCCAGCAGCGATCACAATTGGTTCCCGGTAGGAAGTGGAACCATGCAACCAACGCTCAACTGCGCCAAGTCTTAGGCGTTCAGTCAGATGCTGCCGCCAACAAACCCAACAAAGGCACATCTAGCAAGAACTTTCAGCATAAAAAGCTGGCAGAGCGTGTTGGCAAGTTAGCTGGCGGCGTAGAGGAGCGACTAGGCGGCAGAGAAGAGGTATTGAAGAAAATCAAAGCAGCCGTTACCAGGACTCGCGCTCAGGCTAAAAAAGAAGGGCGTGAAGTGAGCCAACAAGAATTAAGGGCGGCGGCGTTCAATGCATTGCGGGGTATCGCCAAAGACAACAAGGTTAAGGTAAAAAATAGCGGTGCTGCTAAATCCGAGAAAGCTCCTCCAAGCAAGACTAAATCTGCCCGTAAAACCGAGAAAGCTGAACCTATTCGCAAGTCAAGGTCAAAGGTAAAACCAGAAGAACAAGCGAAGCCCGTCGATAAAGCTAAGACCGCGCCAACAATTCAACCTGTATCGCTAGCAGAACTAAAAGCTCACACCAAGCCCATTGAGCCATCAAGTAAAACTTCTACTGACAAGCCTGCGTCACCTCCTGCCATTAAGACTGAAGTCCCTGCGTCTAAGCCTGCATCATCACCAGAACCAAAATCCGAAGCGTCTGAGCCTTTAAAAGCAAAGCCGTTTAACCCTCACGCTATTCCCGATTTGGGATTGGATCAGTTCAAGGAATACATACAGGACAGAGACAAAATTGAGGCACAAAATAATCCCGACGCAGTTTGGAATAAAACTTACGGGCAATGGAGCCACGGGGATCAGTCTCGCCAAAAAACACTATCTAACTATCGCATCGAGTTAAGTCAGGCTATTCACTCTGGGTTTGCGCCGCCCGATCACATCCTTCGCGATTCAGGGCTTAAGCTGACTAGGAAGGAGCAGCAGAAACTTGAAGAGAACAAGAGCGAGTTAACGAAAAAGCAGAAAAATATAGAACAGATAGACAAGGCGATCGCTCATCCACTTATTTCTGACGAGGAAGCTAAAGGCTATAAGCCCAAAATGTCTGAGGATGAAGCTAAGTCTTATACCAAGGACAGCTTCATGGGCGACATATCCTTCTACCATGGCAACTCCCACGCGGTTACGAATAGCGTGACTTCAGAGGGAGTGAAGACTGAAAGGAATAACAATGGCATCTTTGGCCAGGGCTTCTATTTGGCGGTAGCGAAAGACGAGGCTGAAGGCTACGCCCTATCTTTTGGGAGGGAAAACGAAGATTCAGCCCTTTTATCAACCAAGGTCAAGGTCAAAAATCCCTATATTTGCAATAGTGAAGATATCACAAACATAGGGACTCATTTTCCGGGTAATCAGTCCTCTGGCACCGATTCAGTCAAGATCACGGAATTTCTACGAGCCAAGGGGCATGACTCTATTTATATGAAGGATCATGGATATTTCGTTGCTTTTGACGGCAAGCAAGTCGCTACCTATGATCTGGAGGAATTAGGCTCGGAAAGAAAGAGTCAGATCAAAGAAAGAATGCTGTCGAACAAGGGAACATGGGACGAAGCTGATGATAGAGCGGCTGCAACAACGGGCGGCAAACTATTAAAGCAAGTCAAACATACTGAATCTCGCAAATACGAAGCATCGGAGGGTGAAGAATGGTGATCGCGGCAAAAGAGTCGGAATGGTTTGGCTGCACGGCTTGTAAATGGTTCAAGTCCGGAGGGAGGTGTAAGGCATACCCCGGAGGTATCCCAATATACTATGCTTCTGGCGATGCCCGTCACCTTGAAGTTGTACCGGGGCAGACAGGTAACTTTGTTTACGAACTTAAGGACAGAGGAAGCTAGGGAGAGAAGAAAGACTGGGGAGACAAGGAGGAAATCCTCCTTGTCCTCCTTGTCCTCCCAATCTCCCCACACGGGAACCCTAGAGCGTCCTTTTAACGGGTTCCACCTTGAGACTCCAGGGCGTGCTTGCCGCTAAAACAGAATTCGAGCGATCGCTCGCCACTCAGACGGCATCTTTTACCCAGTGCCGCCTGTTTTCCGACTTTAAACCCAACCCAGGAGGGCAGCAGCAGTTTTTCGATTTAGTCAAGATTGACACCCCTACTGATGTAGAAATGCGCTGGATCTACTTGCGGGGTGGCATCGGATCTGGGAAGTCCCATGGAGGCGCTTCTTGGTTCTGCTCACGCGCATTACTCTATCCCACAGCGAGAGGACTAATTACTGCTAACTCGTTTCCGCAGCTAGAGACATCGACACTGGTTGCATTAGCTGAATGTTGTGAAGCTTACAACATCCCTTTGTGGCCTAAAGGGGAAGACGCGGACGAGACAGCGAGACTGATTGCTCGTAGACGCGCCTGCAAAATCGGCAACGCTTCTATTTTGGTACTGTCTGCCAACCGCTTTGGTGGCGACACCAAGAAGGCTAAGCAGGCAGGTCGGGGGTTGCAGATTCGATATGTTTGGGCAGACGAGTGGGCGTATGCTGACAAGACGGCGTTTGAAACCATCAACGGGCGGCTAGGGCGGGGCAACGGCGATATGAAGGGTATTGGTGTGATTACCAGCAGCCCCAACAAAAACCAACCCTACAACTGGTGCTACGACTTCTTTGATGACCCAGATCGGGATGCAGAGAAGAAGCGCCTCCATCGGAGCTTTTGTTGTGATACCTCAGAGAACAAGCATTTAGACTCAGACTACGTTAACTCCCTAGAAGCCTCCTACACCGATGAACTGGCGCAGATTGAATTGCGTGGAGGCTATGCAACTTTAAGTACTGGGAAAACCTATAAATACTTTAATCGCAAGCATCACGTATTAGACGGACAAGACGCGATTGATTTTGGCTACGATCCTCGCGAGGACATCCATATTAGCTTGGACTTTAACTGGAACCCCGCCACTGCGATCGCCGCTCACATCAAGGGAAAAGAAGTATTCTGCGTGCGTGAGTTTAAGTTAGAACATTCTGACACCTTTGAACTTTCAGAGGCGATTTGCCAGTGGCTAGCAGGGCATCAAGGCAGAATCCATGTGCATGGCGACGCTTCTGGTAACAACAAGTCAGCCAACTCTAAGCAGACCAACTGGCAGATCTTTTGGTCAGCAATGAAGGCTCACGGGTTGAAAGAGCGATCGCGCAAGTGCTACAAAGCAAGTAATCCCAGTATCCTTGACTCGGTACTGGGGATTAACAACTTATTCAAGATGGGGCGATTATTTCTCTGTATGCCGCAGTGCATCAACTTAGGGAAAGACCTGGAGTCGGTGCAGTGGCAGGATGATGGCGGGACGCAGATTGACAAGAAAGATCCGGATGTGACGCACCTTTCTGACTGCCTGCGATACCTCGTCTGGGATGAGTTTCCCTATGAGCGATCGCGCAGTTCTAAGCCTCAGAGTAGGATTGCGGGGTTGGGGTAGGATCGGGCACTGCGATTAAATCGTAGGTTTAGGGTTTCTTGATTACCTCTATTGTCTTTACCGTGTTCGTGTGGGGTGCGATCAATCGCGGTGAGTTATTTTTTCCTCTTGCGTGTTCTGTATTCCATGGCTCTTATTAGGGGTAAGACCTCTTTAGATCCCGATTCCTGGGGGCAGCATTGCACGATTACTGCTTTTATGAAAGCGTTGACCACAGTAGGGAACTCTAGGGCGCGACTCCCAGAACCCTCTACTCATGCCCAGCCTTAAGCAACTCACCTACTGCCACCCAGAGCATCAGCAAAACAATGAGCGTTGGAAACTATTAGATGCCCTAGTCTCAGGTGGGCATAAAGTCACCGATGACATCAAGCGCCAACTACTGGTCAATCCTGACAATCGCCCTGGCTCGGTAATGGCTGAACGGGTTAAATTGGCGCGTTACTACAACAAGATTGGCCCAATCCTTAACCGCTTCCTCTCTCAACTATTCGCCGCGCCCATTCAATACGAGGGCAGCAAGGATAAGTGGTGGCAGGAGCAATTCTTCCCCAATGGCGCTCTCCTCGATGGCGATGATGATGGACGCTCTAGCCTGACTGCGTTCTTGAGGTCTGCAACCTTAGCTGCACTAACTACCGGGAAAGCGATCGCCCAAATTGACACAGCGATCGCTGATGGCATCTTGACCAAAGCTGACCAAAAGCGCAAGCGGGTAGACGAGCCTTATGTTTTGCTAGTCCCTAGAACTGACCTTTGGGACTGGGCATCTGACCGGGATGGGTTTAAGTTTGCCAAGATTCACCGCTTCCGTATGGGTCGCGATAGTTGGGACGCGGATGCTGCCGGAGAGCATGATTTTACGATCTATCAACGCAAGCCTAATGGAGCGATCGCTGCTTCTCGCTATGTGGTCAAGGCGATTAAACCAGAAACAGATATTAGCAATATCATTCACCTTACAGAGGAAAACACCAAGATTGAGACAATACTCGAGAATAAGGAAATTTTCAGCCGTGACGGGGAATATGCGTTCCCGATTGCGACACTGACGCTGCCGGATAACCTCTGCATTGCTAACCAACTATTCGATCCGCAAGTTTCGCACTTCAATCAGACGGCGGCGCTGGAATGGGGACTAGTTAACAGCAACTATGCAATGGCGTGTATCACGACCGAAGACCCAGACGAGTTCTTCGACCAAAACAAGCGGTTTGGTGAGGGTTTTTACCTAGCACTTAAGCCGGGTGAATCGGTATCGTGGCTAGAGCGTCCAGGCGGGGCGTTTGATACGTCCATTGGGTACAGGGGCAAGATTGAAGAAGATATTGATCGCACAGTGCAGCAGATTGCCCTAAGTGCAGCCGATGCTGTAACCACACAGTCTGGGGAAGCGATTCGTCAAGCAAGGAAGCCAGAACAGATCCTCCTCTCTACTTATGGATCGCTGGTGAAAGAGTTTGACCTGAATATTCTCAAGGCAGCAGCGATCGCTCGTGGAGAAAAGGTGAATTGGCGCATTCAAGGGTTTGAGGACTTTGAAGAAGTGAACTTATCTGGCGCATCGCAGGAGTTCCAAACAGTTACAGCCGCGCAGATACCTTCCGAGACTTTCACTAAGTCGTTGCAGAAATCCTTTGCGAGAGAGGTAGGTAAGCAGAAGGAATTTGACTCTGCGGATATGAAGAAGATACTGGATGAGATTGAGGCAGCAAAGGCAGAAGCTGAGCCACCCGCCGAAGGAGAAGACCCCGCAACAGAACCAGAGGATGTAACGGACGATGGCGAGGATTCAACAGACGCGACGATTGATGAGGTGTTGAACGATCCGAAGTTGCTTGATGGGTTGAAATGATCACTACGATTTAATCGTAGGTTCGACATATTTAATGGGGACAGGCAGGACTCGAACCCGCAAGGCATCTATTGTCAGCGACCAAGGCGGCAGGACTAGCGGTTCCTCCTGCATTTCGCATGTAGCCTATCCCTCCGCTATGTGGGATGCGTTTACCAATTTCGCCACTGTCCCAATGACAATATAGCAGCCCATACTTGTTGTTGCCTCGCCTGAGCGAGGCTAGGTGAAGGCGAGGAGGATCTAGGGAGTTGAGTAGTTGGTGATGTGCTGAGCGATCCGAAACTGCTCAAAGGGAAGGTGCGATAAAATCGCAGGCTTTGCTCAACTATTTGGCTAAGCAAATAGCGCACAACATCAAAAGGGCCTGCAAATAGTGCAGACCCTTAAAGCCCTCGTCAACCCTGAATCGCCACTTTCGTGGTCTTTGGGAAGAAGCAAGGCAACCCGTTGATATGTAGTTGGAGTGTGGTGACTTCATGGTACCTCATACAACCAAAACAACGAGAGCGCGATCACTTCTCTCTTGATTAACGATTGGATAAACGCGCTTTAAAATATGAGCCAACAAGATGCATTCTTATTTTAGTTTTTCACCAAATCGTGAAATAAAACCATAGCGATCACTTAGCTTGACGGGGACTACTAAAACTTACCCAGAAAGGGCTTGAGTCTCTCGGTAGCGCAAAAAAGGGGTAGTTTGACGGGGGCTGTTTTTCTGACAATTAAAAACCTTACCACGCAAGACATCCGGCGCTTTCAGGGGGTATTTTTCTGACAATTAGATTCCGGTACCATACCTTGCTTTACCTTTTGGTAAAGCAAAATCTTTTTCGTCACTACGGAAAATTGCCGCGTAGTTAACCGTCCGCTTTTGCGTTGCTGCACTACAAAAACCGAGATGACGCTGAAACCCAATTCAGTCCCACGCATGAGCGACCGAATCAATCCCCAGAAAACTAGGCAATTCATGCGGCACAAGGCTTCTGAATTTTTATGGTTGATCATAAAAACTAACAAAGGCGGCTAAGGCGATCACTCTCCCGCGACAGTTTTTACAAGCGCACAGAAACGGTTGCGATAAGCTTAGAGCCATTTACGCAAATGCGTGTCTTGGCGACTTCGCAGAAACAGGGTGTAAGCAGGTCGAACTCTTGTCGTTAGAGCGCTTTACAGTTTCGCAACCTGAGGTAAAAACGGTGGCGACAAACCTTGGCAACGGCTACGCATCTGCGTTGTTTGGCAGGTTGCCAAAATAGAGAGTGAATCATGTCAAAGCGTTGCGGTGCGATGGTTTTGCAGGTTGCCAAAATGAAAAAGAGCGGTGGCGACAAACTCTAGCAAAACCGCAGAAGGCTCACCAATGAAAGGTTTTAACCTGTTGGCGACCACTAAAACAAGTTGTTGATTAAAAATAAAGTTGCATACTGCGCTCAACACTCCGATTGACAAGGGATTGAGCTTCGCAGTATACAACTTTAACTTCCAAATCTTGACGGAAAATCAAGTGCTTCAGGCTTTCTCGGTATGCAACTTTAATTTCCATTTACAGCGGGCTGACGTTGAAACCCAATTCAAGGTGATCGCTCGTTACGGAGTCGCCAACCGCTCACCTAGAAATTGGAAGTTGTCCGTTTTTTGGACAACCTCTGGAAACTTCTTGCCAATCTCGTTCCAAGCATCGCGAGGGTTCTTGTGTCCGACCGCATAGGTGAACGATCCGACCGCCTGTAGTGGGGTACTCAGATCTGAGTACCCCTATCGTTACCTAAAAACAAAGTGGATTTTAACTTAGACGGATAACCCCTCTAAGCTCTCATGAGGTTAGAGGCATCTTGCCTCTAACCTATTTGTCGGCACCGTAAGATACTTATCTAGAAAGGGTTTGAGGTTGTCGGCAGTTAAAAATGGAGGCAGTTTGTCGGCACCGTTTATACGCTCGTGACATGATTTCACTACCATATCTGTCGAACACCCCAAACACTTAAGCACAAAGGGTACTAGGCACTGAGAACCTAAAAAAACAGGTAGTTTGTCGAACACTACGATAATATCGCACCTTTGATTTCGCTAGCCTAGTGCGTATGTACTAGCAGACCCAGCCTTATGGATCTCAAACCTCGCTTCTGCCTCAAGTGCAACAATCTAGGGACTATTACCACGACCCGCAATGAAGGTGATACAACCAGCCAAAAAGAGAGAATACCCTGCGATTGTTACTGGGGAGAGCAGTGGAAGAGCGATTACGCCAGTCGCGTACACTTACGCGATCGCAAGAGGCACTTGGAAGACAATCCATTCCTGGAAATGACAGACGAGGAGATCCGCCAAATCATCAACAGGGCAGCAGATAAGCACAGGGGCATCGATTCCGAACCTGATACTTAACCATAAGATAGACAGTAGGTGACAGAAAGCTTCATGAGTGGAGGACTAGATGCTGGCGAACTTCTTAATCTCAAACGCCCTTATAACAGTGGCTTTATTCCTCCCATTCCTGCTTCTCTGGAACTGGCTGGTGCCCGACCTTTTCGGCTTACCTCAAATCAACTGGCTTCAGGCGATCGCGCTGGTTTTTCTGGCGCGGATCATTTTCGGGAACTCGCCCAATGTAGACCAATCAGGACAGGGAGAGACTGATCTACAAGCAGCTAAAAAGCGCCTTATGAGGGAATTGCGGTTCTGACAATTAGACGCTTGGGAAGACTAGCGTATTCATAGATAAGCCTTTTACCTGAGGAGAAATCCTCAGGTTTTTTGTGTTTTAAACCCCATGGGAACAATAGGGCACCCTAGAATCCCAGGTTTTTCTATGTCCTTGACTCCAGAAGAAGAAATTGCTCAACTGCGCGAACAGATCAGCGACCTCACCCACTTAGTACGCGAATCCGTTGAAGGGCAAAGTCGCCTGCGCGAGGAAATCGGCAACAGCATTGCAGAACACAATAACAACTGGCTCGACTCAATTATTGATGAAGCCGAAGACTTTGACTATGACGACGATGAAGACGACGAGGACGAGTACGACGACGCACCAGACGCGCGGTACCTCGAACTAGAAAGAGCTTTCGCCAAGATGCAAGCAGAGGCGGAAGCAGAGAAGAAGAAAAGCGCTGAACTTGAAGCCAAGACAAAGCGCGACGCTACCGTTTCCGCAGCCCTCGAAACCCTACAAAAGAGCGGCAAAGTTCGCAATCCTAAGCAGCTGCTAACCCTACTGCAAAGCGACGGCGTAGTGAAGGAAGAAAACGGCGAACTGATTGCCACATCTAAAGACAAATACGGTCGCACCCAAGCTGTCAACTTAGCTGATGAAGAATTTCTCGGCAACCTACTAAACAGCGAAGATTACGCTCATTTTGCCAACGCACGTCCTGGCACAGGCACAGGCGGATCGCCCGGTACGAGTGGATTTACCACAACCCGGAAGCACATCAAAGAAGGCACCTCAACTCAGGACATGCTCTCACTGGCTCAAGACGAAGAGAAGTGGAAGGAAGCTTTGAGCGAAATCAAGATGAATCTCAGCGCGTGAAGAGAGACAAGGAAGAGCAGGAAGAATGGGAAGACCGGGAAGACTGGGAAGAAAACCCCCCCTTACCTCCCTTGTCCCCCTTGTCCCCCTTGTCCCTCTTCCCGACCTGGGAACACTACAGCACAAGTAATCCGGAATCCATTAACCCTCTTTACCCCTACTATCAATGCCTTACACTCCTATCAGTAACGCTCTACTAGAGCAAGCGATCGCCGCCCGTGCCCTAACCCAATTAAATCGCACCTGCATCTTCCCAAAAGTTGCAACTGTTGGCTACGAACCGGGCGCTTTCGAGCGCGGTGAATCTGTTAAGGTTCGTCGCCCCAAACGCCGCCAAGCAGCGGATCTAGATCCTCGCGTTGCGGCAGCAACGATGACGGAAACCTCTTTCTTTAACGCCAGTGTAACGCTGGAGCGCTTGTGGATAGATGGATTCCCAATCTACGGGCACGACCCCGCTCAAGCTGTTGAAAAATATATCGAAGAGAGTGCTTTGCAGATTGCTGATGCGATCGCAACTCCCAACGATGACTATATGTACAGCGCTTACCGCACTTGGTCACTTCCTTCCACCGGAAGCGTTGCTCTCGGCGCACACCCTCCTGTTGCCGTTGTCGCAGCAGTCGATTCATCGGGTCAACTGACCGACTTCAATAACACCGTCCTGCGCTCTGCCAACACTGTATTAGATACTGCTAACGTTCCTAGCACAAGCCGCTTCTCTGTTATTTCGAGCGTTGCCAAGGGTGCATTCCTCGGAGATGCAGTAGTTGTCACTGGCTTCGTTGCCACTCAAATCGGCGGCGGCGAACTGGTACAACAAGGTTTGCAGCAAGGTGCTTTTGTAGAACGCTACGGGTTCAAAATCACAGGCAGCAATACCGTCACTGGACAAAGTGCCTCACTAGACCTCGACACCACAGGTGGATCTCAAGGCACATTGGCGATCGCCTCTTGCGCTGCCAATACTGCTTTCACTGTTGACGATGAGGCGACCACGACCTACGCAGGTGCGGTTGATTTCACTCTCACAGTGACGGGTTCACTGCAAAACGTTGCCGTGGGTCAAATTGCGCGTATCGGTACTAGCAGTAAAGCAACCGCCTTTGGTGTTGTCCTGCGCGTTGCTTCCAACGTTGTCACACTCATTCCTTACACCCCAACGGGCAGCAAATTAGGTGCGGCTCAAATCACCCCCGGTACGGATGTATTCTCCATCCCTTCCATTCCTTCCGTGAATGTGTGCAACCACCAAGAAGGCTTACTGATGGCAACCCGCCAAATCGCTGCTCCATCTGAAGGCAGTGGCGTTAAGGCTGCGAGCATCATGAGTCCTGAAACCGGATTAAGTATGCAAGTGTTCCGAGGCGGCTACGATATCACCCGCGTCCGTGAGTTTATGGCTGCCTATCTCTTAACTGGCACCCGCTTCTCTGATTGGCGCAAAGGTGCGTTGATGTTGTCCCTGTAGTACACCTGTATCACAAAAAGAAGAAACTATGCCCATTCTTTTCGATCTCAATGGGATGCCGACTCAGGTGCCAGATATCAGAGTCAATGACTTCTTGAGAAAAGGATATCGCGCCCAGATGCCTCGGATTGCCGAGGTACTGGAGATGTCCTCTCACAAGAAGGTTCGCAAGCCTGAAGCCGAGGCTCCCCTTGCCCCTGGCGCAC
>Ga0164305_10000157_pt1 | contig 22426 bp, 8 predicted proteins | sample Whisoiple_237_MG_FD_110215 | JGI IMG/M metagenome (GOLD analysis project Ga0164305, IMG submission 110215) | Soil microbial communities amended with pyrogenic organic matter from upstate New York, USA - Whitman soil sample_237_MG | ecosystem: Environmental > Terrestrial > Soil > Agricultural...
AAGAAAAATTGCCGGAATACATGGTGCCTGCTGTGTTCGTGATGCTGGAGGCGCTGCCTTTAACAAACAACGGCAAAGTCGATCGCAAGGCACTACCTGCACCGGATCGCGATCGGCCAGAACTCAAAGAGGCCTTCGCCGCGCCCAGCACGGCTATTGAGAAAATTTTGGCAGAAATTTGGGCGCAAGTATTGGGGTTAGAACAAGTGGGAATTGACGACAATTTCTTTGAATTGGGCGGCGATTCTATCCTCAGCATTCAAGTCATTTCTCAAGCCAATCGAGCGGGGTTGCAACTTACACCAAAACAACTGTTTCAGCACCAAACCATTGCACAGTTAGCAGCCGTCGCCGATACAACTGGGACCAAACAATCGAAACAGGGATTAATCACTGGCGAAGTGCCTCTGACACCGATTCAGCACTGGTTTTTCGAGCAAAATCTCTCCGATCCGCACCACTGGAATCAGGCGGTGCTTTTAGAGTTGCGGCAACCTCTCGAACCTGCATTAATTGAGTCAGTTTTGCAAGAATTGCTGAAGCACCACGACGCGCTGCGCCTGCGTTTTGCGCGAGGAGAATCTGGCTGGCAGCAAGCAATTTCCCATCCAGAAAAGATTGCTCCATTTACCTGCATTGATTTGTCGTCGCTACCTCCAGAGGAACGAGAAGCCGCTTTCCAAACCGCCGCCACTCAGTTGCAATCCAGTTTGAATTTGTCAGAGGGGCCATTACTTCGCGCTGCCCTATTTGACTTGGGCAAATATCAGCCAAATCGCTTGTTATTAGCCATTCATCACTTAGCGGTTGATGGGGTTTCGTGGCGAATTTTAATTGAGGATTTCCAGACAGCTTATGGGCAGATTAGCCGCGGCGAAACAGTCGCACTGCCGCCCAAAACAACCTCATTTAAGCAGTGGGCAGAACGCTTACATGAGTGGGCGCGATCGCCCGAATTGCAGGGAGAGTTGGATTACTGGTTCGCCCTTTCTCACCAACCAATTTCTCCCTTGCCGGTGGATTTCCCAAACGCAGCTAATTTAGTTGCATCTGAAAAGACAGTATCCGTTGCTTTGAGTGTTGAAGAAACCAAACTGCTCTTACAAGAAGTACCTGCCGCTTACCGCACGCAAATTAACGATGTATTGCTAACTGCTTTAGCTCAAGCATTTGAACGCTGGACTGGCAAGATCTCACTTTTAGTGGACTTAGAAGGTCACGGGCGCGAAGATATATTTGAAGGAGTAGATTTGTCGCGCACAATCGGCTGGTTTACCGCAGTTTTTCCCGTTCTGTTGAATTTAGAAAAACCTGCCGAGATAGGGGCGGCAATCAAATCAGTGAAAGAGCAGTTACGCGCCGTGCAAAATCGCGGTGTTGGCTGCGGTGTCCTAGGATATTTAAACCCAAAAATTGCTAAAAAATTTCACAAATTGCCGCAAGCTGAGGTAAGCTTTAATTATCTCGGACAGTTTGACCAAGTGCTGCCGAAATCTTCTTTATTCATGCTGTCCTCCGAGCCTAGTGGTTCCCTTCGCAGCCCGCGCGGAAATCGGCGTTACCTGCTGGAAATTAACGGATTTATTGCCAGCGGCAAGCTGCAATTAGATTGGACGTACAGCGAAAGCATTCACCGACGAGAAAGCATTGAAAATTTGGCAACGGGCTTTATAGAATCGCTGCGATCGCTAATTCAATACTGTCAGTCCCCCGACGCCGGCGGCTGCACTCCTTCTGACTTTGCAGAGTTTAAGTGGAGCCAGTGGAGCCAGGACGATTTAGACAACATTACCGCAATTTTGGGAGAGCTGTAATATGACCAAAGGCAATATCGAAGATTTTTATCCCCTCTCCCCAGCGCAGCAGGGCATTCTCTTTCATTCCCTTTACCAGCCAGAATCGGGCGTATATTTCGGGCAACTGCTGTGCGTCTTGCGCGGGAATCTCAATGTTTCTGCGTTTAGAAATAGTTGGCAAAAAGTTGTAGACAGGCATCCCATTTTGCGGACTTGTTTCGTGTGGGAAAATTTGAAAGAACCCGTGCAAGCGGTGCGTAAAGAGGCGGCATTATCTTGGCAGCAGATGGACTGGCGATCGCTATCTGCATCCGCACAACAACAGCAGCTAGAAACGTTCCTAAAAGCCGATCGAGAGCAGGGCTTTGACTTGACATCAGCTCCCTTGATTCGCATTGCACTGGCGCAGTTAGAAACAGATACTTTTCAGTTTATTTTGAGCCACCACCACTTAGTTTTAGATGGGTGGTCGCTGGCGATCGTCCTCAAGGAAGTTTTTGCATTTTATCAAGCAGAATGCCAGGGCGAGGAATTGCACCTCAAACGCCCTCGCCCTTATCGGGATTACATCGCGTGGCTGCACCAGCAAGATTTATCTGCGGCTGAGTCATTTTGGCGGCAAACTCTCAAAGGTTTGGCAGCCCCAACTGCGATCGCCCGGGGCAATATTGTCGCGGGAAACCGTTTAGAAAGTAGTGGCGAACAGCAGGTGATATTTTCTGCAACAGCCACCGCCGCACTGCAATCTGCCGCGCGGCAGCATCAGCTAACATTAAATACCCTCGTACAGGCAGCTTGGGCGCTACTTTTGAGCCTGTACAGCGGCGAGGAAGATGTGGTTTTTGGTACGGTTGTCTCCGGGCGGCCGCCAGAGTTAATCGGTGTTGAATCGGTAGTGGGGCTGTTCGTAAATCCTCTGCCAGTGCGCGTTAAAATTGACCCGCAGGATGGTATTTTATCCTGCTTGAAACAACTCCAAGCGCAACAATTTGAGGCGCGGCAGTACGAGTACAGCCCCCTCGTTGAGGTGCAGGGGTGGAGCGAAGTTCCTCGGAGTTTGCCTTTATTTGAGAGTTTGGTCGTTTTTGAAAATTATCCTGCGGATGCTTCTTTGCAGGAGAAGATTCAAAACTTAAAAGTAGAGAATGTTCGCTCTTTGGAAACAACGAATTATCCTCTAACGGTGATGGCAATTCCCGGTGCCCAATTGACGCTGAAAATTATTTTCGATCGCAGCCGCTTTGAGGACAGCGCGATTGTGCGGATGCTCGGACACCTGCAAACTTTACTGGAAGTAATGACTGCCAATCCTCACCAAAAACTATCGAATTTATGCTTATTGAGCGTTGCTGAACAACAACAATTACTTGTCCAGTGGAACGACACCCAAGCGGATTACCCGAAAAATTCCTCAATTCACGAATTATTTGCAGTGCAAACAGAGCGAACCCCAGATGCAGTGGCTGCAATTTGCGAAAATGAACAATTGACTTACCGCGAATTGAATTCCCAAGCCAACCAAATGGCGCATTACCTGCAATCTCTAGGCGTAAAACCCGAAGTTTTGGTGGGAATTTGCTTGGAGCGATCGCTGTCGATGCTGGTGGCCATTTTGGGCATTTTAAAAGTTGGTGCTGCTTACGTTCCTCTCGATCCTGCTTATCCCCAAGAACGCCGCTCCTTCATGCTAGCCGACGCAAAAGTTCCGGTGCTTTTGACTCAAAAAAACCTCCTAGAAACCCTCCCCGAACACAGCGCTAAAGTCGTCTGTATCGACGCCGAATGGAAAGAAATTTCCCGCGAGAGCGATCGCAACCCCGCTGTTAAAGTAGAAGCTGAAAACCTCGCTTACGTCCTCTACACTTCTGGCTCGACAGGCACTCCCAAAGGCGTACTCGGCACCCACATAGGCACAGTCAATCGCTGTTTTTGGAACCCCTACCCTTTTATCGAACAAGATATTTGCTGTCAAAAAACATCCTTAAATTTTGTCGATTCGGTTTGGGAAATTTTTGCTCCTTTGCTGCATGGGTTGCCCACTGTCATTATTCCCGATCGAGCCGTCAAAGATATTAACCAATTCCTTCAAACCTTATCAAAGCAAAATGTAACGCGACTGGTGCTAGTTCCTTCTTTGTTGCGCGCTATCTTAGATTCCTTCCCTGATTTAGACAGGCGTTTGCCTCAATTAAAATATTGGATTTGCAGCGGAGAAACTCTGTCGGTGGAACTTTGCCAGCAATTTCGAGAGCAGATGCCCCAGCGGGTATTAATCAACCTTTATGGCTCTTCTGAAGTAGCTGCGGACGTGACATGGTACGATGCAACTAACTGTGTCGAGAAAGTTCCAATCGGTCGCCCGATCGCCAACACGCAAATTTATCTGCTCGATCGCAATTTGCAACCCGTTCCCATAGGAATTCCCGGCGAGATTTACGTCGGCGGCGATGGATTGGCACAGGGCTACTTAAACCGCCCCGACTTAACCTCGGAAAAATTCATTTCTCACCCCTTTGGGCAACAAAAATTAGATTCTCTCGGTAATACTCCTGAAAAACTTTTGTTCAAAACAGGCGATATCGGTTGTTACCTGCCGGATGGTAATATAGAATTTCTGGGTCGTGGCGATTGCCAAGTAAAAATTCGCGGTTTCCGGATCGAACTAGGAGAAATAGAGGCAGCACTTTCTCAACATTCTTCTGTATCCACCGCTGCTGTTTTGCTTCAGGAAAATACACCGGGCAGTCAACGCCTAGTCGCTTACCTAGTTCCTAACTCAGGGTTCAGAAATCAGTCAGAACTTATTTCCGAACTGCGTTCATTCTTGAAGCACAAACTGCCCGATTACATGATGCCTTCAGCTTTTGTGCTATTAGATGCGCTGCGGCTAACGCCCAACGGAAAAATTGACCGCCTCGCCTTATCTCAAAGGTGCGATCGCGTTTCTGATGAAACAGCCTTCACTGAGCCACAAACGCCCACAGAGGAAGAAATTGCTGAGATTTGGACGGCTCTTTTAGGGCTAGAAAAAGTAGGAACTAACCAAAACTTTTTTGACCTCGGCGGTCACTCTCTGATGGCAACGCAGTTAATATCGCGAGTGCGATCGTGCTTTGGAGTAGAGTTAGCGCTGTGCGATTTTTTTGCCGCTCCCACTATTCAGAACTTAGCTGAACTAATCGAGGAAGAAATTCTGGCAAACGCCGATTCTAACCAGATAGATGAATTGCTCGATCTCTTAGAAAAGAGTGATGAAGAGTCAGCACCAACTGTGATGCTTACTGAGTAAACATCGGGGGGCTAAAAAAACACAAAAAGCCCTTTGTTCCTTAAGGGTTCGGTGGGGAATTGGAGATTTAAAAATCCCATTTAATATACATTCCGGTTGTATCGGAATGATTAAACCGCAGAGGACACAGAGGATACAGAGAAAGGGAAGAGAGAGATGAATAATTCCGATGCTAACGGATTTGATATAACAGGATAAATTCCATGAATAAACTAACAGTAAAAGCCAAAAATTCTCAAGATGTAATGCAGCCATTAAAAGCCTCTGTTACGCCACTTGAAGAAAAGTTAATGGAGCTATTCAGTGCCTCAGAAAAGTCATTTTTGGCAGAAGAAGCAATGGAGGAGCGAATTTCTGCCCTAGTTGAAGATTTTTTGTACGCAAAAACCGCTAGTACAGATATTGACTTAGAGTTAATTATTCAGGAGTTTACGGAAAACAAAATTCCCGCCCTTCCGGCAGATGTTGGAAATTATATCGATGATTTGGCCCAAACCCTCGTTGCCCATTCCATTCACACATCTTCCCCGCGATATATCGGTCACATGACGAGCGCACTTCCCTATTTTGTGCGCCCGATCGCGAAGCTGTTAATCGCGATGAATCAAAATTTAGTCAAGATGGAAACTGCCAAAGTTTTAAGCCCCTGCGAGCGCCAGACTTTGGCAATGATGCACCGATTAATTTACGATTTTTCTGAAGATTTTTATAACCAGCACATTCAAAAAAGCGATAGCACGCTCGGTATCGTGGTAACGGGCGGCACCCTAGCTAATATCACAGCCCTGTGGTGCGCTCGCAACGCTTCTTTAGGGCCAAAAAATAACTTTAGTGGCATTGAAAAAGAAGGCTTGTACGCAGCTTTAGAGTTTTACGGCTACAAGGGAATGGTGATAATCGGCTCCAGTTTGATGCACTATTCTTTTGAAAAGGCTGCCGGTTTATTAGGCATTGGCGATCGCAATCTCCTAAAAGTCCCCACCGATTCCAATCACCGCATGGATTTGGCAGCGCTGCGCCAAACTGTAGCCGAATGCCGCGATCGCAATCTGCACATTTTGGCAATTATCGGTATTGCAGGCAGCACCGATTCGGGAAGTATCGATCCGCTTCCAGAAATAGCAGCGATCGCGCAAGAAGCAAACGCTCACTTTCACGTCGATGCCGCTTGGGGCGGCCCCGTGCTTTTTTCCGAACGTCACCGGCACAAATTCGCAGGCATTCAACTAGCAGATTCCGTCACCATAGATGGACACAAACAAATGTATTTGCCAATGGGAATGGGTCTGGTTTTATTCCGCAATCCCCAAACCGCCAAAGTTATTGAAAAAAACGCGCCCTACACGGTGCGAAAAGACTCCATCGATCTAGGCAAGCGCTCTCTCGAAGGCTCTCGACCAGGTGCGAGTTTGTTCTTGCAAGCCGCCTTGAATATCATCGGCCATCAAGGCTATGAGTTTTTGATAGATGCAGGCATCCATAAAACGCAGCACTTGGCCAATTTAATTCGGGAAAATCCAGCATTTGAATTGATCCTAGAACCCGAAATTAATCTTCTTTTATACCGCTACATTCCAGAAACCTTCAGGGAAAAAGCAGCGAAAAAACAACTAACCGAAGCAGACAACTACTTCATTAATGAATTTAACGAGCGCCTTCAAGAGGCCCAGCGGCAAGCCGGCGACACCTTCGTATCGCGAACAACCGTGCAAAACACCTGTTACGGCAAAACCATTCCCATTGTTGCTTTTCGAGTCGTTCTTGCCAACCCCCTCACCACTGAAGCAGATATCAGTTTTGTTTTAAACGACCAGCTCAAAATAGCAGCAAAGCTTTCCTTAACTATCGCAAACAGCGACCGCTGCGACGAGGTGAATTATGCTGTCTACTAATCGTTCAGAACGACTGAAAAACCTCTCGCCCCAGCAGCGAGCGCTCCTCCTCAAAGCATTGGGCAAAGAGGCAGTACAGGCCGAGCAATCTAAGCGCATTCCCAGGCGATCGCAGCAAAATTATGCTCCCCTTTCTTTTGCCCAGCAACGGCTGTGGTTTCTCGATCGATTGTCTCCCGAAAACCCTGCCTACAACCTTCCTGCTGCTGTGCGTTTGCAAGGGCAATTGAATGTGTCAGCACTGCAACAAACACTCAATGAAATTGTCAGGCGTCACGAAGTTTTACGGACTGCTTTTGCAGAAGTGGACGGGCAACCTGTTCAACTGATTTCTCCTTCCTTGGATTTCGCTTTGTCGGTGGTAAACTTGCGACATTTACCAGAAACTGAGCAGCAAGCTGAAATTGAGCAGCGTACTCTTGAAGAAGCCCAACGCCCTTTTGATTTAACGCGATCGCCCTTACTGCGGGGCACTCTGCTGCAACTTAGTCCGGCAGAATATGTGTTGCTGCTGACGATACACCACATTATTTCTGATGGTTGGTCTATGGGGGTATTGGTGCGAGAAGTAGCCGCACTTTATGAAGCTTTTTCCACTGACAAACCCTCTGGGCTGCCCGAACTTCCCCTACAGTATGCCGACTTCGCCAGTTGGCAGCGGCAGCATTTCCAGGGAGAGAAATTAGAAAAACAGCTCGCTTATTGGAAACAGCAATTGGGAGGCGATTTAGCTGTGCTGTCAACAGATAGGCAGCGCTCTCCCGTGCAAAATTTCCGAGGATCGCAGCAATCTTTTCTGACTTCTGCTTCTTTAACAGAAAGGCTGAAAACGCTCTGTCAGCAACAAGATGTCACCCTATTTATGACGTTGTTTGCAGCATTTCAATCCTTGCTATCCTGCCACATAAAGCAGGACAACTTCGCTATTGGCTCTCCTATTGCCAACCGCAACCTCCTTGAATTAGAGGAACTAATTGGATTTTTTGTCAATACTTTAGTGCTGCGAATTGACACGGCAGGTAATCCAACTTTCCGCGAACTACTCGATCGAACACGCGAGGTAGCTTTAGGAGCTTACGCTCACCCGGATGTTCCTTTTGAAAAGCTCGTGGAGGAATTGCAGCCGGAGCGAAATCTCAGCTATAACCCGCTGTTTCAAGTGTGGTTTGTACTCCAGAATGCGCCCATGCCACCCCTGGAGTTAGCTGGTTTGACCTTGAGCATTCTGGAATTCGATACTGGTATGTCGAGACACGACTTAAGCCTCACTCTCTGGGAGGTTTCAGAAGGAATCCAAGGCTTATTTGAGTACAAAACCGACTTATTTGAGGCTACGACTATTGCCCGAATGGTGAGAGGTTTCCAAACCCTCCTCAACCAGGTAGTCATCCAGCCAGATATCAAGATCGACGACTTGGCCGAAATTCTTGCCGAAGCAGAAAGGCCGCACCAAATCGAGCAGCAAAAACAAATTCATCTTTCGGGAATTCAAAAATTAAAAATGGCTAAACGCAAAGTTATGAAGAGTTGAAAATGATGGCTCGTATCAATTCCGGTTGCATTGGAATGATTAAACCGCAGAGAACGCAGAGAACGCAGAGGAAGAGAACAGAGAGATGAATAGTTCCGATGCTAACGGATTTGATATCAATCTCTCAGGTTTTTTCGGGAAAAAGAGATAAATTTTTCACCAAAGCAAAAATTATGACAAATACAGCAACAAAGAATCTCAATTCCCAAAAGTTAGGATCAGTTAGGCGCAAAGCCGTCAGCCTATCCTCAGAGGAATTAGTCAAAACCGCCTACCTCCAGCCCGAAAACTTTCTACCTCTAGTGGTTCAGCCAACAGTAGAAAAATTAAATCTCGCGGGTTGGGCACAGAACAATTGCTCATCAATAGAAACGCAGTTATGGAAGCACGGAGGAATACTTTTTCGAGGCTTTGAAGTCGGCGGGGTGAATGGTTTCGAGCAGTTTATTCAAACTCTTGCTGGCGACTTGTTGGAATATTCTTTTCGCTCAACTCCCCGTAGCCAAGTGAGCGGAAATATCTACACTTCCACCGAGTATCCGGCCGAGCAATTCATCCCGCTGCACAATGAAATGGCTTATTCTCGCAATTGGCCGCTGAAAATCGCTTTTTTCTGCGTCAAGAATGCCGAACAGGGAGGAGAAACTCCGATCGCTAACAGCCGCAAAGTGTTTGAAAGCCTGGATTCAAAGATTAGAGAAAAGTTTGCCAAAAAAAAGGTTATGTATGTGCGAAATTACGGCGGTGGCGTAGATTTACCCTGGCAAAATGTCTTCAATACCGATCGCAAAATTGAGGTAGAAGAGTATTGCCAAAAAGCGGGAATTGAGTTAGAATGGAAAAGTGGCGATCGCTTGAGAACTCGGCAAATATGTCAAGCTGTCGCCCGGCACCCACAAACGCAGGAAATGGTGTGGTTTAATCAAGCTCACCTCTTCCACATTTCCAATCTCGAACCCGTCATTCGCAAAGAGCTTTTAACTTCTTTTAAGCAGGAAGATTTACCCCGCAATGCTTATTACGGCGATGGCTCGCCCATTGAAGATTTTATATTAGACGAAATTCGTCGCTGCTATCAGCAAGCAACAACTGTTTTCCCTTGGGAAGAAGGAGATGTCTTGCTGCTAGATAATATGCTAGCCGCGCACGGACGTACCCCATTCTCTGGTTCGCGTCGAGTTATTGTCGGGATGGCAGAACCGTTTAGCTGTCAAGACATTTAGACCCATGAAAGGAACAGTAGATATGCAAAAGGAAACAATCGAAGGGTTTAGACTTTCTCCACAGCAACGGCACCTGTGGGAATTACAGCAAAATAATCCTAAACAGATCTATCGCGTTCGAGGTGCAATTTTAATTACAGGAAACCTCGATCGAGAGATTCTTAAAAGTGCGCTGCAAAATGTCGTGAATCGGCACGAAATCCTGCGGACTAGCTTTCACTGCTTGCCTGGGATGACACTACCCCTGCAGGCGATCGCCTGCACTTGCGAAATTGCTGTCCTAGAACACAATTTGAGCGGTTTGTCTCCCGAAGAACAAGAAGCTAAAATCGCAGCGCTTTTTCAGCAACTAAACCTGCTTCCTTTTGATTTTGAGCGCGGCCCACTTTGGCACATCTCTTTAGTCACTCTGGCCCCAGACAAGCACCTATTGCTGGCGAACTTCTCTGCCTTAATTGCAGATAGCGTCACCCTGAAAAATTTCACCCGCGAACTCAGTCTTTCCTACTGGGCCTGCGCTTGCGGGGAAGAGTTCTCTGATGAGTCAATGCAATATGCCGATATTGCTGAGTGGCAAAATGAGCTACTCGAATCAGAAGAAACGGCAATCGGCCAAGAATACTGGCGAAAGCTGAACATTGAATCTTTGGATTTATTAACGCTTCCTTGGGAAAAGAAGAATTCAGAAACGGAATTTGGGCCGCTAGTAGAAAGGGTGGAAATTCGGGGTGATTTGTTCGACAGCTTGGAAGCGATCGCCCAAAAACACCACAGCGATATTTCTACATTTCTGCTGACTTGCTGGCAAATTCTGATTGGGCGGCTTACAAGACAGCCAAACCCGATCGTTGGCGTAGCGATTGACGGCAGAAAATATGAAGAATTAGAACACTCTCTGGGACTGCTGTGCAAATACTTACCCCTACTATGCCCAGTGCAAGACGAGTTAAATTTCTCACAAGTGAGGCAGCAAGTTGAGCTTAATCTTCAAGATATTCACACTTGGCAAGAATATTTTACCTGGGAAGAAACTCTAGAACCCGATAAAAGTAACGCTTTTTTGCCAATCTGCTTTGAGTATGAAACAAAGCCAGAGAAATATGGCGAGTCTGGCGTTTCATTTTTCCTCGATCGGCAAGATGCCTGCGTAGAGCCCTTCAAACTTAAACTTTCGGGCCTTTCACGAGGCAATTGCTTAATCGCCGAGTTTCGCTACGATTCGGCTTTATTTGAAGCTGAAGATGTCAAGCGCTTGTCACAACACTTCCAGGCTGTGTTAGAAAGTGCCTTAAAAAATCCACAAATACCCATCAGTCAATTAAATATACTGAGCGATCGCGATCGTCACCAGCTTCTCGTCGAGTTCAACCAAACCCAGAAAGATTACCCGACAGACAAATGTGTTCACCAGCTTTTTGAAGAACAAGCAGAATGCAACCCAGACAGCATTGCCGTCGTCTTTGAAAACCAAAAAATCACCTACCGAGAACTCAACGATCGCGCCGATCGACTCGCCCATCACCTGCAAAAGTTGGGAGTTGAACCAGAGGCAATTGTCGGCATTTGCGTCGATCGTTCTTTAGAAATAATTGTGGGAATTCTGGGCATTCTCAAAGCAGGTAGTGCGTATTTACCCATAGATCCAGCAACCCCAGCAGATCGCAAGGCACTCATGCTAGAAGATGCCCGAGTGCAGGTGCTGATAACGCAACAGCGACTCGCTGAAAGCTTGCCGAAAACTCAGGTAAATATTGTTTGCATCGATACAGAAATTCCCACTGTTTCTGCCTCTTACACGCCTCGCGCCTCTTCTGAAAATTTAGCTTACGTCATCTATACTTCCGGTTCCACTGGCACGCCCAAGGGAGTCGCGATCGAACACCGACAACTGCTCAATTACCTGTACGCTATTCAGGAAAGATTAAACCTGCCATCAGGTGCCAGTTTCGCCACCGTTTCCACCTTCGCGGCAGACTTAGGAAATACAGCGATTTTCCCAGCACTTTGTTCGGGTGGATGCCTCCATATAGTATCCCAGGAGCGCGCAACCGATCCAGAAGCGCTGGCCCAATATTTCCGCCGCCATTCTATCGATTGCCTCAAGATTGTTCCCTCGCACCTTGCTGCTCTTTTAACTTCTTCTGTCGCCGAGTCAATTTTGCCACAAAAACGGCTAATTTTAGGCGGTGAAGCTGCTAGCTGGGAGCTAATTGAAAAGGTTCGTAAAATCAATCCAGATTGCCTGATTTTCAATCACTACGGGCCAACAGAAGCGACGGTGGGCGTACTCACCTATCAAGTGTATGGCGAGGAATTGAAAGGAATTTCTGAGACAGTTCCACTCGGCAGACCTATAGCAAATACCCAGATTTATCTACTGGATTCCCATTTGCAGCCAGTGCCAGTAGGCGTACCTGGGGAACTGCACATCGGCGGCAGAAGTCTGGCGCGGGGCTATCTCAACCGCCCCGAATTAACCGCAGAAAAATTTATTCGCCATCCCTTTGACGCGCAGGCACATCTTTATAAAACGGGTGATTTGGCTCGTTATTTGCCAGACGGAAACATCGAATTCATCGGGCGAATTGACAATCAAGTAAAAATCCGGGGCTACCGCATTGAATTGGGAGAAATTGAGGCAGCATTAGGGCAGCATCCAGATATCGCGCAGGCTGTAGCGGTGGCGCGGGAAGATGCGCCGGGAGAAAAGCGCCTCGTGGCTTATGTTGTTTCTAATCAGAAACAAGCACCAAGCAGCAGCGAACTTCGCCGTTTTTTAGCGGCAAAATTGCCTGAGTACATGGTGCCTTGGGCTTTTGTAACGCTCAAAAGTTTGCCTTTAACTCCTAACGGAAAGGTAGACCGGCGATCGCTGCCAGAACCCGACAGTGCCAGAGCGAAATTAGAAGGAACTTTCGCAGAACCTCGCACGCCTGCCGAGGAAACTATCGCCCAGATTTGGGGGCAACTGCTAGAGGTCGAAAAAGTAGGAATTTATGATAACTTTTTCGAGTTAGGCGGAGATTCTATATCAAGCATTCGCATCGTTGCCAAAATCAATCAATCTGGCTTTCGCGTGACGCCCAAACAACTGTTTGAGTGCCCCACGGTGGCGGAGCTTGCAGCCGTTGCAGTCACAATTGAGACAACTGAAAAACTGCTGCCTATTCTCCCCATACAGCAGGAATTTTTAGAAGAAAAAATTTCCGGGAAATGCCAGAGCTTTTTATTTAAAACAGACTCGGCAATCGCTCCTGAAGTATGGCAGCAAGCGGTGCAAAAATTGCTCGCTCGCCACGACATTCTTCGCCTGCGATTTCTCCATACAGAATCGGGCTGGCAGCAAATGTATGGTAGTTTAGATGAAATTAAAACCGAACCTTTCTCATACATCGATTTATCGGCGTTGCCAGCAAGCGAACGAGAAATTACTTTAGAAAGAACTGCCGCCGAGCTCAAAGAAAGTTTGAATCCAGCCGAGGGAATTCTCTGGCGAGTGGCTTTGTTTAACCAGGGAAACGATCGGCCCAATAGCCTGCTATTAACGATTCATCAACTGGCGGCAGATAGCGTTTCTTGGCAAATTTTGCTAGAGGAACTTTCGGCGGCGATCGCGCAGTTGAGTCAGGGGCAATCCGTAGAATTACCGCCCACAACAGCAACTTTTAAACGGTGGTCAGAATTTCTGCAAGAGTACGCCAAATCGCCACAAATTCAGCAAGAGCGAGATTACTGGCTTGCTGCGCGTCAAGAAGTCTCGAAACTGCCCGTTGATTCTCCAAGCAACGATCGGGAAAACGCTGTATTAGTTTTGCTCGATGTTGAAGAAACTCGCACTTTACTGCAAAAAGTTCCAGCAGCTTATGGAACCCAAACGAGCGAAGTATTGCTGACTGCATTGGTGCAAACTTTTAATCAATGGACGAAAGCGGATTCCTTGCTGGTGGATTTGGAGGCTTCGGGGCGAGAAATTTTTGCCAAAGATATCGATTTGTCGCGCACTCTTGGCTGCTTTGCGGCGATTTTCCCGGTGCAGCTTATTTTGAAGGGAATTTCTGGGCCGGGGGAAGCTTTGAAGGCGATTAAAGAGCAGGTGCGGGGCGTACCCAATCGAGGCGCTGGCTACGGCGTACTGCGCTATTTGGGCGATGTGGCGGCGCATTTGCCAGCTTGGGATCGATCGCAAGTTAGATTTAACTACCGCGAGCAATTAGATCCGATTGTGCCTGAATCTTTTGCGTTTGAGCTAGTTGAAAGCGCTCCCAGCATCCTGCTAGGAAATCGGCGCTATCCTATCGAAATTGACTCCGGCGTGCGAGAAAATAGGCTGCAACTAGAGTGGAGGTATAGCGAAGCAGCCTACCGGCGAACCACCATCGAAAAACTAGCTAAAGATTTTGTGGATAATTTGCGATCGCTTGTTGCTCACTGTCAGTCAAAAGAAGCAGGAACCTACACGCCTTCTGACTTCCCAAAAGCAAATTTGAGTCAAAAAGACCTCGATCGCTTCTTAGCAAAAATCAACCAACGGAGATAAAAATTCATGAAAGTAGAAAACATTGAGGATATTTACGAACTTTCGCCGATTCAGAAAGGCATTCTTTTCCACAGCTTATTCGCTCCCGAATTGGGACTGTATTTTTTCCAAATGCCCTTTTTGTTGCGGGGAAATCTGAACGTTGATGCTTTCTCTAGCGCTTGGCAGCAAGTAGCGAACAGACACGCAAGTTTGCGGACAGGTTTTTTCTGGCAAGATATCAACAAACCGTTACAAGTTGTATATCAGCAAGTAACAGTTCCCTTAGAGCAATTCGACTGGCGGGGGCTCAATCTTGCCGAACAAGAGGAGCAATTAAATACTTTTCTGGATCGCGATCGGGCATTAGGATTCGACCTTTCCCAAGAGTGTTTGATGCGCCTGACTTTGTTTCGCCTCGCTGACAACTGTTACCAATTTATTTGGAGCAGACATTTTATCGTGATGGATGGGTGGTCAATCCCCACGATTCTCGCGGAAGTGCTTCAAATTTACGAGGCGATTTGTGAGGGGAAAAAGGTAGATTTAGCGCCCAGCATTCCCTACCGAGACTACATCGAATGGTTGCAAAAACAAGACGTAGCGAAAGCCCAGAGGTACTGGCTGCAGGCGATCGGAGAATTGCGATCGCCTACTTCCCTCGCCAATCTAGATGCTAGCAGCGCCTTCAATTCCGAGGAAAAATACGACGAACAGAGAATCTATTTATCGCCAGAAACTACAGCAGCGCTGCAATCTTTTTCGCGGCAGCACCAGCTTACATTGAGTACGATCTTTCAGGGACTGTGGGCGATGCTGCTGAGTTACTACAGCGGCGTGAGCAAAGTCGTCTACGGATGTACGGTGGCGGGACGCCCAGTAGAATTACTACAAGACGAGCCACTAATTGGGCTATTTGTTAACAGCTTGCCCGTATGGATCGAGGTAGCTTCTGACCAATCTCTGCTAGTTTGGCTGAGGCAGCTTCAAGAACAATTACTGGAAATGCGCCAGTACGAGTGGAGTCCGCTAGTTGATATTCAAGGGTGGAGTCAAGTGCCGCGAAGCAGGCCTTTGTTCGAGAGTATCTTGGTGTATGAAAACGCGCCTGTGGATTCACTCTTGCAAAAATGGGAAGGCAATCTAGAAATCTCGAACTCGACGATTTTCTCCAATGCGCCGAATTTTTACAAGACTAACTATCCCCTGACTGTTGCCGTGTATCCGGATCTAAAATTCTGCATCGGCATCAATTACGATTTCCGCCGCTTCGAGCTAGCCACAATTACTCACATTCTGGAGGATTTCGACAGATTGATTCAGGGCATCTTGGCGCAACCAAACGCGCTCCTGAAGGACTTGCTGTTGCCGATCGATCGCGAGTATCCCATGACGTTAAGTCTGGAAAGAGAAGTAACGTTTAGTTTTGAATTGTCCGCCGCGTAACTAACAAATTAACTGGAAGTGAGAAAGTTGCCATGCACCGCATCGCCCTACAAAAGCCAAGTCAGCAAGCAAATATTTTTGAAACTCGCGAGTCTAATGTCAGAAGCTATTGCCGAAATTTTCCTGATATATTCCATCGGGCAAAAGATTCTATTATATATTCCGAAACAGGAGCGGAATATATCGATTTTTTAGCAGGGGCAGGGGCGCTGAATTACGGACACAACAATGACTATATCAAGCATAAAGTAATAGCGTATCTGGAATCGGACGCGATCGCGCACGGATTAGATATGCACACCTCAGCCAAAAAAGAATTTTTAGAAAAATTCTTTTCGTCTGTCTTAGAACCGAAAAAGCTGGATTATAAAGTTCAGTTTTGCGGCCCAACGGGAACGAATGCCGTTGAAGCGGCTTTGAAATTAGCCAGAAAAATCAAGAAAAGACCGGGCATTTTCTCATTCATGGGAGCCTATCACGGCATGACGTTAGGCAGTTTAGCTGCGACTGGCAATATCTCCGCGAGAGCGGGGGCCGGCGTGACTTTAAATAACGTCACTTTTATGCCCTATCCCTATGGGTTCATGGAAAATTTTAATACCATCGGTTATATCGAAGCAGTCCTAAATGATGTCAATTCTGGAATCGAAAAACCAGCGGCAATTATTTTTGAAACGGTGCAAGCTGAAGGGGGAGTAATTGTCGCGCCCGTCGAGTGGATGCAACAACTCAGAGACTTGTGCGATCGCCACGACATTTTATTAATTTGCGACGACATTCAAGTGGGTTGCGGGCGGACAGGGCCATTCTTCTCATTTGAAAGAGCTAATATCGTTCCCGATATGGTAATCCTCTCCAAATCGATCGGGGGTTACGGATTTCCGATGTCGCTCCTGTTGATTAAACCTGAGTTGGATATTTGGGAACCGGGCGAACATACAGGTACATTTCGGGGAAATCAACTCGCTTTCGTAGGAGCTGCCGCTGCTCTAGAGTATCGAGAAAATATTCGCCTTGAACCAGAAGTACAAGTGAAAGAGTTTTTGTTAAAAAAATTCCTCGCCGAAGAAATCGCCCCCATCAGCGAAAAAATAGATATCCGAGGAATTGGTTTAATTTGGGGCATTGATTTAGTAAATTTTGGCGGTGCCAGTTTTGCTAAAAAGGTCACTTCGCGGTGTTTCGAGTTGGGATTAATCGTCGAAAGAGTTGGGAGAAATGATTCCGTACTCAAAATCTTGCCCCCGCTAACTATAGAATGGCCGATTTTGAAAAAAGGCTGCCTGATTCTGCAACAAGCCTTGTCCGATTGCTTGAATTCCTAATTGCCATAACTTTTTCCAATTTTTTTAATAATGTGAGGAGACGATCGATGATAGCCGTAGTTAATCAAATCAGGCCGCTTACCCCCATTTCAGATAACTTGTTGTCTCAAAAAATTTATTGGTTAAACAAGCTATCCGGGGAACTGCCAGAGACAACTTTGATAGCCGATTATGTAAGACCTGTGCTAGATAGCGGTCAAGAGCGAGAGGTCGCATTTGAACTGTCGAGTGAACTGTCAGAAGCGATTTTTAAGTTGGCGAAAAAATCCGATTTGTCAATTTATCTAATTCTCCTCGCTACCGCTAAAATACTGCTCCACAAATATACGAGCAATACAGATGTTATTGTCGGCTCGCCGGTTTATAACCCAGAAAAAAGCGATCGCTTAATTAATCGAGCGGTTCCGCTGCGCTCCACTGTAACTCCTCAATTGACTTTTAAAGAGTTTCTGCTGCAAGTCAAAGATACTGCGATCGCTGCCTACAGCCACCAAAATTATCCGTTTGCAGAATTAGTGCGGTTGTTAAAACTTTCCGAAACTCAGAGCCGCTGTCCAATTTTTGACGTAGCCGTCTTATGGGAAAACATTCACTCTGCAAGCGCTCTCGCGGAACTCGGCAATGATTTAACAATTGCTTTGAAAGTCGATGGCAATCGGATTGTCGGCAAAATTGAGTACAGCGACTTGCTTTTCAAAGAGGAAACAATCAGAAGACTGACGGCACACTATGTCAATCTTTTGGAAAACGTCACCAACAACATTCACCTGAAAATTGCGGATCTTACTTTTTTAAGCAAATCTGAAATCCGCCAGCTATTAGAAACTTTTAACGACAATGCTAGAGAGTATCCTGTCGAGCGAACGATTCACGATTTATTTGAAAGCCAGGTCGAAAAAACGCCCGATCGCATAGCTGTTGTTTTTGAAGAAACTCAGTTAACTTATCGCGAACTCAACGCAAAAGCGAATCAACTCGCCAGATATTTGCAGAGTTTAGGAGTCAAAAATCGACAACTGGTGGGAATTCTGCAAAAACGGAGTCCGAATTTTCTCATCGCTATTCTCGCTATTTTAAAGGCGGGGGGAGTCTACGTTCCCATTGACAGCACTTATCCTCCTGCGAGAATTCGCTATATGCTTTCTCACAGCGAAGTGCGGATTCTCTTAACAGACGCTTCATTTTTAGAGATTTTGGCAAGCCAAATCGAGTATTGCCCTCAGTTAAAATATTTGGCTTGTTTAGATGTCAAGCCGGAGGGCGCGGCGAGCTCCGCCACCGAGGTTCAGATATGCGATCGCCGCGATTTCGATAAACTACCCGCAGCCAATCTAGAAACTAGCAATCGCGGCACCGATCCAGCTTACGCGATTTATACCTCGGGTTCCACCGGATTGCCCAAGGCAGCTATTATCCGACACGGCGGCGCGATCAATCACATTTACGCCCAATTTGAGGCGCTGGGATTGACTGAAGAATTTACCTTTTTGCAAAGCGCTCCCGCTTCATCGGATATTTCGGTTTGGCAATTTTTAGCGCCTCTTTTAATTGGCGGAAAAACCGTAATTGCCGGCACGGAAACAATTTGCAATCCAGAAAAATTGTTTGAAGTCATTCAAAAACACAAATTAACCCTCGTCGAACTCGTTCCCACCGTTGTCCGAGGATTGACAGACTATCTTTCCAAATTATCGCCGCAGCAACGAGCGTTACCCTATTTAAAATGGATGATGGTAACGGGAGAATCTGTCTCGGTAGAGTTGGCGAATCAGTGGTTGCGCCTTTATCCCTCTATCGGCGTTGTCAATGCTTACGGCCCTACAGAAGCGGCTGACGATATTACGCAGGCAATTATTCAAAAACCTTTGCCGGAAAATCAGCGATCGCTATCCATCGGCCAACCCCTCGCCAATTTAAATCTTTACATCCTCGACTCTCAGATGAAGTTAGTGTCCATCGGAGTGCCGGGAGAGATTTGCGTGTCGGGATTTGGCGTCGGCGAGGGCTATTGGAAAGATGAAAAGAATACTCAATTAAGCTTTGTTGAAAATCCCTTTCCAAATACGGCAAAACCGCTGCCAGGAATTGACAAAGATTTAATGTACAAAACCGGAGATTTAGGGCGGTGGCTTCCGGATGGAACGATCGAATTTTTAGGGCGCATCGATCGCCAGGTAAAAATTCGCGGTTTCCGCATCGAACTAGGAGAAATAGAGGCTGTATTGGAGCGACATCCAGCCGTGCGGGAGACGGCAGTTATTGTCAGAGAAGATAACCCCGGCAACAAGCGTTTAGTTGCTTATATCGCTGCGTACAAGGATAGTTTTTCAGAGTTTCAATCGTCGAGCCTTGCAGATGAATTATGCGGCGATTTAAAACAAAAATTGCCGGAGTATATGGTGCCTTCAGCCTTCGTGCTGCTGGAGGCGCTGCCGCTTTTGCCGAATGGCAAGGTCGATCGCCGATCGCTGCCTGCACCGGAAAAAAGCGCCATCTCCGCCGTGCGATCGCCTGTCGAGGAAATGGTTGCTGGCATCTGGAGCGAAGTGTTAGGCGTCGAGGGAATTGGCAGCGAGGATAACTTCTTTGAATTAGGAGGACATTCCCTATTAGCTACTCAGGCGATCGCGCGCCTGCGAGAAGCGTTTAAAATTGAATTGCCCCTGCGCGTCTTATTTGAATCGCCAACAGTGGCAAGTTTGAGCGATTGCATTTCCCAAATCAGCAGCAGCGAGCAAAAACTGGAAGCACCCCCCATCGAGCGCGCACTGCGAGGCCCAGAATTGCCCCTTTCTTTCGCACAACAGCGGCTCTGGTTTCTCGATCGGTTGCAACCGGGCGATCCGGCTTACAATATCCCCGCAGCCGTGCGCTTGAAAGGTGCGATCGACCTGACAGCATTAGAGCGCAGTTTCCAAGCAGTGATCGATCGCCACGAAGCCTTGCGGACAACTTTTGGCGCGGTGGAAGGGCGGCCCATTCAATTAATAATTCCCGAACCTACTTTCGCCCTCTCAGTTATAGATTTGCAGCACTTTCCTCAATCTCAGCGAGAAGCAGAAGCTGTGCGGCTCGCCGCCGAGGAAGCGCAACAACCTTTTGACTTAGCAAACTGGCCATTAATGCGAGTCACTTTGCTGCAGTTAGGCGACACAGAATTTATCTTATTGCTAACCATCCATCACATCGTTGCCGATGGCTGGTCTCTCGGGGTACTCGTGCGGGAAATGGCCACCCTCTACGAAGCTTTTTGCACTGGCAAACCCTCCCCACTTCGCGAACTTTCAATCCAATACGCCGATTATGCCGTGTGGCAGCGAAACTGGCTCTCTGGGGAAGTTTTAGAAGAAAAACTTGCCTATTGGAAGCAACACTTAGGCGATCCCTTACCAGTGCTGCAACTGCCTGCCAAACAACCGCGCGCCGCTGTTTCTACCTATCGCGCTGCCCTTCAACCTTTCCAGCTTTCCCCAAACCTTTCTGCCGCGCTCAACAAGCTGAGCCGCCAACAAAATGTCACCCTATTTATGACGTTGCTAGCTGCTCTGGAAACGCTGCTATATCGATCGACAAATCAGGATGACATGGTAGTCGGCACCGACCTCGCCAACCGCACCCAATTGGAAACAGAGGCTCTGATTGGTTTCTTTGTCAATATCCTGCTTTTGCGCGGCGATATGGGCGGCAATCCTAGTTTCATTGAATTGCTCGATCGCGTGCGCGAAGTCACCTTAAAAGCCTACGCTCACCAGGATTTACCCTTCGACAAATTGGTGGAGGAATTGCGGCCCGATCGCAGCCTGAATCAAACACCGCTCTTTCAAGTCTTATTCGTCATGCAAAATATGCCCATGCCTGCTTTACAGCTAGGCGGGTTAACTTTGACACCCATAGAACAAGACAGCGGCACCGCCAAATTTGATTTAGTTCTCTTTGTGAGAGAAACCGAGCAAGGAATTGCAGGCACTTGGAAGTACAACACTGACCTTTTCGATGCCGCCGCCATCGAGCAAATGTCCAGCCGTTTTGAAACCTTACTCAACAGCATTGTGGCGGAGCCTGAGACTCGGTTAAATAACTTAGAAATTCTCACTGAAGCGGAAAAAGAACAACAAGCCATGCAAGAAGTCAAGCGCGAAAAGCTGAACTTTAGCAAGTTTAAGAGTGTTAAACCGAAAGTAGTCACACTGCCAGACGGCGAGTTGATCAAAACCGAATTTCTCCAGCCTGGGGAACTATTACCGCTAGTTATTAAACCCGCTGCCAGCGATGTCGATCTGATTGATTGGGCGAAAAACAGCCGAACTGCGATCGAGACAAAATTGCAGCAACACGGTGCAATTTTGTTTCGAGGATTCACCGATTCCTTAGTTTCTACTTTCGAGCAGTTTGCCTTGGGGATTTGTCCGCAACTGTTCGGCGAGTACGGAGATTTGCCGCGCGAAGGAATCGGCGGCAAAGTTTACGGTTCGACCCCTTATCCCGCCGACCAAACCATCTTCTTTCACAACGAAAGTTCGCACCTGCACCGCTGGCCAATGAAAATCTGGTTTTTCTGCGTTCAACCCGCGCAGTCAGGCGGCGAAACCCCGATCGTTGATTGCCGAAAAGTTTACCAGTTGCTCGACCCCAAACTCCGAGAAAAATTCGCCCAAAAGCAACTGATGTACGTCCGCAATTACACCGACGGACTCGATGTAAGCTGGCAAGAATTTTTCAAAACGGCGCATAAAACTGAGGTGGAACAATATTGCCGTCAAGCGGGCATAGAATTTGAGTGGAAAGACGGAAATAAGCTCAGAACTTGCAAGCGGAGGCCGGCGATCGCCAAGCACCCCAAAACTGGAGAGATGGTATTTTTTAACCAACTTCCTTTGCACCACATTTCCTGCTTAGATACCGCCGTCCGCAACTCCTTATTATCTGTATTTGGAGAAGCAAACCTGCCTCGCAATGTTTATTACGGCGACGGCACTGCCATTGAAGACTCGGTAATGGCAGAAATTCAGGCCGTCTATCAGCAGGCAACCGTTAGTTTCCCTTGGCAAGCTGGCGACATATTAATGTTAGATAATATGTTGGCTGCTCACAGCCGCAATCCATTTGTCGGGCCGCGCAAAATTGTGGTAGCGATGGGCGAAATGATCGGTGAAGCAGAGATTTAAAAGCTGACTTATCTCTCGCAAAAGTCGGCTAAATCTGACTCTGGTATGAATTTATAATTGCCAGTAGTCGCCACTTCAACGCCTTTTCCAGAGTCTGTTTTAACTTATATGTTGCACCATTCTCAATCAGCTTTTTATGGGCGGGCAGGATGCCCACCCCACAAGAAAATCTACTCTTTGTGGAACAGGCATCTTGCCTGTCTCAATCAGCTTTTTATGGGCGGGCAGGATGCCCGCCCCACA
>Ga0164305_10000158_pt1 | contig 22371 bp, 29 predicted proteins | sample Whisoiple_237_MG_FD_110215 | JGI IMG/M metagenome (GOLD analysis project Ga0164305, IMG submission 110215) | Soil microbial communities amended with pyrogenic organic matter from upstate New York, USA - Whitman soil sample_237_MG | ecosystem: Environmental > Terrestrial > Soil > Agricultural...
CCATGCTCGCGTACATCGGGGGGAGTAATGACGATCAACGAGCAGCAAAGCCAAGCCTTCAAAGAGTTCGAGAGAACCGGTTGGGGCAAGCAAGCCGAGCACTACGATTCCCTCGTCGGCGAAATGACGCGTCAGGCTGTCGATGGACTCCTTGCCGCGGCGAATGCTCGGTCCGGCATCAAGTTGCTCGACGTGGCGAGTGGGCCCGGGTATGTCGCGGCTGAAGCGGCGCGTCGCAAGCTGGACGTGGTCGGTACCGACATTGCGGAGAATATGGTCGCCGAAGCGCGACGTCGTTTTGCCGGGGTACAATTCGAGATCGCAGATGCCGAAAACCTCCACTATCCCGATAGTAGTTTTGACGCCGTGACATGCGCGTTCGGCATGTTGCACTTTCCTCGCCCGGGGAAGGCTGCTGCGGAGGCCTATCGTGTTCTTCGTCCGGCTGGACGCTTTGCCTTCAGCATCTGGTGCGGACCCGCCAAGGCTAAAGTTCTGAGCCTGATAGCAGACACCGTGCAGCGACACGTCGATGGCTCGGTGGCGCTTCCTGCCGGCCCAGGGATATTTACGCTAAGCGATCCATGGATCCTCACTGCCTTGATGGAGGCCGCCAAATTCTCGGACGTGCGCATCGAAGAAGTCGCGTGCGTCTATGCGCCGACTTCGCCGACCGATGTATTCAATATGATGCGAAAGAGCATGGTGCGGGCGACCTACCTGTACGAGCGCCAGACTCCAGCTGTGCAGCAGCGCATTGAACAGGCCATTACCGACGAAGCGGCAAAAGCTTTGGCACAAGGACAGGGCAAGATTGCGTGCTCAGCCTTTGTCGTGAGTGGCATGAAGGGCGGTTAGGTTGGTCGGTCAATGCCTGGTCTCGCTGACGCCACCCAACAACGCAGAACGATGCTGATCGCCCTCCCCGATTGTTCGCAGATTGATCGTGTCGATCAGTTCGGCTCTGTGTCTCTCGAGAGCGGCCATCGCTGACGTGGCTTGCCTGGATGTGGTCAGGTTCGACCCGAAAACGACGACGCCACCAATCACAGCCGCCATCGCGCCAATCACAGCCACGGAATTGAGCCAGATCGCGCCGAGCAAATACGCTGCCAAAGAGATTATTCCGGCGGCAATGGCCACTTTCGCCAGCAGCATTGCTTTTCGGCACCCCTCCAGGGTGACGGCATACTCCTCGATATCATTTTCGATGCGCGAGATTTGATCGCGCGGATCATCGTCGGCCATTTGCATGCTCTAATATGCCGCAAATTCGAAACTACCGGCACACGCGCGATGCGCGAAGTTTTAGCGATCTGTGGATCGAGGGGATAGCGCTCAAAGGCGAAGGCTTAAACCTTTGGGTAAGTGCCCTCTCCTTTTCGAATAGTGGCCAGTGCGCTCGTACAATGGAGGGGGTGCGGGCCATCTCATAGTGTTCCACCCGCTAAGGCCACTGAGGGAGGCGACGATGCTGAGGATCATGGTGGTTGCGACACTTTCGGCCCTGTGCCGCGACCTATGGCCGGTTGCGCCTTTGCTTCGCCGGGGCTTTGCGCGCTAGGCGTTTTTGACGGCCCACGGCAATCGGCTCATTGGCGGGTTCCCGCAGCAGACTTTGCATAGGCGGTCCAACGATCTCTCTGATGGTGCACCCCTCCCCGCCGGAGTAAAACTCCCCGGTACGGTGCCCGCCAATGGCTCATTATTCCTACAAGTACCTCACGGAAAAAGCTCTGGATTTCTGGCTCGCGCGCGGCGCGATCCTGGCGATCGTCATTTTGCAGATCATCATCGTCAACGACCTCTCGGTGGGGCCGCGATGGCTCGCGCCTGTGCTCGAGCTCGCGCTTTTGATCCCGCTCTCGATAGCGACGGTGTGGACGCAGCGGCGCGCGCGCAAAGCATCGACCGACGAGCAATGGACTCTCGTCGGCCGCCCGCACTCGCTGATGCGCCGGCTGGCGCTTTCCCTGACGGCTCTCGTGACGCTGGTGAATTTCGGCGCACTGGCGCGCCTGGTCGAGGCCATCCTGGCGGGCAACGCCGGCAGTGGTCGCACGCTGCTGCTCGATGCGCTCAATATCTGGACGACCAATGTCATCATCTTCGCCCTGTGGTACTGGGCGCTCGATCGCGGCAGCCCTGCCTCGAAGACGACGCGGCCCGATGCCGGCAACGATTTTCTCTTCACCCAGCAGCAGCCGGCCGGCGACACATGTCTACACCCCGGCTGGACGCCGGGCTTCATCGACTACCTGTTTCTCGCCTTCACCAACGCGACGGCGTTTTCACCCGCCGACACGTTTCCGCTCACCGTGCGGGCCAAGCTTCTGATGATGGCTGAAGCGGGGATTTCGTTTGCCACCATTGCGCTCGTGGCGTCGCGCGCCGTCGGCATTCTCAACTAGCTGCATATTTCGGCGACCGATGCGACAAACAAACAGCCACGCGGCGCCTGAAAAACGTCACGCTGGTGTCTTGAATCTATTCTCTCATGGCTCCCGTAGGCCATCGTTGCGTACCGTGGCCTTGGCCGAGCGCCCTCAACGGTCTTGACCGACTCCGGTCGGCCAAGACTGTTGTCGGTGCACTCCTCACCGGCATCTTGCTGAACAGCTCGCGGTTGCACTCCGTTCGTCCGCTTTCAAGGTGAAGCGGGCGTGACAATGGCAATGCTAAGGTGCAAAGGACGCGAGCCCGCAGGAGACCGTTGCATGGAGCATCTGACCATCAGCGCCAATGGCGCTCAATTCCATGTCGCCAAAACCGGGACGGGAGAACCGCTGCTGCTGTTGCACGGATGGCCGGAGTTCTGGCTCTCGTGGGAGCCGCTGATGCAACGGCTGCAGGATCGGTTCACGTTGATTGCGCCGGACCTCCGGGGATTTGGCAAAAGCGACAAGCCGGTTGAGCCATTTGGTCCTCCCGATCACGCGAAAGACATGGTCGCGCTGCTCGACGCGTTTGGCATCAAGCGCGCCGGTGTCGTGGGTCACGATGTCGGCGGTGCCATCATGCAGCCTCTCGCACGATCATCACCTGACCGTCTCGTCGGATTGTTCTTCTTTGATTTCGTCTATCCCGGCATCGGCCCGCGCATGGCGGAACCCGATCGCCTCAAGGAGATCTGGTACCAATCGTTCAACCAGATGGAAATGGCACCGACGATCGTCGGCGCGACACGGCGCGCTTGTGAAACCTACATTGGACATTTTCTCCGACACTGGTCCTACCGAAAAGACGCCTTTGACGGCGTGCTCGATGCCTTCACCGACAATTTCATGCAGCCGGGCAACCTCGCCGGCGGCTTTGCCCATTACCGTGCGGCAAATGCCGGCCGCATCGCGATGATGAAGGGCGAAGTGCCCAATCTGCCGAAGATCACCGTGCCGACCTGCGTCCGCTGGGCCGAGCACGATCCTTTGTTTCCCTATGCGTGGACCGACAGGCTCGGCGAAACTTTCGCCAACCTGGATCTCGCGATGTTCCCCGGCGTCGGTCACTTTCCGCATCGGGAAGACCCCGATCGTGCGGCAGAAGAAATCGCGAAATTTTTTGCCTCATTGCAGTAACAATGCGTGGGGACGGTTGGCAAGGCCTCCCCGTTTGCGCACAATACATACAACGACCTTCTATAAAAAAACGTCAGGGAGGCAAGGATATGCGCGCACACTTGCGGTTCATCGGCGCAGCCGCCATTGCAACGTTGGCTAGCGCGGCGTTGCCCGCGCTTGCGACGGCTGAAGATTATCCATCTCGCACAATTTCGCTGGTGGTGGCGTTTCCCGCCGGCGGTGGCGTGGACACTGTCGGGCGGGTCGTCGCGCAGAAGCTGACGGAAGCGCTCGGTCAGCAGGTCATCGTCGTCAATCGCCCGGGCGCCGGCTCCGTGATCGGCACGCGCGATGTCGCCCGCGCGCCGGCGGACGGCTACACGTTGCTGCTGCTCGTGACCGGTGCCGGCCTGCCGGAAAATCCGGGTTACGACATGGGCAAGGATTTCGCACCGATCGGACTGATCGCTTCGGTGCCGATCGTCATCATGTCAAACCCGTCGGTGCCTGCGAAAACAATTTCCGAGGTGATCGCGCTCGCCAAGAAGGATGGCGACAAGGTCACGGTCGGCACGCCGCCCGCCCCCACTCTGAATTATTTCGGCGCCGAGCAATTCAAGGCAATGACCGGCACCAAGATCACCATCGTGACGTACAAAGGAACGGGCCCGCTCACCAACGATCTCATCGGTGGTCACGTCATGCTCGCCTTCAACACGCTGCCGCCTGCCATCGGCAGCATCCAGGCCGGCACGCTGCGCGCAATCGCCGTCGGGTCGCCGCAGCGCATGGCGGCCATCCCGGACGTGCCGACCATCGCCGAATCCGGCATGCCGGGTCTGGAGATCGTACAGTATTACGGGCTGGTCGCGCCGGCGGGCACGCCGCAACCGATCATCGACCGCCTCAACAAGGATCTCCGCAAGATCGTCACGTCGGACGATATGAAGAAGCGGCTGCTTGACGCCGGCGGCGATCCGCTCGCCAGCACGGCAGACGAATATGCGCAGAACATCCAGCGCGAAGAAGGCAAGTGGCAGGCCGTCATCAAGAAACTTGGGCTGGTGATCAACAACTGATCGTTTCGATCTCGGCTTCGTTACCGCGTCTTGACGATCTGCCTGCAGGCTGCGGGCAGATCGGCGAGCGTCAGCGGTGGCTTCGGTTTTGACGGTGGCGGATGCAGTGTTGATTCCTTGAACCAGAAATCGAGGTCGGTCGTGCAGCCATCGTTTGCCTGGGTCGGCGTCGGTGGCTGGCAGTCCGGACTGTCTTCCGGACAAGCGGTCTGCACGTGAAAGTGCTCGGCGTGGCCATACCAGGGACGCACCTTGTAAAGCCACGTGCGATCAGATCCAGCGTCGCGGCATAGCGCCTTTTTGATCGCAGGGTTGACCAGCACGCGCACGACCACCGGATCTTCGGCGGCGGCGCGGATCAGCGCGGCATGGGTGGGGGTCCACACTTGCCGATCGACGTCAAGTTGATCGGGCGTGACCATTTCAGTGCCTTCGGTAAATTCGCGCTCCTTGCGACTTTGCACATGGTCCGGCATCGGCGTGAACCAGACGTCGACGTCGAGACCGTTTTGATGGCTGCTGTGGTCGGCAAGCATGGGCCCGCCGCGGGGCTGCGCGATGTCGCCGATCAAGAGGCCATTCCAGCCGATCTTCTTTGCGTTTTTGGCGAGCCGCTCGACAAAGTGAACGGCTTGCGGATGGCCCCAGTAACGGTTGCGCGACGGTCGCATGACTTGCCAGCCGGGGCCGTTCATCGCCAGCGGCACAGCGCCGGCGAGGCAACCTTTGGAATGGATGCCGATCGAGCGCGGACGTCCGGTAACCGGCGTTGACTTGCGCGCGAACAGTTCCTTGGCGGGCGTCGACGACGCGTTCGGATTCTGCAGGGGTGGCAGCGGTTCGGGATTGAGCGAGCCCGGGAGCATCGGATCGATCTGATGCTTCTCCTGCGCGAACGCAAAACCCAGGCCGGAGAGGATGACGGCGAAAATCAGGCAAGCGGTAAATCGCATCAGCAACCACATTTTCTGTTGAGCGGACATTTGGACGCATCTGTATTGGACCTGAGGCCAATCGTCTTCGGGTCCTTTCCCAAATTATCGTGATTCACGCCATATCACGTTCGGCGCTTTTCGGCGCGTTGTGCTTGGCCAAATTGCGCACCAATCGGAGGAAGCCATGCGAACACGGGAAGTTCTGTTGGCCACCGCGGCTACCATGGCCCTGCTGACTGTTTCGATCGCACAGGCCCAGGTGCCAGTCCCGCCAATTCCGCCGTCACCCGGCTGGACGAAAGCATTGCCTCCTGGCCCGGACACCCGCGTCAAGATCACCGAGGAATACGCAAAAATGGTCGCGCGCGACGCCTACTTTTGGGCGTGGCCGATGGTGAATATTTACAACCGGCGACAGGCCTTCAAGGACGTCAAGGATTTCGTGATGGCTGGCCCGGTGCCGTCTGCACCACTCAATCGTGTCGCGATGCTGACGGACTACGTCAATCCCGACCAGCGAATAGTGGCGTGCCCAAATCAAGATGTTGTCTATGGCGCCGGATCGATTGCGCTCGACGTTTCACCGGTCGTGATCCAGGTACCGGATTTCGGCAATCGTTTCTGGGTCTATCAGGTGGTCGACCTGCGGACCGACGGCGTGGTGCAACTTGGCAAAATGTACGGGACGACACCCGGCTTTTATTTGTTGGTAGGACCCAACTGGCACGGCGACGTACCCAAAGGCATCACCAAGGTGTTCCGCTCTTCGACCAATACCGGCTTCGTCGCGCCACGCATCTTCCAGGATGATACCGCGGAGGACAAGAAAGCCATCCAAAGCGTGCTGACGCAGGTCATGTTCTATCCGCTGTCCGATTTCGACGGCACGATGAAGAGCTATGACTGGAACAAGATACCTAAAGTCGCTGCTGCAGCGAGCGGTGATGCAGAGACGAGATGGGTCTTTCCGGAAAAATTCTTCGATGAGCTTCCGGCCGTTCTTGCCGATGCACCCCCGTTACCTGGCGAAGAGGCACGCTATGCGCAGATACGCGCAGTTCTTGATGCGATGAAATCAAATCCCGCGCTCAAACCCGCGATGATCAAGGCGGCGCAGGAGGTGGAAGACCAGATTGTCACGCCGCTGCTCCAGTTCCGCAACTACGGCGAACAGCTTCCTCACAACTGGAGCACAATATCGAACGAGGCCGCCTTCGGCACCGACTACTTCACCCGCACTGCAGTCGCCAAATCCAATATCCTCGTCAATTCTCCGAACGAGACGAAATACTACTACCAGGATCTCGACGCGAGCGGTGCCCGGCTCAACGGCGCCAACCGCTACACCGTGACGTTCCCCAAGGATCAGACTCCACCGGTCAATGGCTTCTGGTCGTTGACGCTTTATAACGAGCATCACTTCTTCGCCAATAACGACCTCAAACGCTATTCCCTCGGCACCAAGAACAGAGATCTGAAATACAATCCGGACGGATCGCTGACCATCTATGTCCAGTCCGATCCGCCAACCGACGCGTTGCGTGCCAACTGGCTACCCGCGCCGAAGAATGCAGATTTCTCGCTCTTCGTCCGGGCCTACTGGCCGAAGGCCGCGGTTCTTGACGGCGTGTGGACGCCACCGGGCGCGCAACGTGCGGAAGGCACCGTCGGCCGTCAGTAACGGCGAACTATCTTTTCAGGAGCAGCTCTCGCGCCTGCTCGACAGTCGCGCGCGCATAGTCGGTCAGTTGCGCCTCTGATGCGCTGCTGATCGGGTGCTCGATCGTGGCGAACTTGTAGTCGGGCATGCCGAGCACCTTGCACATGAGTTCCGCCGCGCTCACGAAGCGCGACGTCATCACGGCCAGTGCCGGGACGCCTTGACGCTCAACTGCGATGGAGTCGTGCAGACTGCACGATGAACAGCTCCCTCAATCCCCGACACCGGTGACGGCCGCATGCCATTGCCGCGCCTCGTCGACGATATGGGCATCGGCCGGAGCGCTGTAGTTCGATTTGGTGCGCCAGATCACATCGGCAACACCCAGATCGTCGCGCAGCATGCGTTCGAGCTGGGTGAAATAGCCCTTCGTGCCTTCCTTGCCGTTCGAGATGAAGCCGACCGTCTTGCCTTGGAGCGACGACGGTCTCACGGCTGGCTGCACACCGGCGGCCTTCAATTCGTGCGTGGGATCGAGAACGCGGACGATCATGTGCTGTCCCCTTCAAGGGTCACGGATGCCAACTCTAGCTAGCCCTTCGGCGGCTCACAATCGACGCAGGCGCCTATCGCGGCCGTAACCGCCTTGGTCTTGCTGCCCATCCACGGCGGAATGACCGCGCCAAATCCGCCGGCCGGGCCGCCCGCCGCAACCACCAGCAGATGGTCCGGCGATTCAAGCGCGGTGTGAATTTTGTTCGGCCTGTCGCGGACGATTGCGCCCTTGCCGACGTCCGCCCATTCACCGCGCCGGACCCGTGCGCGCTCGTAAATGAATTCGGCGATGTCGCGCTTGGTCCAACCAGCCGCTTGTATAATGTCGCGCAACTGCTTCGGGATGACGATGGCGTAGTTGCCGCCGTAGATCGAATAGTGACGCTGGTTGGCGCGCATCTCGGCGGCGAAAGTCTCTAGGATTTCTTTGGGGTCGGTGGTCCACTCGTTCATGATCTGACGCGGTGCAAGCGCCGCCATCACGGTCACGGCCGACAGACCCTGCGGAATTCCCCGCATCACCGATAAAGGCTGCCAGTCGCTCCCCTCTTCGTCTTCCGCCAAACAATACGAAAACTTGCCCGGGTGACCGAGCGTCGTGCGGTCAATGCCTCCGGGGCGCACGTTCATCAGATTGATCAAGGCAAGACGGATGGCGCGGCCGATGACGGACGTCGCGCGATCGCTGTTGCCCAGCGCATTGAACGTCGCGTTGGCGCCGATCTCGAGACGGATCGGTCCGTTGATGATGACGAGGATGGCGCAACCGCCGGTGCTGGACGTCACGCCATGCAGGAGAAACTCTTCCTTCATCATCGCCTGCCACGCGGTCGCGACGATCGGGAAATGCATGGGCAGGCAGCCGGCCATGACCGCATTGATTGCGAGTTTCTCTGCGGTGATCGGTTGCGCGCGAACGGGTTCGATGCCGATCAACTGGTCCGGTGGCATCAGGGCCCAGTCGAGGCAGGCCTCGACGGCCGCTTCGGTCGGCGGCACGACCGGGAGACCGTCGGTCCAGCCGTTGCTGTGAAACAGCTCTTGCGCGGCGGCGAAATCGTCGACGTCGTAGGCCTTCGAACTCAAAGCCGGCCGGTTTGATCCAAGCATCGCGTGGCTCTCATGACTCACCGGCAGGCTGAAGCGTCCAGCTGCCTGGCTTTGACCTTGTCGTCGTTGTCTTTGCCATTGTTCAGTTTCTGTCGCGCCAATCCGCGATTGCAGAATGCCGCGGCGAAATTCGGCTTGAGCCGGATGGCTTCGTTGTAGTCGGCTATGGCCCGGTACAGGTTGCCGTTGCGCGCATAGGCATTGCCGCGGCTGTTGAACGCGGACGCATCATCGGGGTGAAGGCGGATCGCCAGGTTGAAGCTGGCGATGGCGTTGTCAAACCTGCCAGCCGAGTAAGCCGTGGTGGCCTCTCGGATCGCGGCCAGATAAGCCTTCTCGTTTGCTTCGGTCTCGGTCGTTGCTTTTGCCTGCTGCTGCTCGGGCGGGTTTTCCGTAGCTGCGCGTTCGAGACAGGTTTTCAGACTGGAATAATCAGCGATGCCCTTGTCGGCAGAACACGATGTCCGCTTCCCTTTGTCATAGGATTCCCAGCGCTCTGCCAGCTGGTCGTGAGCCACGTGTTCGTCTTTGCCAATGGACCGACACCAGCTCTTCAGCGCCTCCGACCACTCTTTTCCAGTCTCCGCCTGTGCCAGGCATTTCGCGGTCTCCGCATCGACGTCGTAGACCGGTAACGTCTGCGCGCGCACGGGAGCGATGCCGGCGATGAGGGCGGCGGCAAGACAGGCTGCTGTCACAAATCTGATGTGCATTGACCAAACTAAATCACGAATTGGGTCTTTGATGTAGGTCAATTGGACAAGGATTTATTCGCCGCATCATTCTTTATCGAAACGCCCTATCCGGGAGATTCAGAATGTATGCGCTTGTCATAATATTCGCGATTCTGTCGCCGGCAACCGGGGCGGTTACACCGGTCGGCGTTACGTCTCAAACGGTGGGAGAGTTCAAAACCCTGGACCAATGCAAGGCAGCAGTAAACGAACCTCTTACAGGAGGCACCATTTCTGATCTGAACCTTTCAAGGGGCGTGTATTGGTATTGTGTAAATACCGGTACGAAGCTTTCGGCGCGAACTCGCGGCAGGTGATTGAGGCGAGGAAATAAGATCGGTCTATTTCCACTCGCTTTTCAGCTTTGACATGACATCGACCGCCTTTTCGGTGGGGTTGTTCAGGCAACGCTCGATAAATTCGGCCGTCTGCTTATGCACAACATCGAGATTGAAGCTTGTCGTTTCACTCGGCTCAAGACAAACAGATGCCGGATGGCTACAATTTGCGTGATCTGAAGGTTCCGAAAATGAGACTTCGTATTTCGATGACAGCCGCGATTGTGGCGGGCGCAGGCCTGCTCTCCGCATGCACGACAAACACGCGGCAAGAGGACGCGCGCCTCGAGTATGAGCGCTCGGTCGCGGATTATGAGAACTGCGTCGCGGCCAACCAGATGAGTACGTGCGAAAAAGAACGCCGTATCATGCGGGCCAATAAAAGAGCGCTGTCCGCCGCGACGCAGGGTTCCCGCAGATGAATTGAGGGCCGCTTTTGGCCCTTGCGATGCGCTCATCACCTTGGCGTGAACACCACGAATAAAGTTCGGTCATCACTGATCTGGTTGGAACACGCACCAACCAAAAGGATCCGTGTCATGACTGATATCGCACTGAAGGCCCAGGAAGAGACGCTTTGCTTCGACATTTCCGATGAGACGCTGGAAGTTGCGGCCGGTGTCACAAAGCTTGGCGCGAGCTTCACTCTTGGCTCTTGCACTGGCCTGTCTGAGTGCCCTGCTTGACCGGCTGACATCCGTCTGAGGACAAATTCGGAGAGGCCGCCACCCGGCGGTCTCTCTATTTCCCAACGACGGCCCTGCCCAGGAACGGCTTTCCGGACCTCGTCTTTTTCGCGGTTGAAGCGGAGTTTTCCCCGTCGTCCACCGTCGTTGAGGCAATTCCAGTTTGTCTCCTCGGCGAGAGCGCGCTTAACTGATGACAGATGGCAGGAGACCGCCATGCTGCACTACCGAGCATATATTCTGGATGCGCATCATCGCATCGCGCAGCCCGCCAATGAAATTGAGGCCGCGACCGACGCGGACGCCATCAAGATTGCCAACGAATATCTGGACGACCGCGACCTCGCGCTTTGGCAAGGACCACGTCTTGTCACAACGCTCAAATCGAAAACACAGCGGAAGATGTGAACTCGCGACAGCTGCGCAATATCAGTTGCTGTCGGCCGCGAAGGTCACTTTCGGTCTTTCAGGGCTGCATATCACGTAGCCATTGGCGTCGATTTTATAGGCAGCCGGGTGCACATGAAAGTAGCTCTCGGCGGCCTCGAGAGCTGTATCGAACGCCGTATTGGTCACGTAGCCCCCACAGAAAACGCCGCAGGTCAGTAGAAAGGATTTCATCGTCATCGTCGCTTTCCCCGATCGTTCGACCTCGACTTTTCCGAGTTCGACGCCCCATGACACGCAAAAAGAGTGCCAACGAAACCGACCGGATAACGCAAATTCAGGCCGGTCACAGCCGACCAAGTGATTGAGTGGTCGGCAACATGCGATCAGCCCCTTAGTCGGGTCACCCAGTTCCGACGGCTGGCATTGCTTGAGCGCCTGAAATCGTGTCCGCTTGGCGGGTCGGCGCGAGATGACGCGGCGCGTTGCGGCGGGTGGCAATGAAACGGCGCGAATTCCTCACGCTTATCGGTGGCGCGGTGGCCTTCCGGCCACTGGCCGGGCACGCGCAGCCCGCCGAGTCCGCACGTCGGATCGGCGTGCTGATTGGGACTTTCGCCAAAACCGACCGCCAAGGTCAGGACCGGATCGCAGCTTTTCTCGACACGTTTCAGAAGCTTGGCTGGTCCGATGGTCGCAACTTCCGGATGGATTATCACTGGGGAGCCGGTAACTCCGAGGAGATAGCGGTCACCGCCAAGGAGCTGCTTCGCGCAACACCGGATGTGATCGTGGTCTCGGGGAACGCCGCGTTGGCCGAGCTTCGCCGACAGACGAGCACGATCCCCATTGTGTTTATCCAGATATCCGATCCGGTCGGCAGCGGATTTGTCGCCAGCCTTGCCCGGCCGGGCGGCAACGTGAGTGGTTTCCAGAACTTCGAACCTGCGATGGGCGGCAAGTGGCTCGGTGTCCTCAAGGAAGCCGCGCCCGGCATGAGCCGCGTGGCCGTGGTGTTCGGCTCGGACACAGCCGCCAACACGGAATTCCTGCGCGCGGCAGAAGCGGTCGCGCCGTCACTCGGAGTTCAGGTCACGCCTGTCGATGTATCGCCGGCCAAAGGTCGTGACAGCGTCACGACTGAGATGAGCGACGCGATAACGAAATTTGCCAGCGAACCGAACGGCGGCATGATCGTCATGCCGCACATCTATACCGCGGCCAATCGCGGATCGATCATCGCCCTGGCGGCGCGGTATCGTCTGCCCGCGGTCTATCCATTCCCGTACTTCGCCATCGAGGGCGGGATGATGTCGTATGGGCCAAACCAGCTCGACCAATGGCGCGGTGCGGCAACGTATGTCGATCGTATTCTGCGCGGCGGAAAGCCGAGCGATCTGCCGGTGCAGCAGCCGACCAAGTTCGAACTGGTAGTCAACCTGAGGACAGCCAAGGCGCTCGGACTAAACATCCCGCCTGCATTTCCGCTCCGCGCGGATCAGATCATTGAATAAAGAAGCGACGTAGTGAGCAAGCCCAAGGTCCCTGTGAAGATATGGCTGATGCTCGGCCTGGTGATCCTGTTTGCTCTGCTCCTGTCATATTTTCTCGTGATCGGCATCTATCCCGGCCCAGGACGCTAATGGATGTCGGGGTAGCGCTCACGATGACCGACGCTATGATGATGCACGGGGGGACAATCTTATGACATCACGCAGATTTCTTGTTTCGTTTTTGCTCTTTGGACTTCTGTCATTCGCCATCCAGGGTCAGGGCTACGCGGACGAATTGAAAATTTTTACCTCAAGGGCCGTCGCGACGGTTTTGGAAAAAATCGGCCCCGAATTTGAAAAGGGCACGGGGCACAAGCTCAATCTCACGACCGGTCTGAGCTCGGAGTTTGTCGGACGGATCAATGCCGGGGAACCTTTCGACGTGGTTGCCGCTCCGCCACCCGTTCTCGATAGCCTGGCCAACAACGGAAAGATTGCCGCCGATTCAAAGACAGGCCTCGTACGTTCAGCAAACGGCGTTGCCATTCGCACAGGGGCACCGAAGCCAGACATCAGCTCGTTGGAAAACTTCAAGCGGGCGCTGCTGGACGCAAAATCGATTACGTATCTTCCTGTGCCCGGCGTACCGCAAATAATCGAACGGCTGGGGCTTAAGGACGCGCTGGCCGCCAAGACCACAATCCCGAAAACCGATCTCTCGTCCGAACTTGTGGCCAAGGGCGAGGTCGAGCTGGCCATTGTCCCTGTCACTCAAGCCTTCACCACCCCGGGTGTCGAGCTCGCAGGGCCTCTGCCGTCGGAGATTCAGTTCTACACCGCGTTCGGTGGCGCGATCAGCGCCAACTCAAAGTCGCGCGACGCCGCAGCGGACTTGCTTAAATTTCTGAAAGGGTCGTCTGCGTTACGCGTGATCAAGGAACAAGGGATGGAACCAATCTAGGATCGCGTGAGATTCCCTACACCCTTTAGCCGTTCGGGACCTCCGCGCCTTTTGCCGGAGACTTCAATAGTTCTTTTCTCAATCCGTCATAGCAGGCGTTGCGGTCCGCTTCATTGGTTAAAGCACTGCACTTCTCGAAACTCGGGCCGCCCACGAACCACACGGCCGCGATAACCGACGCCACGCATAACGCCACCAAGGCAATCCTGATCCCCATCCGATCTGCGAAGTCATCCCGCGACTCCGTCTGCGCAACAACGCCTTCATCGTCAGGGAGCGTGGTGTCGAAGTCCCATTTTGAACTTTGCATGGCACACACCCGATAGCGGTTCTTCTCGCTCGTCGCGTTCAAGGCGCCAACGCCCGGACGAGCGGAAATGTGTGTGCCACCGCATAGGAATTCGATTGGGAAATCAGCGCCCGGACATAAAGGCGTTATCAAGAGGGCTGGTCGTGGTTTTCAATAACAAAGCCCCCGCGCCGTTTCCCGGTCGCGGGGGCTCAGACTTTTCAGCCAGTTCTAGCTGTTGTCGTGATGCGCGGTGCTGCCGTGGTCGGCAACAACGCTGTCATGACCGGTGAAGGTCAGGTTGTTCAGCTGGACGTTCGCACCGAGGACGATGCTCTGTCCGATGGCATCCACCGATCCGGCACTGTCGAGCGACTGGGTGAAGGCTGCGCCTGTCCCGTTCTCGCTGCCGATCTTGCCATCCCACTCGCCGCCATGGTTGCCGATACCGATCGTATCGCCGCCTTTCAGCTCACTGACGGTGGCACCGTAACCGTTGCTGATGTCGGAGGCCGATCCGTTGCTGACGAGGTTGTTCACCTGATCGAGGTTGAACACCACGTTGTTGGCGCCTTCACCAGTACCGTCGATGGTCTGGTAAATGTTCTCGGGCATCAGGTTGGCGATGCCGTGGTTGTCCGGCATGTTGATCTGCAAGCTGCTCATATCGATGGCCGCCGCCTGCGGCGAGCTTTCGATCTGATCGGACACCTTCACGTCGACGCAAACGGTCGTCGTGCTGCTGTTATAGTTTGCGTTGATGTTGCAGTTGGCGCTTTCGTTCGCGTTGGCGTTGCAGTTCAGGTTCCCGTTCACATTGCAGTTGGACGAATCCTGATACTGACTCTGGCTCTGGTGTTCGCCTTGAGCCTGGCCCTGAGCCTGGATTTCAGCCTGACCCTGCAATTGCGCCTGCAACTGCTTCTGCAGATCGTCTTTGTCGTCGTGATGATTGTCGTCTGGCTTTGGAGGGTTTCTTGGTGACATAGCGCATCTCCTCTCACGTGGAAGACGCACCGCAATCATCGAATACTCGCCAATCTTCTACGTTAGCGAATATTCCGATGCCCTTCTGCGAGCGAACTCCACTTCGGTTTCGGTGGATCGAGCGTCCACCTTGCCATCAGGGGTAAGCCATTAATGTTGCGGAGATTCACGTTCGTCGGTGACAGGTTTTGACGAAATATGACGCGCGCACGTCGGCTCTGCGTCAGATCGTCCTGCGACCCATCATGCATTTCAGGTGACGGGGTACCTAACGCTTCATGAGGCTGCGACAGGTTGTCCGGACTGTGGTCCGTTTTGGCTCAGAAGCACGGCACGGTCTCGAAACGTGCGGCAGTTTGTCCTGCATCCCGTCCGCGCCGCGCAAAAGTGCGTCAGTTTGCCCCGCGGCGGAACAGTGCTCGGCCGGCCGGCATCTACCGCCATCTATCGACATCTACCGGCTTGGCAATCGCTGGTACGTGTTCTGCAGGTCGTCCTGAATGATATGCGCCTCGCCTCTCGCCTGTGCGACGAGATCGGCAGTCAGCGTGCGGCTGCGATATTGCCAGCCTTTCGGGAGCTTGAGACGACTGCCGAGCGTGGCCAGATCGGCGTAACGAAGGTTCGGATCCACGATCTGTGAATACGACTGCATCACGTAAACGCGGCCGTTCGGGCTGACCAGCTCATACACCGGCTTGCCGGCCAGAAAGACCCAGTCCGTCGTGCGGCCGATGGTTCGCTCGACGTAGAACGTGCGTTTCTCGATGAGCTCGACCAACCTCAGGTTCATGACAGCGACGGACCGCATGGCAAGACCCTGGACGTCGACCGTGTCCTTCGTGACGTCGCCCGACGCGAGCCGGTCCATGATGAAATGCCGGGGGCCGTTGCGGATCACCCGGATCGCGCCGAACTGCGAAGCCACCTTGGCGATATCGATCGCATCCCAGGTTGCCTGCGGGCAATCGTTGAGACCCAAGGTATTGTAGATGCCGGCCGTCAGTCCCGCGCCCTGGCGTTTGACAACGAAGAACTCGCAATAACGTCGATCGCGAACATCATCGAGCATCTTCAAGGGCGTGGTTGATTGTGCGCTGGCGGCGCTGACAAAAATCGCGAGGCCAGCGGCGACGCAGATTGGGGACCGCATATCGACCATCGGTCTCATCCTGATTTTGCGAGCGGGGAGAAGCGGGAGAAAATGTAGTTTGCCCCGGGCCGCAGCCTATTGCTAACGGATTTTCGACCTGAGGCGGGTATCGCCCCGCGATCCGAGCCGATACCATGCGGTTACGAGGCCGGGGGCGGCAATGAGGCGGCGCGAATTCGTCACGCTGTTGGGGGGCGCGGCAAGCTGGCCGCTATTGGCGCGCGCGCAAGCGACACCGCCGGTCGTCGGTTTTCTCAATCCCAATCTGGCGGAGAATTACGCGTTCAACGCCGCCGCGTTTCGCGATGGCTTGAAGGAAACCGGTTACGTCGACGGTCAGAATGTGACCATCCAGTACAGCTGGGCCGGTGGAGATTATGGTCGCCTCCCCGCTTTGGCCACCGAACTGGCTCAACGGAAAGTCAGCGTGATCGCGGCAACCGGCGACATTGCCTCCGCGCGCGCCGCACAGGCGGCGACCAAAACGATCCCCATTGTGTTCATCGTTGGGAATGATCCGGAAAAGTTCGGACTGGTCGCAAGCCACAATCGTCCGGGCGGCAACATAACCGGCATCAGCCTGATCACGAGCCTGCTTGGCGCCAAGCAATTCGAGGTGCTCTCCGAACTGCTGCCAAGTATCGAGCTGTTTGCTCTCCTCATGAATCCAGACAACGGAAACGCGGAGATCGATCTCAAAAATCTGCAGAATGCCGCCGGCACCGCGGGACGACGAACCTTTGTCGTCAAGGCTGCAAAGCCCGCCGAATTTGATGCCGCTTTCGCCGCCGCCGTGCAGCAGAAGGCGGGCGGAATTTTCATCGCGAGCGATCCGATGTTTCTCGCCGAGCGCAAGCATCTCATATCGCTCGCCGCCCAGCATGCCATCCCCCTCATCTGCAGTTTCCGCGAATTTGTCGTCGGCGGCGGATTGGTCAGCTATGGGCCGAGTATCACCGGCGTCTACCGTGAAGCCGGAGTTTATGTCGGCAGAATTCTCCGCGGCGCCCAGCCATCGGACCTGCCGGTGATCCTGCCCACCAAATTCGACCTGGTGATCAACCTCAAGACCGCAAACACGCTCGGCGTGAAGCTCCCGCAGACGCTGTTGGCGCGAGCGGACGAATTGATCGACTAGCGATCGTGTAACCAGCCCGCATCGAACGATTCGACATTCGATGCGTTACAGATAGCACGCGCCCGGTGGCAACCGGCCATAACGGGGAAGATGGACGCAGTTGATTTTGCCGGTTTCTGACTGCGACACCAACGCATCGGTATGCGTAACGTCTAACCTGTTCCGAGCGCGTGCGCCTATTTGACCCCGGCCGCGTGCAGATATTGCAGATCAACGAAACGGTGCCGCAGGCAGCGGCGGCTTGAGTGCACCCGCCTCGGCCATCATCGCGATGACCTGTGCAAGGGCACTCAGGTCGATTTCGCCCTCGCGGGGCAAAACTCCCCGCTCCGGCTCAAAATAGAGTTTGAGAACCTTGTCGGCCATCGCTTTCGAAACATTGTTCGTTTCGGAGATGATCGCAGTCACGGCGGCACACGATGCTGCGGGTCGCGAATGAACCCGACAATGACGTGCCCTTCGTCCTGCCGCACGCTGCGCGAAAAAATTAGCGCCGACTGGTAATCGCGTAAGCAAGTCGTCTCGCCAATTATCTTCGTTTTAATTCTCCTCGTATATCAGCGCGAACAGCTGACAAATAATTCGCGCCTCGATGAGAAAATTTCTTCTGATCCTTTCTTGCGTGTCCATTGCCGCGTCGGCACACGCGGGGTTCTTCGAGCGGCTCCACAACAATATCGATGAAGGCGTTCGCGAACTTTGCGCGCGCAAACCCGACCTCTGCAAAAAACTTGAAGCGAGCCAAAAGCAGAAGGCGGAGGCGACGCCGATGAACTCAATCCAGACGGATCAGGTCGATCAACGCAGCCGCGAGAAATAGTGTGGTGTTCTTTTACCGGCAAACGGTAGGCGCGATTTGGCAGACCGGCCGCTAATTTGATAGATGAAGGGCGTGCCCTGTCTCAAACGTCGTGCAGTGGCAACTGCATAACGTGACCAAAGATTTGCCATCGGCAGGGCATCTGGAAAGCGGAAGGCCGGAGGGGGTTGATGTTCTGCGCGATTACGGTTGGACTATTGCTATCCAACGTAAGCGTTGCCTCGCTGCCCTGCAGCGACTTCGACCAAGTCGCCGTCGTCGAAGAGCAAATTCAGGTCGCGACCGTCGAGGAGCCGAAAGTCCAGGTCGCCAGTATCGACCATGGCTACGTCCCGCTCCCGCCGTCGCAACCGAAAAGATCAGACATCAAAATCGAGACCACGACGATCGATCTCGAGACGTCAAACATAAAAAATATGTCGCTGCTTGTCGTTCATACGCCCGACAATGTCCTCAAGACCTCGGTGGCCTCGGAACACGCCGGCAAATTCGTCTGCCTGCTGAAAAAACTGGTGGCGTCGGGTTATCCGATCAAGGACATCGGCGGTTACAGCTACCGCAAGATTTTCGGCACGAATTATATGAGCTTGCACGCATACGGCAAAGCCCTCGACATAAACCAGGTCCGATACAACGAAGTCACCGTGCAGCAGCCAAAACGTACGATTGCGATGGCGCACGAATGTGGCCTGGACTCCGGAGCTGAATGGGGCACGCCCGACACCGGTCATTTTGAAGTCCCGACCGACGGCTATGGGACCCGTATTGCCCGGGGGGAAGCGCCCCAGCGCGGGCTATTCTCCTATGCATCGGGCAAAGTACAGGAATTCTGGAACTGGAGCGTTCACTGAGGGTTGGTCTATTGACCCTCGGTCCAATCGCCTGAAGACTGGATTCCTCATAAAATCCTGGATCGGCTGAAAGTCCTTAAAGGGAGGATGCGATGTGTAAGCGTTTACCATCTGCCCTGCGTTTCTGCGGCGTGGTGATCGTCCCCGCTTTGGCACTGATGTTCGCCGCCCCTGCGAGCGCGCAGGTCGCCTCCACCGGCTCCGGCGCAAGTGCCAGTTCGGAGAGCCAGGGCAATGGCAGCACCATCCTCGTGACCATCGACAAATCCAGGCAAAGGATGACGGTCGTCCTCGACGGCGTACCCAAATATGAGTGGCCGGTCTCGACTGGAAAGGCGGGGTATTCAACTCCGTCAGGGAAATATACGGCCACCTCCATGAACGAGATCTGGTACAGCAAGGAGTGGGACAACGCTCCCATGCCGCATTCCGTTTTCTTCCGGAAAGATGGCTATGCGATCCACGGCAGCCTTGAGGTGAGAAATCTTGGCCGCCCCGCCTCGCATGGCTGTGTGCGTATTTCGCCCGAGAATGCCGCGACGTTTTTCGCGCTGGTGAAGAAGGTTGGCCTGAAGAACACCGAGGTTGTGCTGGCCGGCGTGACTCCGGGCGGCGAGTACAAGGTCGCCAGGGATTCGGAAGCCCGTTACGGTGGAGAAGACTCCAACAGCTACTATGGTGGCCAGACCCAGTGGGGCGGTGGCTATTATGCCCAACCCCAACCCCAATGGGGCGGCGGTGGCTACTATCAACGCAACCCCTACTACACTGACTCGCAAGGCTATCGACGGCCGCCGCGCGGATTCTGAGACGTCCGCGCGCGCCGATACAACGAATGAGTGGTTTGCCGAAATTTGGGCGCGCTCGATTTGAGCGCGCCTTTTCTTCTGCGCGCGAAAAAACTCAACAACGCCTCGACAGCGCGCATCGGTTGCACACGTCACGCAACACCGCGAAAAAGATGCGAGCCGTGTTTCACACTGTGTGTGATCTATAAGTGACAGCCAAATTCAGGCGAATGGTCTTCAATGGACCATTGAAGATTTGCGGTATTACGTTCGGGCCCTATGAAAAACGTACTTGTTGCCTTTGCGGTCACGCTGGGTCTTTGCAGCAGCGCCGTCGCCGCCGACGTTGCGATGCCGACGAAAGCACCAATCACACCTCCGGCACCAATTCAGGGCTGGACATACAGTCTCACGCCGTATTTCTGGGCGATATCGCTCGACGGCTCGACGACCGTTAAGGGGCGGACGAGCGACGTCGACGTCGGCTTTTTCAATATTCTGGACCACACGCAGTTTCCGAAGGGCCTCTTTCAATTGGCGGCCCTGGGCGAGGCGCGCTTTGGCCGCTTCGCCCTGCTCACCGACATCCTTTACATGAAGGTCGACCTGAGCGCGGGCGCCACGCGTTTGCGAGGGACGGACGCGATTGGTGGCGCACTGGGCGTGTCGGCGGGATTTGGTCTCGAGATGACCATTGCCCAGGTGGCGGCCGCCTATGAAATCGCGCGCTGGAACGGCCTGACTTCGGCGGCCTCAACCACTGCACTCGATATTTACGCGGGTGGCCGCGCCTGGTGGCAACGCGCCAACGTGGACATTTCGGCGACCGGCACGTTGAACATCTTCGACCTCACGTTCACGCGGACCGGCGTGCTCTCGGCCGAAAAAAGCGCCAGCTGGTTTGATCCCCTGGTCGGCATGCGGCTGCGTCACCAGTTCGCGCCAGCGTGGAATCTGGTCGTCAGTGGCGACGTCGGAGGCTTCGACGTCGGCAGCAAGTTTACCTGGCAGGTCCTGGGAGCGCTGGACTACGAATTCTGCCGATCGAAAAGCGTCACCTGGAGCGGGATGATCGGCTACAAGGCCCTCTCGGCCGACTACTCGCAAGGCAGCGGGCTCAACCACTACGAATACGACTTGACGATGCACGGGCCCATCTTCGGCGTTACCGCGCGCTTCTAGGAAAAAGCCGACGCGCGGTCGCGCATCGGCTCTCTTCTTTTTTTGTGACTATTTGTTGTAATCGAACTGCGGCATCGCTTTCAGCTGATCCTTGGTGGCATTCAGCACGGCGTGATCAGGATAATTGCGATCCCGATTGGCCTGCGACTGCGCCGAACCGGTCGTCGTGCTCGAAGCAGAGCTGCTGGATTTTACCGGCTCGTTATTCCACTTGAGCTGTTCGAACTTCACCGCGACGTCTCGCTCACCCATACCGAGAAAACCGCCGACGCCAATCGCCACAGTGTTCACCTTGCCGGTTTTGTCGAGCATCAGCTCCTTGATGTCGCCGATCTTTTCATTCTGCCCGTTGTAGACATCCATGTGAATCAGTTTCGACGCTTGCCATTGGCCCTTCTCGGAGCCGGTTTGCGTTTGTGCAAAAGCAGCGGTCGACGCAAGCATGCTGAGCGCCGCCACGGTGGCCAGTTTGAGATACATCGCATTCTCCTTCGCTGTTACCCCTCGTATCGATCCAACGAATTGGCCGGGCGGGAGTTCAGTCCGAGGCGACAAACGAGTGTCAAATGACACTGGGAACGAAAGGGTTTAGCCGGCGGTTAATCGTTCCTAGGCGTTCAACAGAAAGGAAAAGTCCATGAGTGATCAGAACAACCAGCAACAGCAGGGCGGCCAACAGGACCAGGGTGGTCAGCAAGGCGGCCAGAACAAACCCGGTCAGGGCGGCCAGCAGCAGGGCGGGCAGAACAAGCCCGGTCAGCAGGGAGGTCAGCAGCGCTGATCTTGACGAGGACAGGCCCGGCAAACGCCGGGCCTTTCTCGTTCAGCCTCAGACAAGGCGCCCTACTCGGCTGCCGATTTCTATCAGGCGTTGTAGCACTCGTAATCTTTCGCTGCCCTCGACATTTCGGCTCCTTTCATCCAACGTCCCGACGGGTTTGGGGCGACTGAAACCTTTGCCAAGGAGACCGATTGAAATGTACGGCACCCGTATCGCTGTTGCGTCGTTGCTTGCGCTGCTTTTTATCGCACCGGTATCCGCGCAAACTCCCAAAACATGGACACAGGCCGGCATGCTGACGTGCAGGCTCAATCCGAGCATCGGCTTCATCATCGCTGGCCATCAATCGATGGAATGCCGTTACGTCCCCAGTGATGGTTCTCCACCGCAAGCCTATGAGGGCGCGCTCAACACGGTGGGCATCGACATCGGTATCAGCGCGGGTGGAGTTCTCGGCTGGGCAGTCCTTGCCCCGACGGGAGGCATCCCGGCTGGGGCGCTCGCCGGCGAATATGTCGGGGCGTCGGGAGATCTTGGCATCGGAATCGGCGCAGGCGCCAACGTATTGATCGGCGGCTCGGGACGAACCTTCGCACTACAACCGCTTTCACTCGAAGGCTCAATCGCGGTCAACGTCGCGCTTGGCGTTTCCGGGCTCAAGTTGCGGCCGGTGATGTGACACTTTTCGGGGAGCCCTGATCGCGGCTCCCGCGCCGAGCTCATTCGTCATCGTTTCTGATCGGCATAAGCCTCGAGGAAGTCGGCGGCTGCCTTGCTGCCTTCCGCAAAGGCTTTGACCGCTTCGCCATGCAGCACCTCGAGCGACTCGTCCTTGTACCGCAAATACTCGGTCGAGGTGAGCAGGCTGGTCGTGCGGGGACGCGGCA
>Ga0164305_10000159_pt1 | contig 22331 bp, 21 predicted proteins | sample Whisoiple_237_MG_FD_110215 | JGI IMG/M metagenome (GOLD analysis project Ga0164305, IMG submission 110215) | Soil microbial communities amended with pyrogenic organic matter from upstate New York, USA - Whitman soil sample_237_MG | ecosystem: Environmental > Terrestrial > Soil > Agricultural...
GTGCTGGCCAACCCACCGTCGTCCCACGAACCGGCCGAACGTTTCGACGACTTAGCCCCGCTGCCAAGCACACCGCTCGAACACGACGCGACGACGCAGACCCGGCGTTCGCCATCACCGTTCTCCGATCCTCGTGCCGCCTCCGGCCTTCCACTCCCAGATTCCTTTCCCAACCGAATATTTCGATGGCTTCACCACATTCATCCCATCCATTGTCACCACATCCCCGCAACATTGATCGACCTGGCAGTCGCCGACGAGAGTCACCGGGTCGCCGGGGATGAATCACCGAAGAATTGCTCGACGGCGTTGGCGTAGAACTCGAAGTACCGCACTGCCACCTGCGCATTCACCCGTGCCTGCGTGAGCGGCTTTCCGGTGTCCCGACTTTCCACCATCGCGAGCTCATCCACCTGCGCGGCGATCGCCGCACCCACGGCCCGCAGGTGATCTGCGCGATCCCGCGCAGCTAACGGCGACCACGCTTTGGAGGCCGACTGGGCGGCCTTGACGGCGTAATCGATTTGTGCTGGGCCGCCGCGTGACACCGCAGCCAGCGTCTTTCCCGTCGAAGGGTCAATGACGTCGAATGTGTCGGTCGCTGTCACCACCCCGCCGTCGATGAAGCAGTCGACATCGTGAATCGTCATGGTGTTCCCTTCTCGACCAGGTCACACGTGCCTTCTCGTCTCGAGCCCGCTCCATGTCGTTGGCGGCGTGTCAACGCCGGCGAATGCAGTCGCGATCCGTTGAGCGCCCGACCGGGTGAGCGCCGGCGCGGGCCGCCAGGCGGTGAGAAGCGTGCGTGCTGGTTGCGCAGGCCCGCGGATCGACGGCCATGTGGTGACGGTTTTAGGCCAGCACGATCGGTACAAGTTCGTCGGGTCCCGCCGGAGTCAGCCCATTCGCAGGCCGCCCTCGATCGCTCCCGACGTCTTCTTGACGGCAGTGTGCTCGGGCTGTCTGGCCGCAAGCCGCGCGCGGAGGGCAATGACAGCTCGCTGACGCACCTCGCCCACGTCGCCGTCACGGTGATCAGGATGGATGCATAGTGGTCGCGAAGAGGTTGACTTTCTCCGCGATACACCCGCAGGCGTGTCCGGATCACGGCTTCGGTGTCATCGGCGCGTCCGCGGGCGAGCATCCTGGCGACCACTTCGTCTTCGGCGATCTAAAAATCAAGTACGGCTGTGAGTTCGTGGTGCTGCTCGTCGAGGATCTCGTCTAGGGCGATGACCTGTTCGAGGGTGCGCGGGAAGCCGTCAAGGAGAAAACCCGGCTGCGCCGTCTCGTCGGTCAACCGGTCCCGCACCATTTTCGCTGCCGACCGCGGACGGGACCAACTCGCCGGTGTCGAGATAGGTCTTCGCCAACAGTCTGAGCTCGGATTGCTCAGAATTGTGCTGGCGGAACAGCTCGCCCGTGGAGATGTGCGGGACCCGAAGGATCTGCGACAACAGCTGCGCCTGGGTGCCGTTGCCAGATCCAGGTGGGCCCATGAGCACGATTCGCACGATGATGTCCTTCTATTCAGTGGAAGTTGATCTGTAACAGGTGTTCATGTCCGGATCGCCGCACACAGTTGGCGAGGTGTCGGCGGTTGGCCGCCGTTCCGGCCTGACGAAACTGCTTTCCGTCTCGTTATCTACAGCTGGATCGACTTGGTTTCTTGGTACTCGAGAAGGCCTTCGCGGCCCATCTCGCGGCCGACGCCGGAACGCTTGTACCCGCCGAACGGCGCCTTGGCGTTGTATGCGGCACCGTTGACATCGACTTGCCCAGTGCGCATCGCACGGGCGAACGCTTCGGCTCGTCCAGCGTCGGCGGACCACACGCACCCGTGTAGCCCGTAGTTGGTCCCATTGGCGATTTCGAGGGCGGCGGCGTCTCCTTGGTAGGGGATGATGGCGAGCACCGGTCCGAAAATCTCTTCTTGAGCGATGGTCGAACCAGGATCAACGTCGGCGAAAATCGTTGGTGCGACGAAGAACCCGCGGTCGAGGCCGACCGGCGCGTCAAGACCGCCGGTAGCCAGCGTCGCCCCCTCGGCGATGCCTTTTTCGATGTAGCTGCGCACGCGATCACGCTGGGCGGCGGAGACCACCGGGCCCAGCTTGGTGGCGGGATCGAGTGGGTCACCGACGGTCATGGATTCGGCGAAGCCGACCGCCAGTTCTACCGCCTCGTTGTGCCGATCGGCGGGCACCAACAGCCGAGTCCAAGCGGTGCACGTCTGACCACTGTTGAGGAACGCGTTGGCCACTCCCACCTTTACCGCCGTCTTCAGATCGGCGTCATCGAGAACCACATTGGCGGATTTGCCGCCGAGTTCGAGCGTTACCTTCTTGATGGAGGCGGCTGCGAGCGCGGCGACGCGGGCACCGGCGGCCACCGAACCGGTAAAAGAGACGGCGTCGACGTCGGGATGGGTGACCAGCGCCTCGCCGGCTTCAGGCCCGTAGCCGTGCACCAGGTTGACCACCCCGGGCGGGAGCGCCGCCTCGACTATGGCGTCGAACAGGTGCTTCACCACGAGGGGAGCGACCTCGCTGGGCTTGAGCACCACCGTGCATCCCGCGGCCAGCGCGGGGGCCAGCTTCGCGGTGATCTGATGCAGAGGGTAGTTCCAGGGGGTGATCGCCGCGATGACGCCGATGGGTTCGTGGACCACGACGGTGTTGCCGATATGCGTTTCCTCGATGCCGCTATCGAGAATCTCGACGTAGTTTTCTATATCTGTGATGGGAAGTGCCGCTTGGATCCGGCTCGCGATCCGCATCGGCGTCCCAACATCGCACGCGATGGTGGTTGCGATGGCCTCGCTGCGCGCCTGCAGGGCATCGCGCAAGCGCCGCAGGTGCTCAGCGCGCTCCGCGTAGGTGGTCTGCGACCAGCTCGCGAACGCGGATTTCGCCGATGCCACCGCATGATTCACGTCCTCAGCTGTATTGGCCGGTATCGTCCCGATCAGCTCTTCAGTGGCCGGGTTGAAGACATCGACCATGGCCCTGTCGACGGCGGCTGTCGCCCAGCCGCCGTCGACAAACCAGTCGCTGCGCTTGCTCATCGCATTGCTCCTCATGCAGGGTTCACGAAACTTGTACGCGCGATCCTAGCAAGTTCTCTATAGAAAAAACCAGCGAGGAGCGGTACCGGGACAGCCGTGCGTGCCAAAGCGCTTGCAACCGAGGGAGATCTTGACGTGAAGTTGCTTTTCTATAGAATTCATTGAATGGATATCTGTCGACCACGGGAGCTCGAGCAGGAACGGGCACCCAATATTTGGTGGGAGCGATGCCATACGAAGGTTCGCACGCCGATCAACGATCAAACGAGATCGCAGAGATTGTATAGAAACCGTGCGTCCGATTCTCGTTATCGCCGAAGGGCTACTGGATATCGCTACCGGTCGGATCCGCACTGTTAGAGGAGGAACGAATGGTCAAGGCAGTTGTCGTCCACGAACTCGATGGGACGCCGGAAGTCTGTGATGTCGCACTCGCCCCCGTGGGGTCGGGTGGCGTGCGGATCCGGATCGTTGCAGCGGGCGTGTGCCACAGCGATCTATCGATGGTCAACGGCACCGTCGCAGCGCAGTTTCCGGTGGTCCTCGGCCACGAAGCTTCCGGCATGATCGCTGAGGTTGGCTCTGATGTCACCACCGTGGCGGTAGGTGACCGTGTCGTGCTCAACTGGGCGGCGCCCTGTCGGCAATGCTGGTTCTGCCAGGCTGGCGAACCATGGTTGTGCAAGGTGGTCGAAGGGGTCACCACCCTTAGCCGCGGCTCTTTAGCGGACGGCACACCGCTCAACCACTGCATGGGAGTGGGGGCATTCGCTGAGGAAGTCGTACTGCCCGAGACCTCGGTGGTACCCCTCCCCCAGGGTGTACCGCTCGAACTCGGGGCATTGATGGGCTGCGCAGTATTGACCGGGGTCGGCGCGGTCCGTAACACGGCAGGTGTTCGGGCCGGCGAATCCGTCTTGGTCATCGGGCTGGGAGGTATCGGCCTGTCGGCGGTCATGGGCGCCAAACTTGTCGGGGCGAACCCAATCATCGCTGTGGACGTGTCCCCGGAGAAGGAGGAACTCGCCCGAGCTGCCGGCGCCACGCACTTCGTTCTCAGTGACCCCAAGTTGCATAAACAGATTCGCTCCCTGACCGAAGGACGCGGAGCCGACCACGCCTTGGAATGCGTCGGCGCTGCGGCCACGATCCGGATGGCGTGGAGCTCAGTCCGCCGCGGCGGGAGCTGCACGATCGTGGGAGTGGGACGCAAGGAGCAGGAAGTGACCTTCAATCCCCTTGAGCTGTTCCACTTCTCACGCACGATCAACAGCTCCATTTACGGCGCCTCAGATCCCGAACGCGACATCCCGGTCATAGCCGAACAGGTACTGACCGAGCAGCTCGACTTGACTGCACTGATCACCCACCGGATCTCTCTCGACGAAGTCGGCGTCGCGTTCGAACGAATGAAGTCGGGACAGGGTGCTCGGTCGGTCATCAAGCTGGGATGAGCGAAAGGGCTAATGGTTGGAAACCATGCGCGAAACGACTCAGGGCCAACCTCTGAGCGCACTTCGGCGAAGGCGGCACCACCGAAGAACTCGGAATCAGACGGAATGCTCAGCAGTTGGACCGGACCGTACCGAGGGCGTCTCCTCGGCCGCGGCCACATTCGTCGATGAGATAGTTTCAACCGCAAGGGAACTCGAGCATCCGAACACCTATCCGACGACGATCCTCGACGGCTTCCAAGCGATGGTCCGGGCGGCTGGTCCTCGGCACGGCGTATGCGCGCTGATCGACACCCACAGCGGCCGGATCAAAGCACTTCGCCGTCTAAACTCGTGCGCACGGCCGACACCCAGGAGGTGAATCGATGGCCTCAAGCGATCGAGCTGCCGCCGAAGACACCTCGGATACCCGACTGGGCAAGCCGGGGCAACGGCTCAATGCCCAGGTCGTCAAGAAGGTCCGGGAGCTGATCATGAGCGGGACGATGCCGGGCGATTCCCGGCTGCGGACCGAACACCTCGCCGAGGAACTCGGCGTCAGCGCCACCCCCGTGCGCGAAGCGCTGATGGCGCTGGCGGGTGAGGGAATGGTGTCTTTCGAACCCGGCCGTGGCTTTCGAGTGCTACCGATGAGCCGACAAGACGTGCTGGACTTGTACGACGTGCAGGCGTACCTGTCGGGCGAACTAGCCGCACGTGCCGCCGTGAACCTCACCGGCGACGACCAGGACCGACTCGACGAGATCCAGGACAAACTCGTCGCCGCGGTTGAGGCAGGCGATTCGGCGGCGGTGGAGGAGGCCGACTTCGCCGTCCATCAACTGATCAACCGGGCGGCCGCCGCGCCCAAGCTCGTCTGGCTGTTGTCGCTGACTCTGCGCTACGTACCGTTCAGTATGTACGGGCACATCAAGGGTTGGGAGTTGGCCGCCCGCGACGACCACGCGTTGATCTTCCGAGGTCTTCGTAACCGTAGTGAGCAAGCGGCCGCCGAGGCGATGCGTGCCCATATCCGTAACGCCGGCATCATCATCGCCAATCACCTCAGTGAGCAGGGCGTCATAACCGAGCAGTGACTCCAACGTATAGGTGTGCCCAACACGGTCAGTGGAATCGCCGCCGCCTCGTACCGTCGGAGTGAGCCGCAGGGATGTGGTGCGGCACTTCTCAACCGAGCGCTTCCTCTAGTCCCAGAGTCTCTGCCAGCGAACGAGCGTCCGCGGCATGGAATGCGAGCATCAGGAGGTCGCGCAGCTCGCCATCGCGATCTCGGATGTGGTCAACGAGCAAAGCCTCGGGCTGAAAACCGAGGCGTTCGAACATGGCGACGCTCGCTTCATCGACCGCGACGATTTCAACCACGATCTTGCGCAAGTCCTGTCCTAGCGCAGCCCGCACGGCGTGCCGCGCTAGCGCAGTTCCCACACCATGGCCACGCGCTCGAGGACTGACGACAAGCCGGATGTCGGCGACGTGGCTTGACCACTGCACCTGACGGAGCAGGGTAACCAGGCCGATGACCGCGCCGCGCTGCATGGCGACCCATCTCTGACCTCGGACTGAACCGTCGATCCAACCCTGAACGACCCGCGGATCGCTGACATCCTCTTTGACGAAGGTCAAATCCGGCGCAGTCAACTCTTCGAGGAACGCTTGCACTGGCGCCAACAGGCTCACTTCGAGTGCACGGATATCGGTACTCATGGCTCCATCCCGTGGTGGTTGGCGGATTGTTCGTTCTGGTGGTCGGTTGACGGAGACGTGTGCCGCCGGAAGTACTCGACCAAGCGCGGGATCGTCGTCTTGGCCGCGGATTTGCCGACGAACAGGCCGACATGCCCGGTGGGAAGCCCTAACAACTCCTTGTTTGAGGCGCCGATGAGGTCCATTAAGGGCACCGCCGAAGGGGGCGGCACGATGTGGTCCTTGTCGGCCACCACTACCAGGGTCGGGCACACAATCCGCCCGAGGTCGACGGCTTCGCCGCCGAGAACGACTCGCCCAGTCATCAGCCCGTTGCGGCGGATCAGCATCTCGACCCCTTGTCGGGCCACGGCACCAGGAAACGGAACATGGTCGCTATTCCAGTACGTCATGAGCTGATACGCATGGACGTATTCGTCGTTCCACATGCGGTCGAGCAGATTGGCGTATCGGCTTACGTCGGCGGTGGGCTTGAGCAGCTTGAACGATTGACTCATCACGCTGGCCGGGATGTTGCCGCTGTCATCGACGATCGCGTCGACCTCGATACGGCCGTTTTCAAACATCTCGCTAAATGCGCCTTGTTTGCTGAGATCTACCGGCGCAGCGAGCGCGGTGAGACTGTGGATGAGACCACGTCGGTCGCGAGCAGCGAACAAGATCGCCAGTATGCCACCCAAGCAGTAGCCGACAAGATTGACGTCGTTAGAGCCGCTCAACGTTGCCGCTCGCCGCAGCGCGGCAGGGATGTAGCCGTCAACGTAATCCTCGAGCTTATTGTCCGCGTCGCGCTCGTCGGGGATCCCGAAGTCGAGCACGTACACGTCGAAGCCTTCCGTGAGCAGCGTTTCAACAAAACTGTTCCCGGGACATAAATCGAAGATGTAGCTGCGGCTGACGAGGCTGTACACGATCACCAAAGGCGGCGAAAAGCGTTGGGCCACACCCGGTAGGTGGTATCGAGTCAGACGGGCCCGCCCGCTTTCCCAAACCACATCGTTTGGCGTCAGACCGACTTTGGCAGGGCTTCCCGCAACCAGGCGCACCCCGTTGCGTACGCGTAAGGCGTTGCGTTCGATGTCGCGGCGGACGCGGTCGACGAGATCGAGCGGATTAGGAATCTCAACCATGCGGGCCATCCTCGATTTCGCGGTTGAGCTCTCCACGTAGCTGGCGGAGCTCGCGGTCCAGGCTCGCCACCTGGCGGCTGAGCCGCTTGATGTCGCTGCCGGCCGGAAGGTTCAGCAAGTGCCACATCACTCGGCTACGGCGGTCCGCCCACCCTCGAACGCCGTTTCGACCCCGACGCACCGCATGGGTGACGTCGACAAACGTGCTCGTGGCGAACTCCTCGAGGTGTGGGGCGATCACGGCATCGACAGAGTCCACAGCACGGCGCCACAGCGGCTTGTCGGCCATCAGTCGCCTCCTGCGTCGTTCCGCAGAAATGCTGTGATCCGGGGAGCCACCCGCTCAGCGGCGTCCAGCAGGCACAGGTGTCCACCGCCATCGACTTCGAAATACTGTGCGCCGCCGATAAGGCCAGCCAGGATGCGACCGTTCGCGGCGGGAATGACCGGATCCTCCGAACCCGACACGACCAGTGTGGGGACGCAAAGTCGCCGCAGGTAGGGCCGGCTCGACCAGGTCCATGCCGCAGTCAGCTGCGCAAAGTAGCCCAGGGTGGACGGCGGATACGCGAGTCGCGCCTCTGCCTGCGAAGCCTGCACTTGAGCTGCTCGGTCGATGCCGCCTCCGTACAGGATTGGTGCGACCATCTTCATGTAGGCAGGCGAGTGGTATCGCAATGGTGTCCCGACGGCGGCGAGCGCGGCGAGTCCACCCGGGACGCTTCCCCAGCCGCAGGATGTACAGACGAGCACCAATCGTGAGACGCGCTGGGGGGCTGCGCGAGCCAGCTCTTGTGCGACCATTCCGCCGAACGACAATCCGAGCACCGCGACGTCGCGCAGTTGGAGGTGCCCTAGCAGCCCGTGCGCGACGTGCGCATAACGGCGCATCGTCATCGGGCGGGTGGGGGTAGCCGACAGTCCTGCCCCCGGATGATCCATCAGAACGACCGTGAATCCCTCGAGGAACGGCAGCAACGGATCCCAGAGCTCGAGGCTCGCACCCAGACCATGCATGAGCAGCAGGGGTGGTCCCGAGCCGAGCGTGCGGTATCGGATCCTCGTCCCGTGGATTCGGGTGAATTGGTCCACGGCGATAGGTCCCTGATTGTTCCGTCCCATCGCCTACCCCATCCCAACGCGCGGCGGTGGCCGGCCGCTACCGGCATCACGGCGAGCTGGGTCTGGGCTTCGCCAGCTGCTCGCGAGTCGCTGACGGCGTGCCGCAGTCACTGCTGTCCGCGTGAGCGGCATCAGTGGCCTCCGTTCTTGTAGGGGTATCAGGGCCATCGGGTGCGGTGTGGCAATCACCGTGGCGGTTTCGAGTTGGTTGAGAGGTGCCTCGTCGTAACGGATTGCATACACAGCTCTCGTTCGGAGGCCTTCTGCAGCGAATTATGGACTCGGCTGCGGGGCTCTTTCTCGCAACTCGCGGCGCAAGATCTTGCCGCTTACGGTTTTCGGGAGCTCATCGAGGATGTCGACGCGGCGCGGATACTTGAACGCCGCCAGCCGTTGCTTGCAGTGGTCGATCAGTTCCTCAGCGGTAGCGCGGGCTCCGGGTTTGAGGCTGACGAAGGCAGCCACCGTTTCGCCCCGGTAGCTGTCCGGTATCCCGACCACGCCGCATTCCCGCACGGCCGGGTGCTCATACAGGACGTCCTCGACCTCGCGTGGCCATATCTTGAAGCCGGACGCGACTATGAGGTCCTTCTTGCGGTCGACGATGTAGAACCAGCCGGCTTCGTCCATGAATCCGATGTCGCCAGTGAAGAACCGGCCGCCGGGCATGGCTTTTGCGCTGTCCTCGGGCTTGTTCCAGTAGCCGGGCACCACGCTTTCGCTCTGCATTACCAGTTCGCCGACCTCACCAACCGGCAGGTCCTTCCCGTTGTCGTCGACGACGCGCACAACGAATCCGGACACCGGCGGACCCACGGACAGTGCGCCGCTGGTCGGGTCGACGGGGGCGCGTCGGCCTGCGGGTACCGCGTGCGATTCGGAGGTCACCTCGGTCAGTCCGTACAGGTTATGCACGTACGCACCGAACCGCGCTTCAAGAGCATCGACGGTGGCCGGGGAAACCGCTTGTCCCCCACTCCACAACTTCGACAGCGACGACAGGTCGTACTGCGCGACCAAGGGGTCGTTCACCATCGCGATGTAGGCGGTGATCGCGCTCATCACCCAACTCGCCCGGTACTTTTCGATCAGTCGGGCCATCATCACCGGATGAAAGCGGTAACCCAGCACCAGCGGCATCGGCACCAGCAGCGAAACCCCGATGTGCGCGATCAGCCCGGTGACGTGAAACAGCGGCCCGATGCCCAGGCATACGTCCTCAGTGGTGAGCTTGCACCAATTGCGGTAATTCTCGGAGTTGAAAGTCACCGCCCGGTGCAGGTTCATCGCCCCCTTAGGCGGACCCGTGGTGCCGGAGGTGTACACCAGGAACGCGACGTCGTCGCCGCTGAGATCGATCGGGGCTGGGCGAGCGCCCGGGTAGGTCTCGATCAGCTCCAACAGATCGCGTGCACCGTCGGCGCGGTTGCGGGTGATGCCGGGAAACACGTCGGCAGGCCAGTCGGTGACGAAGTCCAGTTCGCTGGCGCTGATGACCGGCACCTGGTGCGCGGCGTGGACCGAATCAAGCGCATGCACCAAAGACTCGAGCTGAATCAGCACGCGCGGTTGGGAATCAGCGATCAACTTGTCCATCTCCGCCGCCCGGAACATGGGGTTAACCGGCACCAGGATGGCGCCCAGACGCCATGCGGCGATCAGGGCGATGACAAACCCGGGCATGTTCTGCAGCTGGACCATCACCCGGTCCCCCCGCGCCACACCGAACTCCTCGGCAAGGCCGACCGCCAAGCTTGCCGAAAGCCTGTCGACGTCGCCGACGGTCAACGTGGTGTCGAAGTAGTGGATCAACGCCGACGACGGGTCACGCTGCAGAGCCGCGTCGAACATCGCCAGCCCCGTCGCAGTCGGTGGTGACGGGTCCGCGGGAACACCCTCGTCATACAACGCCAACCAGGGACGTTCGTCATATGCTGACATTGTCAGCCCTCCTTACTGAGCCATCACGGCGTTGGCTGGGTCGCGATCGCTGCCCTGGTGGGCAATCCGCCAATGGGAGGCTCCGCGCGACTCAGATCGACTTCTACATGCACACTGCTGCCCGGGTGACGATGCGCTGCGCGGAGGCATCCAGCGCCTGCTTGACGTCGGCGAGCCCGAATTCGGCGTCGACCAATTTGTCGAACGGGTACGCCGCCTGGTGTCGCTGTACGAACTCCAGCGCCTTACTGAGGTAGCGGGCTTCGTAGCGTTCGACGTGTTTGATGGTCAGCGACTTGCGGGTGACGTATCCCGGATCGAAAGGCACCGTGCGACCGGGAGAAAGGGTGCCCATGACGAGGTAGCGGCCCCCACGTCGGATGAGCTCGAGTCCTTCAGCGAAGGCGGCAGGAACACCGGTCACTTCGATGCCCACGTCCGGCCCTTCGCCGCCGAGCATGTCATGGACCGCGGCGAGGCGGTCCGCCGGTTCGGTCACGGTGGAGATGTCGATGACATCGGTCGCGCCGAATGCCTTCGCCTGCTCGAGGCGGGAGGGAACTCCGTCGACGACGATGACCCGGGCGCCGCGCTCGACCGCGACAGCAGCGGCGTGGAGGCCCAGCCCACCGGCTCCTTGGATCAGGACGGTCTCACCGTATTCGAGCCCGATCTGGTCGATGCCGAACATCACTTGGGACAGCGCGCAATTGACGGCGGCCGCAATGGCGTCATCGACATCGTCAGGGACCTTGTAGAAGTGCTGGTGCGGATGGACGTAGTAGTGGGTACCGAAGGCGGCGTGGAAATGCGGCCACTCCTCGGGTTGTTTGCCGAAGAATTCGTAGGCGTTGTCACACAGGCTGGGTTGTCCGCCCCGGCAACGGTTGCAGCGCTGGCAGGTCTGGAAATACGTCACCACCACCCTGTCGCCGACTGAGATGGGCTGTCCCGCATAGTCGGTGGTGACGGCGCTGCCGATTGCGTGGACGCGACCAATCATTTCGTGTCCGAGCCCGCCGCGCTTTTTTGTCGGATGGTGGCCGTTCCACATATGTAGCTCGGAGCCACACACGTTTGCCCGAACAATCTTGAGGACCACCGCGTTGCGCTCGGGTTCGGGAACGTCGTATTCGGCCATGATCAACTGGCCGGGCTCGGTCATCACGGCCAGCCGTCCGGTGGCGTGCGTCATGACAGTGCGACCTCCCACAACTCGACCGATCGCTGGGGGTGTTCCACCATCGGGTAGTGCCCGCCGGGGACCTCGACGAACCTGCTCCCGGCGATGGCGCGGCCGGTCGGCTCCAGGTACTCCCGGGTGACGAAGAGGTCGCTCTCACCGAAGAGCAGTGTTGTCGGTGCCGCGATCCGGGCGAGCGACTCAGTCGGTGCGCCTCTACTCCAGTTGGCCAGGTAGGCGATCCAGACGTCCTGATCCATCGAGTCGCGGTTCCACTTCTCGATGTCGGCCGCGTCGGCCTGCGACATGTGGGGCGACAGCGCGGCGCGAATGGTATCTCCGGGAGCGGCGTACGCATCGAGGAAGGCCTGGTATGTCGCATCGTCGAGAGCCGAGCCTCCTGGCGCTGCCGGGGTCAGCGCAGCCACGCTGAGGACGCGGTCGGGCTGCCGCGCGGCGACCACGGTCGCGGTGGCGCCGCCCATCGAATGCCCGAGGATCGCAAAGCGGTCCCAGCCGAGCTCCTCTGCGGCAGCCAGAGCCACGTCGGCCATGCCCGAGATACCTTGGGCGGGATCGGCGGGACGGTTCACGCCGTAGCCCGGGAAGTCCACGTAGGCATAGGTGAAGGTGTCGAGGTCGGTGTACGGCCTGGACTTGTTCCACACCTGGCTGTCGAGGAACCAGCCGTGCAGGACGAGGACACGGGTCGGGCCTTGGCCGTCGACAAAGGCAACCGAGGTCATCTGGATCTCCTGAATTTGATCGTTGGTGTCTGCGGTCCGGCGGGGCGCCGTTCCGGTTTTGATTCAGCGAATGCCGGTCGCAGCGCCCGAGCCCGCCGTCTGCCCATGCGCGGCGAGGAACGAGTTGATCGCCGCGTAGATCTCGCGAGTGCGAGGCACGTACCCGCCGAGGTTGAGCGTGGCGTGAATGAAGCCGTCGAGGCGCCTGACCTCGGTCGGCACACCGGCAGCAGCGAGCGCGTGGCCATAGGCCTCTGCCTCGTCGCGCGTGGGATCGATCTCCGCGGTGAGCACCAGCGCTGGGGGGAGTCCCTCGAGGCTCGACGCATTGCTCGGCGAGGCCAGAGGTGAGTCCTGCAGGGCCAGGTCGCCGAGGTACAGCTCCCACATCTGGGTCACTGCTGCGACACCGACCACTGGACCGTGCGGGAACAGACGCCTCGACTCCGTGTCAGCCGTTGGGTGAATCGGGGGGTAGAGCAGCACCTGGGCGGCCAGGCGAGGACCGTTCTCGTCGCGTGCCCGCTGTGCGGCGATGGCCGCGAGCGTGGCGCCCGCGCTCTCGCCGGCGATCACGATCCGGGCGGGGTTGCCGCCGAGCTCAGCGGCGTGCTCAGCGGCCCACTGAACAGCTGCGTAGGCGTCGTCGATCGCCGCGGGGAACGGATGCTCGGGTGCGAGCCGGTAGCTCGGCGTGACCACGACCGCCCCGAGCTCCTCGGCCAGCTCGGTGGATGGCGCGTGGGAGAGCGCGATGCTGCCACCGACCCACCCGCCGGGGTGCAGGAACACCACCACGGGCAGCGGTCCTTTGGCATCAGGGTGGTAGACGCGCACCGGCAGGTGCAGGTTCAGGTGCTCGGCGGCGGCGGTGGGGTAGGTCCGCTCCTCGAACTTGACCGACTGTCGCGGCGGCGCCTGGACAAGGACGAACGACTCCAGCATGGCGCGCTGCTCCTCGACGGAAAGCTGTTCGTACGAGCGTGCGTCGCCGAGCATGATGAGACCGAGGACGGTAGCGACCTTCGGGTCGAGCAGCATGCTGCTGGGCAGGGGAGCCGTTTCCTCGCCGATGCGGAAGCCCCCGAAGCCGGTGGCCTCGACCTCAGCGCAGATAGCGCGGTACAGCGGCGCGCCGCCGGCGAAGAGCAGCGCGGCCCGCGGCTTGCCAGGGATATTGGCACCCATGTACCACGACGCTGTCTGGGTCATGAGGGTCGCATCGGCAATGCCGGAGACCAGGACCTGCCACGCGTCGCCGGCCTGGGCGGTCGCCTCGACCAGGTCCGCACCGCGGCCCAGGGTCGCCTCGATCGCGGCCGAGGCGAACTCGACGTGGTCCTCGATTGCGAGCGGCATGTTGTAGATCACCGACGGACTCTGGGGACCGGTGATCATGAACAAGTTCGGGAAATCCGGCACGGCGATACCGAGGTAGGTGTGAGGCCCATCCGCCCAGCATGTAGCCAGTTCGGCACCGTTACGTCCGATGAGGCCCATGCGCAGCAGCGACCCGGTGATCGCGTCGAACCCGGTGGCCATGACGATGACGTCGAACTCGAAGTGCTGGGCCGAGGTCTCCACGCCGGTCGCCGTGATGGACCTGATCGGGGTCGACTGGACATCGACCAGCTCGACGTTTTCCTGGTTGAAGGTCTCGAAGTACCCGTACTCGAACGGCGCCCGCTTGGTGGCGTAGGCGTAGCCCTTCGGCGACAGCAGGTCGGCCACGACCGGGTCCTCGACCCGCTCCGTGATCCGGTCACGGATGTACTCGCTGACGGTGTCGTTGGCCTCCTTGTTGTGCAGCAGATCACCGAACGTGGAAACCAGCATGCGGAAGCCGCCGCCGTCGTAGTACTTGTCATAGATCGCCTTGCGCGTCTCTTCGTCGACCGCCAGCGCCGACGGCGAAGCTTCCGGGTAGGGCGCGCCGACGAAGTTCAGGCGCGACGCCGTGCGGATCGCGGCGTAGTCGTTGACGATCTCATCGTGCTCGTGCGCGAAGGTCGGCCGGTTTCCCAGAGGGATGGCGTACTGGGGGGTGCGCTGAAAGACCGTCAGGTGCGCAGCGTCGCGGGCCACCTCCGGGATGACCTGGAGTCCGCTGGAACCGGTGCCGATCACCGCGACCCGCTTGCCGGTGAAGTCGTAGCCCTCGTGTGGCCACGCGGCAGTCCTCAAGACGTCGCCCTCGAAGTCGCCCAGGCCCGGGAACTCGTTCTGCTGGGCGGTGGAGAGGACGCCGCTGCCCGCGATGATGAAACGCGTGGTCAACTTTTCGCCCGCGTCGGTGCCCACCGTCCAGAAGTTGCCGGCATCATCCCAGACCGCCGATGTGACCCGGGTCTCGAAGGTGTAGCTGCGCCGCAAATCGAAGCGGTCGGCGACGTGCTCCAGGTAGGCAAGGATCTCCGGCTGCGCGGCGAACCGCTCGCTCCAGCGCCACTCGCGCTGGAGCGCCTCATCGAAAGAGTATGAGTAGTTGTAGCTCTCGATGTCGCAGCGAGCACCCGGATAACGGTTCCAGTACCAGGTGCCCCCGGGACCAGAGCCCGCCTCGAATGAGCGGACTCGCAGCCCGAGGACATTGCGAAGGCGGTGTGTTGCGTAGAGGCCGGCGAATCCAGCGCCGACCACCACGACGTCGACGTTCGTGAGGTTATGAGCAGTGTCATTGGTGGTTTGCATGACATGTCATACTGCCGCGCACGAACCGACGGCGCGCGGAGTGATCTACCTGTTCAACTACCTGTTTCGGTAGGCACGCATCCACGCAGGCGTGGCGCTACCGGTCGGCGAGCTTCCTATGCACGGTTGCCCCGACTTCATATGATTGCGGATACTGTCGAGTCTCTCGCTTGTGCGTGATTTATCACGCAATATAAACTAGGTGGATTTAGGTGTGTCGTCGACAGTCCGACAGCCGGGCGATTCAGCGGCGTTTGTCGAGTGAGGGGTTATCCACGTGGTCCTTCGCGTCTCGCCAGCGACGTTCATCGGTCGTGTTCAGGAGCTCGACGAATTCCGCGGGGTACTCGCGAATGCCCGGCTTGTGACGCTGACCGGCACAGCCGGAATCGGCAAGACAAGAATGGCGATCGAGGTTGCCGGGCAAGTACGCCGCGCGTTCCCCGAGGGCGTGTGGTTCGTCCCCCTCGCGGACCTGGAGCCGGCGGCCGGCCGCGAGGCACTGGCCGCTGCCGCGATGGCGGCCCTCGGAATCGATGATCGCTCGTCCGGCGCTCCGGAGGACACGCTCCTCGACTTCCTGCGCGACCGGCACCTACTGCTGGTGCTGGACAACTGCGAGCATGTATTACAGGCGAGTGCAGCGCTCGCGGCAGACATCCTGACCGTCGCTTCTGACGTGCGGATTCTGGCCACCAGTCGGGAGTCGCTGGGCATCGCCGGAGAACGGACTCACGTTCTACCTCCATTGCCCCTACCCGAGCCGGGTCGACCCTACGAGCTGCGGGAGCTGCTCCGGATCGAGTCCGTCCGCCTCCTCGTCGAGCGAGCGCAGGCCGTGGATGCCCGGTTCACGATCACGGAGCAGGACGTCGCTGACGTCGCACAGCTCTGCTCGCAGCTCGACGGGCTCCCGCTCGCAATCGAGCTTGCCGCGACACGGCTGCGCAGCATGTCGGTGGGGCAAATGGTCGAGCGGCTAGAGGACAGATTTTCACTGCTCGCCGCGGGCGATCGTTCAGCTCTGCCGCGCCAGAGCTCGCTGCGCGCCCTGATCGACTGGAGCTACAACCTCTGCGCCCCACGAACCCGCCTTGTGTGGACTCGGCTGACGGTGTTCCCCGCCACCCTCGATTGCCACGCCGCCGAGGCGGTGTGCGGGTTCGGCGAGATCGCCCCGGAGGAGGTCTTCGATCACCTGGATCGGCTCGTCGCCCAATCTGTCCTTCTCACCGAGCGCAGCGGGGGCACCATCCGATATCGGTTGCCGACCACGTTGAGGGAATACGCCGTTGAATACCTCGAGGACCCCGCCGCCCTCCTCACGCTTCGACAGAGGCTGCGCGATCACCTCTTGCTGAAAGCGTCAGCGACGATAGCGAGCTGGGCAGGCTCGGCGCAGCGCGGTGCGCTGACCGAGCTCGGTGCCGACCACCCCAGTGTCGAGTCAGCGCTCGGGTGGTCACTGGCAACCGAAGGTGAACGCGAACAAGGTCTTCGACTCGCCACAAAGTTCCGGTACCACTGGTTGCTCGGTGGCCACCTGGCGGTCGGTCGGGGATGGCTCGAGAGATTCCTGAACGTTGTCACCGAAGCCTCGCCGTCCCGCGGAGAAGCCCTCTGGACCGTCGCGTGGGTCGCCCTGATCCAGGGCGACCGGATCGGTGCCCTAGGGCACTTGCGTGATCTCGCTGCGATCGCAAAGGAGCTGGAGGATCCGGCGCTTGCCACGCACGTGAGCCACTGGACTGCGTTGCATGCGGCGTTCTCCGGGGACGTCGAGGACTCCCTGCCGGGCCTGCGGCGAGCTGTGGAGGGGCACCGGACACAACAAGACGTGTCGCTGGAGCTGACGGCCAGCTTCCAGCTCGCCTACGCACTCGTCAACGCCGACCATGTGGCCGAGGCACTCGAGCTGTGCTCCCAGGCAGCCGACGTGGCGGAACCACTCGGCGAATGCTTCAACCACGCATGGCTGCTCTGGGTGACCGGCCTGGGTCTTTGGAGGACAGGCGAACTCGACGCCGCCGAGCAGTCAGTCGGCGCTGCCCTGGCCATCGAACGGGACTTCCAGGACAGGCTCTGCATCGCGCTCTCGGTGGCACTTCTGTCGTTCATCGCAACCTCGCGAGGCGAGTATCAACGAGCCGCGGAGCTGGCCGACCTCGCCGAGCACGTCTGTGCCGTGACCGGCACGTGCCTCGAGGCCTACGGGCCCAGGCTGCGGGCTGACGCCGACGCCTGTGCACAGGTGATTGCGAGTCAACTCGGTGCCCGTCCGTCCATCGGCGCGTGGTCGTGGTCCGGCTCGGGCATCCCGGTCGCCGAAGTCATCGACCGAGCGCTCGGGATCGAGGGCTCCGGCCGACCCGACCAGACCTTGCTCCGAACACAACAACTGCCGATGACGGCTCGTGAGCTCGAGGTGGCACGCCTGGTCGCCGAGGGGTTGTCGAACCGGCAAGTGGCACAGCGACTGGTGCTCTCCGCCAGGACGGTCGACGGCCATGTACAACGGATTCTCGGCAAGCTCGGGGTCAGCACCCGGACCGGCATTGCGACCTGGATACTCGAGCACGCAGACGACGTAGGCCGTACCTGATCGCGTCGGGCGCACCGGTCATTCTTCGCCGTTGCCCGCGTTCCTCTCGGTGGACGTCAGGTTACGAGCTCGAGCTGCCCCGCGACGGCGTGAAGAAACTCGTCTACTACTTGAAGATCCACGGCGACGTCCGGCAGAACGGCGCCGACATCCGGTTGGCCACAGGGTGGAGAGGGTGGCGGCCATCAACGCCGTCGCAGAGCGGCGGGCGCGTTTGCAGCGCCACGACCGAGAAGAGTCGGCTGGCCACTCGCACCGGCCACGGCCGAACAGTCCTACGCGCCGGGACACGATCTGGCGGGCAAAGCCGCCCCGCCGTCCCCGCGATCACACGTCCGCGGACCGTCTTATCGACGGACATTGGGACCGCCCGTTCGATGAGGCGGTCGAATTGATGAATGAGTGGCTGACCCGTCACAAGACGACCCGAGATCTCCAGGCCAGCGACGGCGAGCGAGTGCTGGAATGAGTGCCGCGGCACACCGGGCCGACGGCGAGGGTGCCCTTTATCAACCATCGTCGGCCGAGGCATCCGCATCCGCATCCGCCAACCGCACAGTCTGAGGACCGGACGGTGCCAGCCCAATCACATGGTGATGCAGGTCGAGGTGCTGGGTGGCTCAGGCGGTCTGCGGATCAATGGGTAGCGCTCGGGCGAGTTGGCCGCAAGAGTCGATGACAGGCGCTCCCGGTTCGTCGTACAGTGGCGGCGGCACCAAATGGCCGTACAAATCGGATGTTTGTAAGAGCGTTAGAACGCACCGGTGACGACCGCGCACATTCACTAGGCATGTGTCGTGAGGCTGCAGCTCGTCTTTGCTGGACGGGCTGCAGCATGGTCGCGGCACTCGCGTGGCGTCGGTCAGCGAGTGCGCCGCAAGTGCGTACAGTAGGACTGCTCGGGCAGGAAGTGACTCGTCGCCAGCTCCAGCGCGATGTCGTGCCTGTCGGAGTAGAGCCGGTCGGCCCGTAACGTCGGGTGCCCGAGCTCGCAGCACAGGGCTTCGCTGACGTGCCCCGGTGCCCCTTCGGCGGTCACGCTCTGGTGGGCGTGAGCGATCGGGTCGCGGAGTCGACCGTCTAGGAGTCCCATAACGGTGGCCGCGCTTCGACCTCCCGCGGCCAGCTCGGGAACATTGGCCAATAGTGAGGCGACCGGCTCCGGAAGCCAGATCCGCGTGAAGCAGAACCGTGAACCGCCGTGGGTGCGCACCAGGTCGAGTCTCACAACCGGTACTCCTTGAGCAGCGCGCGGCCGACGATGAGCTTCTGGATGTCGCTGGTGCCCTCGCCGATGAGCATGAAGGCGGCCTCGCGGTAGAGGCGCTCGATCTCGTACTCCTTGGAGTAGCCGTAGCCTCCGTGAATCCGGAAGGAATCCTGGACGACCTCGTTGCAGTACTCCGAGGCGAGCAGCTTGGCCATCCCGGCCTCGACGTCGTTGCGCTCGCCTTTGTCCTTCATCCGGGCGGCGCGGACCATCATCGCGTGCGCGGCCTCGACCTTCGTCGCCATCTCGGCGATGCGGAACAAGATGGCCTGGTGGTCGATGATCTGCTTGCCGAAGGTCTCCCGCTGCTGGGCGTAGGCGATGGCCAGCTCGAAGGCGCGCAGCGCGATCCCGCAGGCGCGGGCGGCGACGTTCACCCGGCCCACCTCGACGCCGTCCATCATCTGGTAAAAACCCTTGCCGGTCTCCCCGCCGAGAACCTGGTCGGCGCGGACGAGGTGACCCTCCAGGATCATCTCGGTAGTCTCCACGCCCTTGTAGCCCATCTTGTCGATTTTGCCCGGGATGGTCAGGCCTTGCGCCGTCTCACCGAACCCGGCCTCCTTCTCGATCAGGAAGGTCGTCATGTTGCGGTAGACCGAAGGCGCGCCCTCGTCGGTCTTGCACAAGGTGGCGACCAGCCGCGACTCCGCACCGTTGGTCAGCCACATCTTCTGGCCGCTGATCGAGTACGACCCGTCATCCTGCTTGACCGCCTTGGTCGAGACGGCGGAGACGTCGGAACCCAGGCCGGGTTCGGACATCGAGAAAGCCCCGCGGATCTCGCCGGTGGCCATCTGGGGCAGGTACTTCTGCTTCTGCACCTCGGTGCCGTGCTGCATCACCATGTAGGCCACGATGAAGTGGGTGTTGATCACTCCGGAGACGCTCATCCAGCCCCGGGCGATCTCCTCCACGCACAGCGCGTAGGTGAGCAGTGACTCGCCGAGGCCGCCATACTCCTCAGGGATCATCAGGCCGAAGGCGCCGAGCTCCTTGAGACCCTCGACGATCTGGGTCGGGTACTCGTCGGCGTGCTCGAGCTCCTGGGCGACCGGGATGATCCGCTCGTCGACGAATTCCCGGACGGCCGTGAGGATCTCGGTCTGATCCTCGGTCAGACCCTCCGTCTCACACAGATGCGGCATCGCTGCGACCTTTCTTTGAAGGCTTTAGTCGCTCCTCGTTGTGCTCGCCCATGCGAGGTGGCGGCCGACGCACCGACGGCGCCTCACCGTCGAACTTGAAAGGTGAGTTGACCACCCGCGCTAGACCGCAGTCATCCCGCTCGAAGCTCAACACCATGGCGCGGGCGTGGGTGGCGGGATCGTCGAGCACCTCACCGATGTCGGCTACACGGCCCACCGGGACACCGACACGGTCGAGGGCAGTCACAACCTCGGCCGAGGTGAGCGCTTGGAGCGTTCGCGCGAGATCGTTCAACAGCGCCTCTTTGTGCGCGAGCCTCAAGGGGTTGGTCGTGAACCGCTCGTCGGTCGCCAGGTCCGGCCGGTTCAATGCCCTACAGGCCCGCTGGAACTGGGAGTCGTTGCCGACGCAGATGTTTTCTTGGCGGGGCCTCCGGTGAGCATGTTGCCGGCCTGCGCCATGACGATGTCGATCCCGAACGGCCTGAGCCTCGAAGGCTGCGCTCGAGGCAATCGTGGATATTTACCGCAACGAGCAGTCGACGGGCCATCGAACGGCACCGGAACCCAGCCGGTGAACGCGCCGATTTGGACGATGCGACCGCGGGCCTTCCTTAACGCGGGGAGGAAGCTGTTGATGACGGTTAGCGCACCGAACACGTTGACTTCGAATTCACGTCTGACATCGTCTACGGGGAGTACTTCAAGCGGTCCAGGAGTCAACGTCCCAGCGTTGCTGATGAGAACGTCCAGCCCGTGCTTACCTACATCCTTTGTCACTTTGTCTACCCACGCGGTGACTGCAGGCTCATGGGTGATGTCGGCAAGCGTCAACTCGACGTTGCCGGACGACGCCGCGGCCAACTCGGCGATGCGTTGTTCGGATCGTGCTGTTCCGAAGAGGCGGTAACGCTTCGCAGCTAGTTTGATGGCCATTGCGCGTCCGAGCCCACTGCCGGCCCCAGTGATGGCGACCGTGGGCCGCTTATCGGATTTGCCAGACATCGTTGTCCTCCTCGGGTTCTGTGCGCTGTCTCAGTCGATCGATCTATTCGGATCGAATGTCGCCGTGCTCGCTTTCGGCACGAGCCGAGAGCCTAAGCGCCGAGCCAGGCTCGACCATCCGCAGTTCTGACCGGGTCGCAGGATGCCATTAAGCAGCCCGGAGCGGGGACTTCGCATACCTCCTGCGCATCCGAGTCGCTGAAGGCTTGCTCACCCGGCAAGCATAACGTCATTTACCTCTAACAACGATAAAAATCAAGAATATCGGGAATCTGAGGTATAAGCTCTACCCATCACCTTGCAGATGGATCCTGAACCCGCCTACCCAACCCCTTCACGCGCACACTCGGAGAAGTCATGTACCAACTCCGCACATACACGCTGAAAGACCCGGGGAAGTCTGGACTTCTTCCGCAACGTGGTCTATCCACGACACTTTGCGAGCTTCGCAAAATTCGGAATGGCGATCCACGCCATCTGGACAGTCCCCGACGATCTCGACGTCACTCTTACGTCCTCTTCTCCTTCCGCGAACAGGACGATCCCGCCACCGTACTGGCCGAGTTGGTCAAGAGCGACGACTTCAAAGCAGACGTTGTCGACTGGGACGACTCCAACATCCTCGACTACACCGACACCTTCATGACGCCAAGCGTCGCCTCCCCGCCACGGTGATCGGCCATCTGCACGATCACGTTGGGCCGCGCTGTTCAAGGGCTTTGGCGAAGGGAGGAGATGGAGCCGTGGCCGGTTGCGCACGTAATACCGATCGCGATGTCGTTACCACCGGGCGACCTGCGAATAGCATCCTATGTCTCGTGCATGGAGATGCCGCGCTACGGCGTCACCTGCTCGGTGAATCACCTGGCCAACGTCAACGACGCGAACAGCAGGCCAGCATGGCACGACGCGCTAGCTCCGGCGCCTTCCGCATGGTCGGAATCGCCCCGCTGCCCAAGATCCTCGCCCGCGGCACCGACGTCGGGCGTTCGCGCTCATGGCGGTCTCGCTGGACGCCGTCAACGAGTTGTGTGGTAGCGACTACCCGGTCAACGATCTATGCCGTTCTCAGGGAGCGCGCTGGAACGGTAGCCCCGCGACAGCACTGCCAGCCAATGGCCGATAGGAGCGATCACCATGACTTTTGAAACCGACGCCCTGGGTGGGCGCCTCCCGCTGGTCGATCCCGCCGACTTCACCGGGGCGCAACGACAACTGTTTGACTCGGTGACGGCCACGCACCACGACGCTGGTTTTCGGATTACCAC
>Ga0164305_10000160_pt1 | contig 22254 bp, 21 predicted proteins | sample Whisoiple_237_MG_FD_110215 | JGI IMG/M metagenome (GOLD analysis project Ga0164305, IMG submission 110215) | Soil microbial communities amended with pyrogenic organic matter from upstate New York, USA - Whitman soil sample_237_MG | ecosystem: Environmental > Terrestrial > Soil > Agricultural...
CTGCAACAGGAAGAAGGCCGCGCCCCCTCCCCCGCCCAGCACCACGAGGGCCGCCGGGATGATGATGAACAGCAGCGGGAGCTTTTTCTTCTTCGGCGCCTCGCCCTCTTCGCCTTCCGGCGCAGGCGCGTCCGACACGGCGGGCAGGTTGGCGTCATCGCCCGCAGCCGCACCCTTCTTCTTGCCGAATTTGAACATGCGCCGCGCCCCGAGAATCTCTCGGTCCATACGAACGTTTTTTGGTTAACGAGCCGCTAAGAACCGGCAAAACCTGCCGGGCTCCGGATCAAGCTGTGCGGCTCAAATGCCCGCCGCTGCTGGATTAGCCCTCCTGGCACGCCCGTTGCGAGGGGTTAACCGAAAGGAGCCGCCCCGTGGAAAACGCCGCCTACGTTGGATTGTCACGCCAGATGACGCTGCGCCGCGAGCTCGACATCGTAGCCAACAACATCGCCAATGCGGACACGACCGGCTTCAAGGTCGAACAGCTGCTGGTCGGCGAAGAGGTCGGCGAACGGGCCCGTAACGCCTTTGTCCGGCCCGGCGTCAGCTTCGTGCTGGACAACGGCGTCGGCCGCGACTTCGGCCAGGGCGCCCTGTCGCAGACCAGTCGGAACCTGGACTTCGCCATTGAGGGCGAAGGCGCATTCTTCAAACTAACGGACGGACAGGGCGAGGCCTACACCCGCGACGGCGCCTTCACCGTGGACGGCGAAGGCCGGCTGGTGACCGAAGGCGGCGCGGCCGTTCAGGGCGACAGCGGCGACATCATTCTTGACCCGGCCCTCGGCGAGCCTTCGGTGGCCCCGGACGGCACGATCAGCCAGAGCGGCGCCCTCGTCGGCCGGCTGTCCGTGGTCCGCTTCGACACCCTCGCCGCCCTCGAGAAGGGCGGCGACGGCCTGTACCGCAACAACTCCAACGCCGCAGCCAGCGAAGCCACCGACGCCCGCGTGCGTCAGGGCATGCTGGAAGGCTCCAACGTCAATCCGATCCTCGAGATCACCAACCTGATCGAGATCCAGCGCGCCTACGAAAGCATCAGCCGGATGATCGAGAACACCAACGACCTGTCACGCCGCGCCGTCGAGCGGCTGGGCCGGGCATAGAAAGGGAGACTGAGACATGCGCGCACTCAGGACCGCGGCCTCGGGCATGGCCGCCCAGCAGCTGAACGTCGAGGTCATCTCGAACAACATCGCCAACATGAACACCGTCGGCTTCAAGCGTCAGCGGGCCGAGTTCCAGGATCTGCTGTACCAGAACGTCGAGCGGATGGGCGCGCAGTCGTCCAGCCAAGGCACGGTCGTCCCGACCGGCATCCAGATCGGCGCGGGCGTGAAGGCCGGCTCGGTCTATCGCGTGACCGAACAGGGCACGCCGACACAGACGGGCGGGCGCTACGACATGGCGGTCGACGGCCGCGGCTATTTCCAGGTCATCCTGCCCTCGGGCGAGACGGCCTACACGCGGGCCGGCAATTTCTCGGTCAACGGCGAGGGCCAGCTGGTCACCGACGACGGCTATGCAGTCGAGCCGGCCATCAGCATCCCGCAGGACGCGGTCGATGTGATGGTCTCCAAATCCGGTCAGGTGCAGGTCATCAGCGCCGGCTCCACCACCCCGACCACCGTCGGCCAGCTGGAACTGGCCACCTTCTTCAACGAAGCGGGGCTGGAAGCCGTCGGCGACAACCTGCTGATGGAAACCGCCGCCTCGGGTTCGGCCACGGTCGGCACGCCGGGCGACACCGGCTTGGGGCAGATCCTGCAGGGCTATACCGAAGCCTCCAACGTCGACGCCGTGGCCGAGATCAGCGCCCTGATCGTGGCCCAGCGGGCGTATGAGATGAACTCCAAGGTCATCACCACCGCCGACCAGATGCTGTCGGTCGCCTCGCAGGTGAAATCGTGAGGGCGCTGATCCTCGCCGCCGTCGCGGCCCTGATCGCGGGTCCGGCCCTGGCCGGACCGGTGACGCTGAAGGTCAATCCGGTGGATTCAGACGGTCGCGTCACCCTGGGGGACCTGTTCGACGGCGCCGGGGCTGCGTCCAATGTCGTGGTCGGTCAGCGAGCCGGCCCCTCCATCGTATTCGAGGCAGGCCAGTTGCAGAGCCTCGCGCGCCAGTCGGGCCTGGAGTGGGCAAATCCGACCGGCCTGCGTCGGGTCGTCGTCCGCAACGCCGCCGTCGCGCCGGCCACGGCGTCCACCGACACCGCTCCAGCCGCCGAAACACCGGCTGCCGCCCGTCCGGTTCCGGTCCGCGCTGCCTACGGCGACCGGGTCATCAGCCGCAACGACATCGTCGAGGTCGCCTACGAGGTCGGCGGCGTCCGCCTCACGATCAGCGGCCGGGCCGAGGGCAACGCCGCGGTCGGCCAGCGTCTGGCCATCCGCAACCTGCAATCCAACCGGGTCATCGACGCCGTGGCCACCGCTCCCGGTCAGGCCGCCGCCGGTCCCGCCGCCCGCGCCTCCACCCAACAACTCGCCGCCCGCTGAGGGGAAACAGTCTGATGCGTACCGCCCTGATCCTGACCGCCGCCGCCTCCTGCCTCGCCCTTGGGGCCTGTTCGACGGCCGTCGAAACCGTCATGGGGCCGCAACTGGCTCCGATCGGCTATCCCTCCGCCCTCGTCCCGACCGATCAGGTCATCATGGCGTCGGCCGCGCAGCAGCAGGCCGACCGCGCCGCCAGCGCCAACAGCCTGTGGCGTACGGGCGCCCGCACCTTCTTCGGCGACCAGCGCGCCCGCAGCGTCGGCGACATCCTGACGGTCAACATCGACATCGACGACCGCGCCCAGACCCAGAACTCGACCAACCGGTCGCGCACCAATGACATGAACGCCGGGGTCAGCAACTTCTTCGGTCTGGAAAACGCCCTCGGCCAGGCCTTCCCCGGGGGCTTCGACCCGGAAAAGCTCATCGGCATGGGCGGCGAGGTCAACGCCACCGGTTCCGGCTCGGTCAACCGCTCAGAGAAGGTCAGCCTGACCATCGCCGCCGTCGTCACGGGCGTCATGGCCAACGGCAATCTGGTGATCCAGGGCCGGCAGGAGGTGCGCACCAACCGCGAAGTGCGCGAACTGACCGTCGCCGGCATCGTGCGCCCCGAGGACATCAGCTCGGCCAACACCATCGCCCACACCCAGATCGCCGAGGCCCGCATCAGCTACGGCGGCCGCGGCGACATCAGCCGGGTGCAGGCCACGCCCGCCGCCCAGTCCCTGGTGGAGCGTTTCAGCCCGTTCTGATCGACGACCGGTTGCGCGCCATTTCCGCCACAAGGCGAAAACTGCCTGGCGCCGGCCAAGCGGAGCCGTGAACCGTTAACGAACCGCAGCGTTTGGCCTCCAGACGCGAGTGTTTGTCATGTTCAAGTTCGCCATCCCTGCTGTTGCGGCCCTCGGGCTGATCGCCTTCGCCGCCCGGTCGCAGGCGACGGACTCCGAAGCCCAGACCGCCGTCTCGCCGATGGCCTGGCATCTGAGCCACGAGGGCGACCTCGCCAAGCTTGCCTATGGCGTCGAGAACTCCGACCAGCTGGCGCTGATGATGACCTGCGAGCCGGGTCAGGGGCAGGCGGTTCTATACGGCGATGTGAAGCCTGCCGGCCCGCGCGTCCAGAAGGCGTCAATGAACGCCGCGGTCGCCATCGATCCGCTGGGCGGCGGATTGGAGGACGAGGTCGTGCTGTCGGTCGGTGATCCGTCCCTGAAGCAACTGGCCCAGCAGGGCCGGATGGCGGTCGAGGGCGATGCGGGGGCGTTCGAGCTGACCGCCACGCGCCAGGAGCGCAAACTGATCGACGAATTTTTCGCCTATTGCGGAGATCGGCGCGTTTGACCACATCTGGTCGAACCTTCAGCGGGGGCTGAACCATGCTTGCGTTTCTGGCCGCCATGGCCCTGTCCATGCAGATCGTCCCGCCCGCCTCCGCATGGACGTGGACGCTTTACGCTGACGACGCCCCGATCGTGCTGGCCAATGAGGTCACCGACACGGCCCATCTGAGAGCCACGCTGGAGTGCGATCCCGGCTCCAGTGTTGCACGCCTCACCCTGTACGGGGTCGCCATGAGCGGCGTGGCCCGGATCACCGCAGGAGACGCCGTCGCCATGGGCGAGGCCGAGGCCGGCCGCGGGGAGTCCACGCGGCTGACGCTGCGAACCGACCACCCCGCCTTCGCGGCTTTCGCGGCGGACGGCCGGATGAGCGTGCTGGTCGGCGACCACCGCCGGCCGATCGAAGTTCCGGCCGCCCACCTTGCCAAGCTGCGCCGTTTCTCGGAACTGTGCTCGGGCTGAACCCCGGAGCCGATATGCGCAGCCCCACGATCCTCGCCCTGACCGCCCTGGCGCTGACCGCGTCGGCATGCGCGACAGCCGCGCCGGATGCGCCCGCGCGGACCGCATCCAGCGGAGCGCCCGCCCCGGTCGACGGCTATGACTGGTTCTTCCACGCCGACGCCGACGCCGCCCGTCTCGCCTACGGTCTGGCCGAAAGCGACGATCTTCGGCTGGGGCTGGATTGCACCCGCGCCTCGGGCCGGCTGTCGCTGAGCGGGGTCGCCGCTGCGGGCGCCAAGCCCGAGTTCTACATCGAGTCCGGCGGCGAAACGGAACGCTTCCCGGCCGACTCCGAGCCCTCACAGGTGAATGACGGCGTCTTCCTGAGCGCTGAGGCCCCTGCCGACGCCCCGGTATTCCAGCGCTTCCGCCGCGTCGGCTGGCTGGCCCTGTGGCAGGACGGCGCTCGACAGGCCTACGCGCCCCACCCGGCCTCGGCGCCCGATATCGAGCGGTTCTTCGCCTTCTGCGGTTGACGCGGAACGCCGGCTCCGGTGCAGTCGCCCCTCCTCGGGAGGGACCTCATGAAAACCGTCATCGCCGCCAGCGCCATCGCCCTGCTCGCCGGCTTCGCCCAGCCGGCCCTCGCCCAGTCCGCCGCTCCGGCCGCGGTCGCCCCCGCCGCCCCGAACGTAGCGCTGGCCTCGGTGCTGGCGGACTATGAGACCTACCTGCGCTCGACCGATCCGGTCACCGCGGGCTCGGAGGGCGATCGCGCCGCCCTGTCCCGACTGGGCGACTCTTCCCGAGCCTTCGAAGTGGCGCAGGAGCCCATACTGAAGGGCTTCGCGGATCGGCTGGCGGCGATCGATCCAGCCGGCCTGACCGACGAGGAGCGGCTGAATCACGCCTTCATGGCCTATGTCATCAAGCGCTCGCGCGACCGCATCCCGCTGGACACGGGCCGCATCGACGCCTTCAACTCCGAGGGCGGCCCGGGTCAGGGGATGAGCTATGTCGCCGGCGTGACCCGCATCACCTCCGCCGCCGACGCCGAGGCCTGGATCGCGCGCCTTGAGGCCATGCCCAAGGTCTATGCCGACCAGCTGGCCAACGCCGGCCGCGGCCTTGAGACCGGAATGGTCCAGCCCCGGTCCATCGTCGAAAACGCCCTGAGTCTGATCGAGCCCGAGGCGGCCCTGACTCCCGGGACCGATCCCCTGCTCAAGCCTTTCGCCACCCTGCCCGCCTCCATCCCGGTCGAGCAGCAGAACGCCCTGCGGGCCCGCGCAGCCCGGGCCGTGGCCGACGGCGTCATGCCGCAGCGTCGCGAATGGGCGCGGTTCCTGCGCGAGGACTACCTGCCTCGCGCGCCCGAAACCCTCGGTCTCGTCAACCGGCCCGGCGGGCGCGAGCTCTACGCCTATCTGGTGCGCGGCTTCACCACCACCGACCTGACCCCGGACCAGGTCCACCAGATCGGCGTCGACGAGGTGGCCCGCATCCGCGCCCGGATGGACACCGAGATGCGGGCGGCGGGCTGGACCGGAGACTTCGCCGGCTTCCTCAACTTCCTGCGCACCGACCCGCAATTCTACGCCACGACGCGCGAGGATCTGCTGGAGAAGGCGTCAGAGATGGCCAAACGGTCCGACGACCATCTCCCTGCCCTGTTCGGCACCCTGCCCCGCACACCCTACGGCGTGCGCGAAGTGCCGCGCGAGATCGAGGCCAACTACACCACCGGCCGCTACTTCCAGGGTTCGATGAAGAACGGCGTGGCCGGCGGCTATATGGTCAACACCTCGTCCCTTGATCAGCGTCCGCTGTACGAACTGCCGGCCCTGACGCTGCACGAGGCGGTGCCCGGCCACCATCTGCAGATCGCCCTGCAGCAGGAGGCCGCCGACGGCCCCTATTTCCGACGGGGGGTCGACGTCACCGCCTTCATCGAAGGCTGGGGTCTGTATTCCGAATTCCTCGGCGAGGAGATGGGCTTCTATCGCACGCCCTACGAACGGTTCGGCCGCCTCAGCTACGAGATGTGGCGGGCCTGCCGGCTGGTGTCGGATACCGGAATCCACTGGCTGGGCTGGAACATCGAACAGGCCCGCGCCTGCTTCCGAGACAACTCGGCACTGGCCCCGCTGAACATCGAGACCGAGCTGCAGCGCTATATCGGCTGGCCGGGTCAGGCCACGGCCTACAAGATCGGCGAGATCCGGCTGCGGGAGGTCCGGTCGCGGGCCGAACGCGAACTGGGCGACCGGTTCGACGTCCGGCGCTTCCATGACGCCCTGCTGGTAGACGGCCCCCTGCCCATGGCCCTGCTGGACGACCGGATGAACGGCTGGATCGCCGAGGAGAAGGCCCGGCCAGCGAACTAGGGGGCGGCCGTGCCGGCCCGGCGGGTGAAGTCCATGTGCACCAGCAGGGTCTCGGCGCCGGTCTTGTAGCCCACGGCGAAGATATCGAACGTCCGTTTGTCGCCGTCGTATTTCGAGACCATCTTCATGGGCGTCACCATGCCGTCGGCGCGCACCAGATCGGCGTGCCAGATCATGGTGCGGGTCTCGGCGTTCCAGAAGCCGATGTCGTGGCGCATGCGGTGCTCGTTGGTGTCGCCCCAGACGCCGACGTAGCGGCGCGTGGCCGAGTCCCAGCCCCACAGGCCCGTACCGCTGTAGGGCATGCCCTCGATCTGGAACTCATTGATCAACCAGTTTCCGTTGGAGCGGAGGGTGTTGTCCTGGACGCCTTGGGCCGTGGTCGGCTGACCGCCGGGCGTGCTCGCCGGGAAGGTGACGACAGCGTCCCAGATTCCCGATTCGAGCTTCATGGGCTCAAGCTCGGCTCCCGGCGGCGAACCGGCGGGAGGCGTCTGCGCCACCGCGGCCGGAGCAAGGATCAGAAAGAGCGAGACGGCGAGACTGGCGATGCGCATGTGAGGACCCTTTGAAGACGTCCCCTCCCTAGCGCTCCGGGTCCGGAGGATCGCCCGCCTTCGTCGAACACTGATCGCAAGCGATCAGAGGCCGAGCGCGGCCCTCTGCTTCCTGGTCAGCTTCGCCGCCACGATCCCGTGGGCGATGGCCATATGCTCCACCAGTTCGTCGTCGGGCCAGTCGTCGATGCGCGGCAGGTTCACCCATTTATTCCGCGCCAGATAGGGCGCCGGGCGGGCGTGGCCGGTCTCCGTCAGCACCTCATAGGCGATGTCGGAGACCTTGAACGAGATGCCGCCGCGCTCGCCGACCATGACGAACATCTTGCCGCCGACGCGGTAGGCGTCGTGATGCTCGCCGAACGGATGGTCGAGCGTGGCGCCCGGCAGGGCGAGGCAAACCTTGCCGACCCCTGCCCGGTCCATGATCAGGCGTCCACGCCAACGCCGATCGGGCAGACAACCCCGGTGCCGCCGATGCCGCAATAGCCGGCCGGATTCTTGGCCAGATACCCCTGGTGATAGTCCTCGGCGAAATAGTAGGGGCCGGCCGGAGCGATCTCCGTGGTGATGGTCCCCCGCCCGGCCTTCGACAGGGCCGCCTGATACGCGTCCCGCGACGCCTCGGCCTCGGCCCGCTGCTCGTCATTCAGATAATATATGGCCGAACGGTAGGTGGTGCCGATGTCATTGCCCTGGCGCATGCCCTGGGTGGGGTCGTGATTCTCCCAGAACGCCTTGAGCAGATCGCCGTAGCTGATCTCGTGCGGATTGAAGACCACCTGCACCACCTCGGCGTGGCCGGTCTTGCCCGTGCAGGTCTCCTCATACGTCGGATTGGGCGTAACCCCGCCCGAATAGCCGACCGAGGTCACCCAGACCCCCGGCAGCTGCCAGAAGATCCGCTCGACGCCCCAGAAACAGCCCATGCCGAAGAAGGCGGTCTGGAAGCCTTCCGGATGCGGCCCCTTCAGCGGGCGGCCGGTGACATAGTGGACCTCGTCGGTGTGCAGCGGCGTCGGACGGCCCGGCAGGGCCTCGTCGGCGGTCGGCATTTCGTGGGATTTCTTGAACAGCATGGCGAGGCTCCCTGTTGGGCCGCAGTCAGAAGGCTCCGCCTTCTCCATCCGCCGCGGCCGGTCGAACGATCAAACCCCTATATGGGATGCGTTCAGGCGCTTGCCGAGGGGGTCCGGGTGTTCTATCAGCCTCGCCTCGCGCCGGATCGACCTTCGGCGTGTTTCACGCGCGTCGTGGAAACGGACAGGTGGCGGAGTGGTCGATCGCGCACGCTTGGAAAGCGTGTGTACGTGAAAGCGTACCGAGGGTTCGAATCCCTCTCTGTCCGCCACGCACTTCTTCGATAACCGCCGGGTCCCTGTAACCCGGGAAATAACCCCGACATTACCGCGACTTTGCCGAACCCGGAGACAGACGGGCTGTCTCTGATCGTGGGATCTTGCCTGCAACACCCCCTTTTTGCCGCCTCTGTCTCCGTTCGCCCGGCGACGGGTCGTTTTCGGCTGCATTGGCCCGTCCCTGAAAACAGGGAAGTACAGGGAAATCGCTCGAATTTTCGATCCGAACACTCATCGTCGCGACCCGACAACCCCCGCTACGACTGGGATTCCAAGCGAGCTCCGCTTCCTTTTCCCGTGACGGGAACAGGGAATTTCTCGCCGGCGAACAGGGAATATTTTCAGAGGAACAGGGAAGCGCTCTGCCGGATCAGGGATCCCACGCCCGGGGTATCAGCCGGCGGCGTAGAGACGGCGCTGCACTTCCCAGTCGAGTGGCATTTCGCGGCGGGTGATCGCCTCCAGCGTCAGGCCGGCCGGCAGGCAGCCGTCGAGGATCGCAGCTTTCAAATCCGGGGCCAGGAAGGCCGCGCGGATCGTGCGGGCGGCATAGGCTGCGGTCACACCTTCAGCCTCGGCGATCTGGTTCAGGGTCTTTGCCTGGCCCGTCAGCAGCTGCCGCTTCCACGCCTCGGCACGGATCAGAGCCGCGCTGAGTGCAGGGTCGATGGTGCAGTGATGGATTGCGGACTGACCATCCGGTCCGATGGCCACCTTGGCCCCGCCGCGTTTCCCGACCCGAACCGGGATGGTCAGAATCCGGTCGGGTCCCCGGCGCTCGAGCCGGTCGACGGAGATCCGGTCCTGCGGTCCCAGATTGCGACTTGCCTGCTCAAGCATCGCCTCATCGAACTGCAGGGTGACGGCGTCGCTCGTGACCTCGACGCGGTCGATCAGGTTACGGATCGCCGACCAATCCGGCGACGCCTCGGTCTGGATGCAGAGCTTCAGCTGGTGCAGGCGACTGGCCACGACCTCCTCGACGATGTGGGCCGAGATGCGTGTCACGGCTCCCAGGTTCTGACGCCGCCCGGCCTGGATCGGGCTTGAGACATAGTACCGGTAGGTGGACTTGCCGGGCCGCGCCGCTTTGAGCGGCGTCATGCCATTGCCGGCGGAATCGAAGATAATGCCCTTGAACGGCGCACCCTTCTGAGGGCGCCGCACCTCACCGGGCTTCCTCGTCTTGAGGTCGTTCTCGGCCAATCGCGCCTGGACCGCATCGAACACGTCCCGATCCACGATGGCAGGATGCTGGCCGGGGTAGCTGGTCTTCTTGTGGGGGATTTCTCCAACGTAGGTTCGATTGTGCAGGATGTGGAACAGCGCCCCCCGGTCGATCCTGCGCCCACCCCTCAGCACGCCCGCCTTGGTGGACCAACTCTTGGATCCGACACCCGCCGCCTCAAGCTCCTGGACGATCTTGTGGGCCGAGCCGACCTCAAGGTAGCGCCTGAAAATCCAGCGCACCGTTTGTGCCTCGGCTTCGTTGATCGTCAGGGTGCGGCCGGCGGCGTCATAGCCCAGCGGGAGGTTTCCACCCATCCACATGCCCAGCTTCTTGGAAGCCGCGATCTTGTCGCGGATCCGCTCACCCGTGACCTCCCGCTCGAACTGGGCGAACGACAGGAGGACGTTCAATGTCAGGCGTCCCATGGAGGTGGTGGTGTTGAAGGCCTGGGTGACGCTGACAAAGCTGGCGCCGGCCCGGTCGAGCACATCGACGATGCGGGAGAAGTCGGTCAGGGCGCGGGTCAGGCGATCGACCTTGTAGACCACCACCACATCGATCAGCCCGGCCTCAACGTCATCGAGTAGACGCTTCAAGCCGGGCCGAGCCATGTTGCCCCCGCTGAACCCGCCATCGTCATAGACATCAGGCAGAAGGGTCCAGCCTTCGCCGGCCTGGGAGAGCACATAGGCTGCGCAGGCATCGCGCTGGGCATGCAGCGAGTTGTAGTCCTGCTCCAGGCCCTCCTCGGTGCTCTTGCGCGTATAGATCGCGCAGCGGATGACGCGTCCCGGTTTGCTCATGCGCCGACACCCTCGCGCAAGCCGAAGAACCGAGGCCCGTTCCAACGGACCCCGGTGATCAGGCGCGCCACCTTGGAAAGGCTCGCGTGCTTCTGACCGTGCCAGACGTACCCGTCCGATCGAACCTCGACCTCGTGGCGCACGCCCTGCCATTCCCGGATCAGGGTCGATCCCGGTTGGAAGGTCGAATTCCGCAGCCGGGGCTTCTTGCCCGTCCGATGCTGGCTCGCCGCGCGGGACAGCCGTTTGTCCAAAGTGACCGACCGTCCGGCGGCCTCGATCTGGAGCGCTTCAGCCAAGGTCCGGCGGAGGATGTCGGTCGAGCGCACCGGGGGCGGCTCGCCGAGCCGCCCCCGCCACACCGCACGAAGCGCCTCGATGTCCATGGTCGTGAGGCTGGCCAGCGTTTCGCGCAGGTCGCTCATCAGAGCGCCGCCTGAACCGGTGCGATGATCCGCCAGATGCGCCGCTCGCCGGTCTTCTCGCTTGAGACGGCATGGCCCCTCTTCTTCAGCGCTCCAGCCAGAGCGCCGCGGATCGAATGCGCCTGCCAACTGGTGGCTTCGATCATCGCGGCCATGTCAGCTCCCTCCTCGTGCAGGAGGATGGCGATCAGGCGATCAAGTTTGGACGGGGCGCGCGGCATCGAGGCGGGCGCGGCTTCGGCTTTGGGTTTGCGAGACATGATCGGTGTTCCCTTGGTCATAGAGCGCGGGGTTGCGCCCTACTGAGCCAAGCCCGGATTGCCGGGCGGGAACGAAAACACTACCGCTCACTATGCAGCGGTAGTCCAGCGGCGACTTACGATCAGAGGGGCGCGACGCACGATCTGCTGGCCTGGCAGTGCCGACTGGACACCGGTCGCTGGTCACAGCGGGGCTGCAAAGCGCCAAGAGCGGTCTTTGACGCCCCGTCTGGATTTGGACATCCGAATAGCGATCCCTCTCCTCGCGGAACCCGGGACAGGATCAATTGTCCAAGCCAACGCTATCGCGCCAAGCGTGCATCAAACCGTCACGGCACAGCCGAAGCGCGACAACACGCTTCACCTTGAGTCGCGGGCGGCCCACTATGGCGTGACCGCCGCCGATCGACAGAGACAATCATGCCGACCCCGACCGCATCCACTGACAAGAAGCTTGTGATCCTCAAACCGCTCGTGTGGAACGCTGGCGGCTATCTGGGTCCGGCGGGCAGCCGATCAGTCGGCGGCTTCGTGTCAGACTATGGCTACGGCCATGAGGAATGGAACGGCGATCCGGAGCGGGAGTGGAACGGATTCCGGATTTTCCACACCGAGACCAAGGGCCGGATGGAGGACTTCGGCCAAGACGGACGTCTCGGGATGATCATGACGGCTTACCGACCCAAGGTCGGGCCCGTCGCCTTGGGCGTCGCCACCTCCGTCCAGGAGAACTCACACCAAGAGATGTCCAAGATCGCCAAGGCACTGCTTATCCGTGCGGACGGCGAACGCATCTGGGCCCTGCCCTCCGTCCAGAAGAAATTCGGAACGCGGGCCAAGTTCGACACGCACTGGGACAGCCAGTTCGAAAACATCCGCTGGCGAGCGCCGGTGGACGCCTACGTCTGGTTCGACCAACCGATCCCGATTGAACCCGAAAGGATCTTTCCCAGCGGCGATCCAGCGCGTCCCAGACAGGACATTGCCAAGCGCCACGGCGGCTACATGGCTATTCGTCCCGATCAAGCCCTCGCCATTATTCAAGGCACCCTCCCCGCAGGTCATCCGGTCCTAGCATGGCTCGAGGCTCCTGAGTTCGACCTCAGACTGGTTAACCCCAAGGTCCGCAAGGCCAAGGCGCCAAAAAAGAGCTCAGGCAGCGCCGCCCCGGCCAGCGAACCCTATGTGCGATGGCTCCGAGAACAGGAGATCGCCGTCACTCCACGGCATCACGACCTCCAGAGCCGATTCAAAGCCTACATCACCAAGCGATCCACCAAACTCGCGGAGAACCGGCGGGGGGTGGATCTTCAGTACGTCTGCCCGTCTAGAGGCCTGGTTCTGGTCGAGGTAAAACCCTGCGAGACGCCCACCGCTAGGTTCGCAATTCGCACAGCCTTGGGGCAACTGCTCGATTACCGCCAGTCAGTGGGCGGCCCTCCGCGTCTCATGATCGTCTTGGAAGTCGCCCCCGCCGAAGAGCGAGATATCCAACTCGCCCTGACCAATGGCGTCGGCATCGCGTGGCCGAAAGGCAAAGGTTTCGACGTACGCTGGCCAGTCGAACTTTAAAAAAAGCGGCTACGTAATCGCTCTCAGCCCAAACACGCTCAACGCCCCAGTCGCCTGGCCCCAACCGACGCCGCGGCACGCCCGACCTCCGAAGGCCTGCTCCCTTTGTGCCTCGTCCCGGGAGGCTCCGTCTCATCTGAGAAACAGGTGGCTGTCTGCTTCGTCGATGACGCTGACGTCCAGTTTGCTGCGGCCGTCGAGAAGGGCACGAACTAGGCGGTGCGATCCGTCGAGGATCTTCGGCCCGTTGTCTTGGGGTTCTGTAAAGAACAGGACGGGCTTCACCGCCCTCGCGGCCGGCATCGTAGCCACCCAGATCAGGTCTAGGGACGCGTGCGGATCTTGCGATATCCTCGTCCGCTCTACCCCGACGCCCCACTTCGCCCGTGCATAGGTCAACACCGGTACCGACAGCGTTGTCGTGATGATTTGAGCGTCGTCGATCAACCTCTGGGCCAGATCGGCGTCGTAGTGACGCCCTTGAAGATAGCTGGCCGGAACCTTCCCCTTGGAGGAATTTCGGTCTGCCAGACGAAGCGCTAGACGGTGAAGCCAAGTCACTCCCCAACCGACGGGCAGGTTTCTGGGTGCCGTAGGATTGAGCAAGCGCATTAGAGCTTGGCCCGCACCATTGAAGAGTCTCATCTGGAAGTCCTTGATGCTGGGCAGGTTGTGCGAGCGTGTAGGCGTCTACCGCTAGCATCTGGACCGCGCCATCAGCGGACATTGGCATCGACGCGCAATGCCGACATTCGGATCCCAATTCGGCGGCAGATCAGGGCTCTCGTGGCCCGCAAATCCGAGGCGTCAAATCGAAGCGATGACTCGAAGCGGCTTAAAGCCGCCACGAGTTAGGTGGTCGCTCGCCGCTGCGAGCAGATTAGACAACTCGGCGGGCAGGCCGGCCTTAGCGAGACCGGGTTGAACGGCGATGAACTCAAAATCCAGAGCGGCGGGCGCGAACGTGTCCAAGAGTTCGGTAAAGCCCTGCAGATTCCCTTTGACGAAGGTGTGGCTTCCCTTCCGCGTCGTGAAGCGACGTCGGATATTTGCCTGTAAACGCGACTTGAGCGCCCAAGTGACCGACTTCACCGCTTGGCCGCTGATCTCGTAGACATCGCCCAAGCGGTGGCCAGCATCGTCGCCTGTGGCACCCTTGCAGTGGTACAGGCGCACACGCAGCCGGTCATCGATACGCTCGAAGGCGATGAAGTCGGCGACCTCGCCGGTGCCGTGATCGTAGTAGACGATTTCGTCGTTTCCGGCCGCCAATCTCCGCTGGAGATGTTCATGGATCGAGATCATCCCAGCACGAGCTTGGCCGAATTCTCGCCTGATATCGACGGCGTCGGCCGCCCAGTTCCAGGTCTCAATCATGCGGTCGTCATAAATCGGCATATCTTCAGCGGGGCGCTTCATGATGCTGCCGCCGTCGATCAGGGCCAGGGTGTCGGTGTAAAAGAGGACCGGATCGTCGTTGACGTAGGACAGAAAGGAGATCTCATCCCGATCGAACTCGACCCCCGGTTCGGTCGTGCCGGGCTCGGCTTCGAAATAGCGATCCGTCTCGAACGAGAAGCCGAATCGGAACGACAGACCGGCCGGGTGCGAGAGTTGTACAACAACCTTGCTGGCGTCGGACGCCACGGAATCGATGAACAGATCACAATCCAGAAGCGATTCTTTCTGTCTCGCGCCTTGGGGGTTGGTGAACAGGACGTACGGTGTGTTTCGATAGACGTCGGACGACCACAGGACGTCGATGATGTTGGGCGGAAGTGCGTGGAGTTCCTCTCCGGGGTCGAGGAAATCCAGACCGGAGTGGGTCACTGGATCCTCGCCGCTGGCGATGCGTCGCGCGAGAGTTTCGCACCATTCGATCAACTCCGGCAGGCGTGAGCTCCTGTTGCTCCAAACTTTCGAAGCGCTGCTTAGCCCGATTGTGACCTTGGCGGCACCGTCTTGAGCACGGCCGAACACATGGCCCCGATGATAGAGCCGGGCGTCGCTCTTCAGAACGGCGCCCGCAGCGTTTGAACCGGCGATCATTCGATAGGACTCCGTCGTGTTCGACGCCACGCGGTTGCGCATTCCCACACTGAAGAATTCCGGGTCTGTCAGCTCGTTTAGGGCGCGGTTCAGCCTGACGAGCGGCAGGGGCCGAGGCTGGGCGTCGGCGAAGGCGGCAACGAGTTGCGCGTAAAGACCCTCGACGCGACGAGAGGCGCAAATGAACAGCAACTGGGTTGTCAGATCTTGATAGAAGATGAAAAGATCTGGCTGGACGACTTGCAGCCGATCGTCTGTTGTCCAGCGCGGAAGACTAATCTCGCGGGTGATATAGACGGCGGCATTATGCGGTTCGCTGACGCTTTTGTAGACGACTTGCATCGCCTCGGGGAAGGTGACGGTCTCAGCGATGTCGATGGCCTCGGCGAGCTGGAAGACCTTCACATGGTAATAGGGATGGAGGACGTAGAGCGACATGTCCGCCAGGTCCTCCGACACCAGATCCATAGGCTGGAAGGACTCGAAAACTTCGCGCGCTTGCGCCTCTTGCTGGACGCGGGCTGCGCTCAGGTTCTCGACCAAATCCTGCCAAACTGCCCGGGTGTCGTAGAGTCGCGCCGCCTCGATCTGGATCTCTGACGGAACAGCGAGAAAGGTCGCGCGCCCCAAGTTCGCGCCCGCCGTTCTGGCGAAGCGGCCGATAAATTGCAGCGTGACGCTGAGCGACCGGTGCGGCGAATGGATCGCCGCAATCTTCAGACTCGGAAGGTTGAACCCCTCTCCCAGCATGTTGACGCAGATGATGCCGTCGAGCTCTCCCGCATCGAGTTTGGCGATGATGCCCTTCACATGGCGCAGTGACTTGTCGCCGGTGACGACGCTGAGACGTAGCTGGGTATTCGCCTCATAGATCGCAGCAAGCTCCGAGGCCCGCTTCAGGCTGTCTGTCCTCACCATAAGCCTGTGCTGCAGACCTGCTACCCCGTCAGCGCGGAACTGTCGCTCCGCTGCAATCGCCACGGCGGTGTCATTGTTCTGTCCGGCCGCAGGTGTGACCGGTTGATAGGCGATCTCGCCGAAGACCCCGTCGCGATAGGCGTCGCGTAGATCGTAGGTGAAGATGAACCGCCCCTTGATCTCCCTCTGATCCTGACGGAACGGGGTGGCTGTGAACAACAAGCGTCTGGCGTCGCTGAAGTGGTTCAACACCCGGCTCCAGGTGCGCGCCGGACTGTGGTGCGCCTCATCGACGAGAACCAAGTCGAACAAGTCGCGGGGCGGCTCTGGAATTTGATCATACTCCGGACTGATGCTCTGGATCGTGCCGACCACCACGTCGAACTCGCGCAGGGCGTCCCAAGCTTCGGCGCTCGTGATCCGCGTCTTCGTCGTATGAACGCGCGGTGTAGAAGTGTCTTCGGCCAAGGCGCCCGCCCTTTTCAGAGTCGCAAGAGTCGAAACCTCCTCGGCGATCTGTTCGCGCACCAGCCTGCTAGGGGCGATGATTAATACACGTTGAGCTCGCAGCACAAACGCAGCGGCAATCAGGACTGCTGTTTTCCCAGACCCTGTCGGCATGGTGATGACGCCCGGATCATTTCGTGTGACGAAATGCGCCGCGGCGGCATGAATGGCACCGAGCTGAGCGGGGCGCAGTCCCGGCTGATCGTCCGACTTCAGCGGATACCGAAACGCGGGATAGGTATCGCTAAAATAGCTCATACCGCCGAGCTTACTACGTATGGTTGGCGCGGCAAGTTAGGACTCCGCTCCTGGTTAGGCAGGGATGCGCCAGGAGCGGACATTCACCTCTCGTCGGAAAGCGGACATCTCAAGCAGTCTTTCGAGCGCCTGCCTACGGTATCCGCCTGTACGTCTGGCCTCTTCAGGCGGCTTCCGAACGCAAGGCGCCGGCCTGAGCCGCGAGGAGCAGCGCACCAACGGTGTTCGTCCGAAGTTTCTCGCAGATGCGGGCCCTGTGCATCTCCACGGTCCGAGCGCTGATGCTAAGGTCGTGTGCGATCACCTTGCTGCCTTTCCCGCGGGCGATCGCCTTCAGAACCTGCATCTCCCGGGGGCTGAGACGCGCCAATTGCGCAGCGCCGGCGTTGGTGGCGCGACGTCTGGCGAGCTCCTCGAGCTTCCCGACCGCGCGGTCGATGGCCTGCGAAAGGGTCGCGCGTCGAAAGGGCTTGCAGACGTAGTCCGCGGCTCCGCGGTGGAGGGCTTCGACGGCTGCGGGAGCCGCGGCCTCCCCGGTGAGGAAGATGACGGCCATATCACAGCCGCGCTCGATGATTTCCCTGTGCACCGAATGCCCGTCCACGCCAGGCATGCAAACGTCGAGCAAGACGACGCCGCAGGGGAGCGCGTCCAGTTGATCCAGAAAGTCCCGCGGATCCACGAACGAAGTCTGCGTCGCCTCGCCGGGGAGCATTACTCGAAGAACGGCGTGAATCGCGGCGTCGTCATCTACGACATAGATATGCATCTGGTTGATATTCCACGCCGTTGTGACCTGCTGGTTAACGAGACCCTGCTCGGACACCCCGGGAAATTACCATATGGTTCGCCCAGTGGAGGCCCGCGAGTATGGGCCGCGTATGAGGTGTGCCTTGGACTCGCTGGATTTTCGTCGGACATTCTTCCAAGAGCACCCCGACCCGATGTGGGTCTTCGACACCGAGACGTTCGCCTTCCTTGACGTCAACGACGCCGCGGTGAGCGAGTACGGCTACTCTCGCGAAGAGTTTCTGCAGCTGACGCTGGCCGATATCCGTCCCGCCACGGACGTCGCGCGCCTGAAAAGCTCGCTGGGTGGTCGGGGAACCCTCGAGAAGATGGGCATATGGCCCCACCGGACCAAGGATGGGCGGGAGCGTCATGTAGACGTCAAGGGCCACGCGGTTTCGTTCGGCGGGCGACCGGCGCGCCTGGTGACGGCTCGCGACGTCACCCATCTCGTCGAATTTGAACGGCAGCACGCAGAAATGCGCACGCGTGAACGGGTCGCCAGCGAGGTTGCTGCGCAGGCGACTGAGCTCATCCGGATGGCCGGAAAGGCGGCGAAGCTCGGCGGGTGGCGCCTGGACGTCAATGCTGGGCTGGTCCAGTGGACCGAAGAAACTGCGGCCATCCACGGCGTTCCGGGGGCCACCTCCATCAGCCTTGAGGACGCCCTGGCCTACTACGAGCCGGCGAGCGCGCGACGCATTGAGAACGCAGTCGCCGCCTGCCTCGAACGCGGCGCCGCGTTCGACGAGACGGTGCAGCTGCGCCGCGCCGACGGCCAGCTTATCTGGGTCCGGGCGATGGGTCAGCTCGAGGTCATGACAGGGAGCATCCAGTGGATTCGCGGCGCCCTCCAGGATGTCACCGAGCTCGTGGAGGCTCGAACCCAGCGCGAACTTCTGGGGCGGCGACTCGAAGAGACCCTCGAATCCATCGGGGACGCCTTCTTCACCCTCGACGACGGGTGGCGCTTTACGTTCATCAACCTGGAGGCCGAGCGCCTGCTGCGCCGGGACAGGACTGAGCTTCTCGGCCGGTCAGTATGGGAGGAGTTCCCCGCCCTCGTCGGCGGCGCCTTCGAGGAAGCCTACCGGACCGCCGCAGCCACCGGCCAATCTGTGCGGTTCACCGCCTACTACGACCCGCTGGCGACCTGGGTCCACGTCGCCGCACATTCGACAAGCCAAGGCATCGCTGTGTCCTTCCGGGACGTGACCCAGGAACGGCTGAATCAGCAACAGCTGCGACTTCTCGAGACGGCAGTCTCCCGCATCAACGACATGCTGCTGATCACGGAGGCCGACCTTTCCGGTCCTGACGGGCCGAAGGTCGTGTTCGTCAATGAAGCGTTCGTGCGACATACGGGTTACGCGTGCGACGATATCATGGGCGCGACGCCCCGGCTCCTCCAAGGCCCAAAGACCAACAGAGCCGAGCTCGCCCGCATCCGGCGCTGCTTGGAAGCTGGAGACCCGGTCCGTTCGGAGCTCATCAACTACACGAAAGCCGGCGAGGAGGTCTGGATTGAGCTGGATATCGTCCCGCTGGGCGACGCCGGCGCTCCCAGTCACTTCGTGGCCGTCCAGCGGAACATCACGGCCCGCAAACGCGACGAGTCCGCTCTCAGGGAGAGTGAAGCGCGCTTTCGACTGGTTGCGCGTGCGACGAACGACGTCGTGTGGGAGTGGAACGTCGAGAGCGGATCTGTCTGGTGGAATGAAAATTTTCGGGCTGCCTATGGGCACCAGACCGCTGACGAACGCACGAGCATCGATTTCTGGGGCGGGCTAATTCATCCTGACGACCGGGACCGGGTTATCGCGAGCGTGGATGCTACGATCGCGGGCGCCGAGTCGACTTGGTCGGCCGAGTACCGTCTGCGCCGGTTGGACGGGTCCTACGCCAATGTCGTGGACCGGGGATTCGTCTTGCGGGACGCTGCGGGCGCGGCGACGATGATGGTGGGCAGTTTGCTCGACGTCACCGAGCGCCTCGAACTTGAAGAGAGCGTAAGGCAGGCTCAGAAGCTGGAGGCTGTCGGCCAGCTCACCGGCGGGCTGGCGCACGACTTCAACAATCTTCTGACCATTATCCTCGGGAACGCCGAGGTGCTCGCGGACTCGCTGGAAGGCGATCCCGAGTTGAGGGAACTCGCCGAAATGACCGCCTCCGCCGCGGAGCGGGGGGGAGAGTTGACCAGCCGGCTCCTGGCGTTCGCACGACGACAGGCTCTTCAGCCCAAGCTTCTCGCGCCGGGCGTGCTGGCCTGCGGGATGGAGACCCTGCTCCGGCGTACCTTGCCCGAAGGGATCGCGCTGCGAATCAGACGGGCTCGGGAAATCTCGCCCATCGAAGCGGACGCAGTTCAGCTTGAGTCCGCCTTGCTCAACCTCGCCATCAATGCGCGCGACGCCATGTCGAACGGCGGGCAGCTGACGATCGAGGTCCGGAACGCCCGCCGCCGCGACCTGCCGAAGGGGCTTGGGGGCGAGTGGGTTGCGATCGTCGTCTCGGATACGGGGGAAGGCATGTCGCCTGAGACCGTATCCCGCGCATTTGAGCCGTTCTTCACGACCAAGCCTGTCGGGAAGGGAAGCGGATTGGGCCTCAGCATGGTCTACGGCTTCGTCAAACAATCCGGCGGCGAGGCCCATATCCGTTCGGCGCCGGACGACGGCACCGTCATCACCCTGCTCTTCCCGAAAGCGGCTGCGTTGGCGGACGAGGAACCCGGCGCGGTCCGGTCTGAGTCGAGGGGAGACGGGGAATATGTTCTCGTGGTCGAGGACGATCCACAGGTGCGAACCTTCCTGTCCTCCCAGCTCAGGACGCTCGGGTATCGCGTGAGAAGCGCAGCGGATGCGCGGGAGGCTCTGATGGAGTTGGAGCACGCTCGCCCGGATCTGCTGTTCACGGACGTCGTCATGCCCGGCGACATGAACGGCGGCGAGCTGGCCGACAAGGCGCGCCGGCTCTTTCCAGATCTGAAGGTGCTGTTCACCTCCGGCTACGCTCGGGACGCCTTGGTAGAAGGTGGGAGACTGCGACCCGATGTTCACCTTCTGGGCAAGCCTTACCGCCGGAGCGATCTCGCGAACAAACTGCGTGAGGTTCTGGCGGCCACCCCGTAATTTTCCGGGCTGTTTCCAGCTGGCTCGCCTGGGTCAGTCTCCCAATGTCGGGGAGTGGTCATGATCCAGAGTGAAATGTCGGCCCAGCCATACGATTCAGCCTCGGGCCATGCCGCGGCCTCATGCGAGGGTCCCGGCGGGATCCTCTACTGGCGCGCCCGCCCGGAGGGGCGGTCGTGAACACCCTGACCGTGACCCGGCTGGGCGGGGCGCGCGTCCTCATCGTGGACGATGACCCCGCTATCCTGAACGGGCTGAACGCTGCGTTCGGAAGAGCCGGCAGCCTGACGCAGACGGCGGGGAACGGCGATGAGGCCCTCAGGCGAATCGACACCTTCATGCCTAACCTGCTCGTCACCGACATCATTATGCCGGACCGCGAAGGCCTTGAGACGATCATGGCCTCGCGGGCGCGAAATCCCGAGTTGAAGATCATCGCCATCTCGGGCGGCGGCCGTATCGATTCCGGTGAGTTTCTGAGCACCGCCCGCGCCCTCGGAGCGGATGCGATCCTGCGCAAGCCGTTCCGGCCGAGCCAGCTGCTCGCCATGGCCGACCAGCTCCTCGGCCCGGATGACGGCGGGCGATGAGCGGCGCGCAGGTCAGCGCCCCGCTGCCGCTCTCGGTTGTTGAACTCCTGCGCGACACGGGCGCCGCGTCGGCAGCCGCGGACGGTCAGGTCCATATCATCAGCGTCTCGGCGATAAGGGAGGCGCTCGCCGAGCGGTGGCCGCGCCGCGAAGATGGCATAAGCGACTTCGTCCACCGCAGTTTTGGCCGAACGGCTCTGGCGGACGATCTGATCGTGCGGCTGAACGAAGTGGATTTCATCCTGATCCAGCCGAGCTGGCCGCCCGTCAGCGCCCTCAGTCGCGCCACGCAGCTCATGCGGGAGACGTTGAGCTACTTCCTCGGCGAGGTGCGGCCGGAGAACATCCGGGTTGCGGTCGTGGACGAACTCTTCGGCGACGCCGTGCAAGCGCGATCCGTGACGGCGCCTGAGGAAGCCGCTGCACCGCGCAGCGAAGACTCACGGCACAGGGACCTGACGGAGAGCGTGGACGGTTCACCGCCGTGGGAGCGCTTCACCGTCGGCGCCGCGTCATCCGAGCCCGTGACGATCAAGCGGCCTTCCGGCCATGACCTGGAAGCCGTCTTCTTCCTCGAGCCCGTCTGGAACATCGCCAACGGCGCCGTGGCGTCCTTCCTCGTCCAGGAGGCGGTCTTCGAGGCGAACCCCGCCGGCGGCTGGGGCGTGCCGGCCTGGGAGTTGTTCACCCCCGAATGCCACCTCGCCCTGGCGCAGCGGCGGATCAACTACCTGGAGGAAACCTTGCACGACCGGGGACCGGAGCTGGTCGCCCATCTACAGATATCAGCGACCTGCCTTCGTCACAGTCCCACTCGCGCCCGCCTTCTGGCCGCATTGCGACGCCAGATCGGCGGGGAGCGGCGTCGACACATCGTGATCGAACTTGTCGATCTGCCGGCCGGGTTCCCCGCCGACGCACTCGCCGAGCTGGTGCCCCAGGTGGCGCCCTATGCGCGCAACGTTTTGGCGCGGACAACGACCAGCATGTTTGTGCGCGGATTGCGGGGACTGGTGTGGGACGCGGCGAATTCCACTGACGACAACATGCTTTCGCGGGATCTCCAGGGATTCTGCCGAGCGGCTCGGAAGTTGGGGCTCCCAACCGCCGCCTACGGGCTAAGCC
>Ga0164305_10000162_pt1 | contig 22141 bp, 15 predicted proteins | sample Whisoiple_237_MG_FD_110215 | JGI IMG/M metagenome (GOLD analysis project Ga0164305, IMG submission 110215) | Soil microbial communities amended with pyrogenic organic matter from upstate New York, USA - Whitman soil sample_237_MG | ecosystem: Environmental > Terrestrial > Soil > Agricultural...
CCAGTCGCCCAGGAAGTTCGCGTGGTCGGGCCGCATATCGCTGTCGAGAAACAGCAGCGAGCCGCCACGCGCCGAACCCGCCAGCCGGTTGCGCCCTACGGCGCGGCCTTCGTTGGCGGGCAGGGTGATCAGGCGCACGGGCAGGGCCATGACGTCGATCTGCGCCCTCAGCCGTCGCGTCAGGGCCGCGTCGGCGGTGCCGTCGTCCAGCACGATGACCTCGACTGCGCCGTCGAGCATCGCCGCTTCCGTCTCGAGCGCCGTTAGCAGATCGGCCGGATCGTCACGCAGGAAGGGCATGAGCACGGACACGCCGGGCCGCGCGGCGCCCCATGCGGCGTTGTCATGGATGTCGGCCCGCGCGGTCACGCCGCCATCCTTCGCGTCCGGAACTGGGTCAGCAAGCGCACGGCGACATCCCGCACGCCCGCGGCGTTCAACGTCAGGGCCGCGGCGGCATACACGATCCCCCCGACCGAGGCGTCCAGCGCCAGTTCGGGCAAGCCGCCGAGGACGGGCAGGCGCGACACGACCAACGCCATGATCCCCGTCGCCACGGCGCAGCGCGCCAGACTCTCCCACGGGATCGGCAGGGCCACGACCCGTCGGCCGATCAGCATGGTCGCGATCAGGCCAAGGCCGAAGCTGGCCGCCGTCGCCCATGCCGCGCCCATGACGCCGAAGCGGGGCACAAGAAGCAGATTCAGGATCACGTTGGCCCCCGCCGGAATGACCATCGCGATCAGCAGCCGCTTCGTCTTCTTCCCGAGGGTGAAGGCCTGGCCGAAATAATAGGCGGTCAGCCCGAACAGCAGGGCCGACAGGGCGATCCATGGCGTCACCCCCGCCGCCTCCGTCCGCAGCTCCTCGCCGATCAGCAGTTCCGCCAGCGGCCGGGCCACCAGCGCCACGCCCGCCGCCGCCGGCAGGCCGATCAGCAGGAAGGTCGACAGCTGCTCCCGCGCCGCGACTTTCAGGTGCTCAAGCCCGCCGCGCTCCAGCGCCATGACCAGCGCGGGCTGCCCGGCCGATCCCAGCCACAGGAACAGGACGTCGAGGGTGCGGTTCGCGATCGAATAGCTGGCGTGATAGGCGCCGACCGCCGCCTCATTCATGAACAGGGCCAGCAGGAACCGGTCGGTCGAGGAGAGCACCACCGTCAGGGCCAGCGAGGCTGCGATCGGATAGCCGTAGAGGGCGTAGGCCCGCACCCGCTCCGGCTCGAACGCGCCGCCGCGCGCCTGTCTCAGCTCGCCGGGCAGGACGAAGGGCAGGGCCGCCAGCGGCGCGAGCCCCAGCCCCAGCAGGGGCGCGGCGCCGCCGGCTCCGATCAGGGCGAAGCCGACGCCGATGACCAGTCCCCCGATCGCCACCGCCATGTCCAGACCGGCCGCCTTGCCGACCTCTCCGGCGGCGCGGAACCGTTCCTGACCAAGTTTCATCAAACACCGGGCGGGCGCTCCGGCCAGGCCCGCAGACAGCGCCAGCTTGAACAGCGGATCGACCGGAAACAGCCAGACCGCAATCGCCGCCGCGACGAGGAAGCCGGCGCTGAGCGCGAAGGCCGTCCGGTACAGGCTGGCGAAATGGCCCCAGGTCTCCGCTCCGGGCGACTGGGCCGCCCAGAACCGCGCCATCGCCGCCTCCAGCCAGCTGAACACCGCCACATGGGCGAGCGTCATGACCGAGAAGGCGAGGGCGTAGCGGCCGAACTCCTCGGCGCTCAGCAGGCGGGTGAACAGGATGATGGCGAGAAAGCCGACCACGCCCTGCACGATATTGGCGGGCAGATAGCCCCAGACGCCGCGCCAGAACATCAGCGTACCGCCGCGCGGTCGCCCAGCAGCACCGGCAGGGTCACCGCCATGATCCACAGGTCCAGCCAGAACGACTGGTTCTCGACATAGTCGATGTCCAGCTGCACCCGGCGGCGCACGTCCTGCGCCGTATGCAGCGGCCCGCGCGAGCCGTTGACGGCCGCCCAGCCGGTCATGCCCGGCTTGATGCGGTGGCGATGGGCGTATTCGGCGACCAGACGGGCGCTCTCGACATGGCCCGTCTTCATGCCGATGGCGTGCGGCCGCGGACCGACCAGCGACATCTCGCCTGTGATGACGTTCAGCAGCTGAGGCAGTTCGTCGAGGCTGGTCTTGCGGATGAATTTGCCGATGCGGGTGACCCGGTCATCGTCATGGGTGACCTGACGGCTGGCGGTGGCGTCGGCGGATTCCTGCCTCATCGAGCGAAATTTCCACACCACGATTTCCTCATGATTGAAACCGTGGCGGCGTTGGCGGAAGAAGATCGGTCCCGGGCTGTCCAAGCGGATCGCCAGTGCGACCGCCGCCATGACGGGCGCCAGCAGCACCGTCGCCGTCAGCCCCAGGATCATGTCCTGCAGCCGTTTGTTGAAGGCGCGGCGGTCGTCGTCGACCGGGCCCTGCACATCCGCCAGCGGGGCCGCCGCCAGCCGGTTCAGCGCCGTACGCGTCTCGGCCTCGTCCTTGGGTTCGACGATCAGGCTCACTTCATTGGGCAGGGTCCGCAGCCGGGCGGTCAGGTCCCGCACCCGCGCCTCGGCCTTGGGGTCGATGGCCAGAACGATCCGGTCGACATAGGGCGTCATCTTGTGGGTCAGCAGGTCGTCCGCCGTGCCGAGCACCGGCACGCCCTCGATCGCCCGCGGGCTGCGCGCCAGCCGATCGTCGAAAATGCCCAGCACATTCAGGTCGCGCCGTTTGAGCGCCTCGCGGATCAGGGCCTCGGCGTGCCGCGTCGCCCCGACCAGAACGATGTTTGGCGTCAGGGCGCCGGACGCGCGCCACCGCGCGACGATGTCGCTCCATCCCATATGCAGGGCGTTCAGCGTGACCATCACCAGTCCGGACCAGACAAGATAGGCCGACCACTGGGCTGCCGACCCTCGCAAGGCCCACGCCGTCGCCAGAGTGACGACCGACCCCGCGACGACGGTTCCGGCCACCGTGGCCAGATGGAGCCCCGTGTGTTGCCCCCGCACGAACCGGTAGCGCCCCAGCGACCGCAACAGGCCGAGAATGGTCAGGGCGCCCAGGGCGAAGGGCAGGATTTCGGAAAGCGGGGCGTGAATCAGGGGGCCGGACGCCGCCGCCCAGGCGCACAGCAGGGTCACGCCGGCTACGGCCAGCACATCCAGCGAGCGGAAATAGTGGGCCGCCAGCCGCGAGGCGTGCCTCTGGCGTGCGTTGCGCCAGACATCGGGCCGGAAGGGGCCGCGCCGGGCGGCTCCCTCGACTTCCGGTTTCCCGCCGGCGGCGGCGGACGCCGCCAGCGCCTGAAGCGCGGACGCGTTCAGGCGCTCCGGCCCTGACAGGTCGGCGTCCAGCATCGGTCGGCGGGTTGCTGCGTCGGTCATGGGACTCGCGGAGGCGTACCCCGGCACCATGCACGCCCGCCCTCACTGTCCCGTTAACGCACAGGAGGTTCGCGCAACCCGTTGCGTCCGTCCTCGGGCTCGGCTAATCACGCCGCCTGCCGGAGACGTGGCCGAGTGGCTGAAGGCAACGGTTTGCTAAATCGTCGTACCGGGTAACCGGTACCCAGGGTTCGAATCCCTGCGTCTCCGCCAGAGCCCTTTGCAAAGTGGCTCTGGAACAATGACTTGCCTGTTACGGGCGGGGGTCGCCCTAAATCTGATCCTAAAGCCGAGATGGCTGATATTCGTCCGCCAATGTCCGCTTCTGACCCCAAGGACACAGTCCGCTTCCGACCCATTGCAGACTCCGACAACTGCGCACATCGTCCAGGTTTCTGACTGGAGGCGGCATGTTGGATCGACGCCACTTTTTGGTCGCCTTGGCGGCTACCGGGATCACCGTTCCGGGTGGGTGCGCCACGTTGCCCGCGCCAGTGTTCCAATCGGATCGGATTTCCGTTTTCAGTGTCGGCTCCGGGCCGGACGTGGTGCTTATCCCCGGACTGGCAACTTCGAGGGACGTGTGGAGTGGTGTGGTCTCGGCTCTTCCCGGATACCGTTACCACCTTGTCCAGATTGACGGTTTTGCGGGGACTCCTCCCGGCGCGAACACCCAGCCCGGTCCATTGTTGGAGCTTCTGGCCGGTGAAGTTTGCCGGTTCATTCTTGAGCAGCGGCTCGATCATGTCGCGGTGGTTGGCCACTCCTTAGGCGGCACTCTCGCTCTGATGACGGCGGCGAAACTTCCTGCTGTGGTGTCAAAGACGATGATAGTCGACAACGTCCCCTTCGGAGCGATGTTGTTCGCGGGTCCTAATGTCACCGGCGCCGAGGCGCTTTTGATAGGCGCGCAGGCGCGGGACCGCTTCTTTGGCCCCGGCTGGAAAGCCAGGATGCCGGAAATCTACGCGACCATGATCCGCAGCGATCGCTCTCGGCCGACTTTTATCGCACAGGCGCAAGCTAGCGACGGAGACGTTTCGGGCAGGTTGTTTGAAGAAGTCGCAGCAACAGATTTGCGCGACCGACTGCCCTCGATCAAAGGCGCTATGAGAGTGCTCTACGTGGGCCCTCGGAATAGACCGGCCGATGGTGACTCCACCGATGCTCTTTATCTCGCCGCTTATAGCGGGGCGCCACAGACGTCGCTGGTTCGGATAGAAAACAGCTATCACTTCATTATGCTGGACCAGCCCGAAGAGTTCGTGCGGGAACTCCAAAATTTCTTGAGATAAGGTGTCCGCTATCCACCCTTAGGCGACGGTCGGCTCTCGACCCATTGCGGACATGGGGCCGGCGAAATACTGAAGGGCTATGACAGGAGCCAGACTGCCCACATTCGTATGCGCAGGGATCGCAAGTGCCGAGATGATCGGTTTCGGTGCGTTCGCACTCTGGTCGCGCGACAACTATACCGTCGGGTTCGCTCGTGAGAGCCTTTGGTCAGCCATCATTATTCTTGCGTTCTTGGGCGGGGCGGTGGGAACGGGGCTCCATCTCGTTTCGAAGGCTAGAAACGTCCGCTAGCAACCGTTGTGCGATAGGCCGCTCCCGACCCATTGCGGACCTTGCGACGAGGCGGTCTCCAACCACACGATGCGGGGTTAGCGAGAGCGAGCAGGGAAGCATACGGAATGATGCGCTATCTCGGAGCAGCGGTCGGCTTCTGCGTCATTGCGGCGGGCTATTGCACGGCCATCGTCATGCTTCTCGGTTCGCTGGTGATGGCCCACTGCGTCCTTAGCGACGTTCAAATCGAAGCGGGGGAGACATGCACACAGCCCGCAGACGTGTTTTTCTTTCCCACGCTAATTGTAGCCGTGGTTGTTTTCGTCGGCATTCAATGGGCCTTCTTGCGGTGGGCTCTTCGCAAGAAAAATTAGCCGCGTTCATCAACTCGGCAGCGTCCGCTCCACTTTGGCCCCGACCCTCAGGCGACATCCCGGCGATCCCGCGAAATGCTGCGAAACTGAAAGGCGTCTGCCGTCCACAGGGCGGCCAACCCGCCGAACATGGTCACCATAAAGGTCACGTGTGACCCGTAGAGCGGGGGCAAGAGCAAGCACGCACCTAAGCCCGCCGCTCCAACCCAGATACGTCGTCGGTCGAGGACCCGGAACTGCCGCATAATCTCATGGCTCGGCAGGCCATCCCGTTCGAAAAAGGACGCCAAGTGCGAAGGGAAGAGGAAAAACGCGACGGCGTAGACGGGGACCAAGAAAAGGATCAGCCGTCCGATTTCGACATAGGTCATTCGTTACAGTAGCTTTGGTGGTGAGGCCGCGCCAATATCCGCTTTCCCCCCATTGCGGACGTTCTGCAGAGCCGCTCCGCCTCGGAATTTCAACTTGTCAGTCCTGATGTCCACTGCTCAACCTGTTGCAGGATAGGGGAGTGGCTCGATGAAACGTCGTGAGTTCCTTGTAACAACGGCGGGTGGTTTGTTGCTCGCAGGCTGTGCGACCGGCTCGGCGATGCGGCCTTTCACGTCACAACGGATCTCGACAGGACGTCAAGTTGCGTTCGGCAGCACTGTTCGCCCGAAGCAGACCTCATGATCAAAATGGTCGACTTCGATAATCCACTCTGCGGACTGGACCGGCACCACCCAAACGTTTGGCGCCACGTCCAGAAGTGATGGTGCCAAGCGACAGGCCTCAGCGGCTTTTAGGAGGAGACCGGCAGCCTCGGGGTACCACACCACCACGACGCGTTCATCCGGCAAGGCCAACTTTTGTAGTGCCGTGCAAACCTGGCTGTCGCGCTCCTCTCGCTGTTCCCAAAAGAAGCGATTGCCGTCCGGTACCCTCGACCAATCGATACGGTCGCCGCGCCCGGGCATATGGGCCGTGGCGCGAATTGCACTCGCGACCTGTCGGATGTTTACGCGTCGGCCACGGACTTTCGACGATCGGAGGACGGGCAACAACGATCGGAAATATTCGCCTTCTTGTGCGCGTCTCAAGCGCTTCCCGAGGCGCGTCTTGAGGACTTCGAGTTGGGCGAAATCTGTTTGGTCCACACTAACCGCCTGAGCTCTTTCGAAGCCATGCCCGTAACGACCAGTGGCCCTGCGAGCGAGTGGACAAGAATATACGACGGCGGCCGGGTGGAAGCGGCAAATAAAATCTTGAAAGCCCCCTCCCGATCTTCCTGAACGTACGCTGCCCCGGGATCGGCCCCAGAGACCCGTCGACAGATTTTCCTCAACGATCAAGCCAGACCGGGCCAACCGCTCGCGGACGCGGTCCTCCCGTCTTGAAACGGCCGAAGGGACGCGGTTAACTTTGCCGATTGGGAGGCGGACCTTTGCCACGTTATTTGCTGTGCCAGACGGCGTTCCTCCTCGCGTGCGCGCCGGCTTGGGCCCAAGCCCCCCGCCTCCATTCGGTCATGTTCAGCCCGCGCAGCATCGCTTTGGATTCTTCGGCCGAAAGTCAATTGCAGCGCTTCGCAATCGACATTGGAGAGCGCCGCGTCCTCATTCGCGGATACGCCGACCGCTCTGAGGGCACCAATGGCCAAGCGCTTGACCTCTCGCGCGATCGCGCCGCCGTCGTGTACGAGCACCTTCAGGCCTATGGTGTACGCCTCGACCAGATGACTGTCGAAGCGTCTGGTTTCTCAGCCGAAGGAACCGAGCCCGTGGAAGTCGACAGCCATAATCGGCGCGTTGACGTGATCGCCTACGCTCCCTCGCGATAGCGTGCACAATATCCAGGACAGGCGGTGAGGCTGGGCCGCCTACTGCGGTGAGACCTTGGATGACGGACAGCCAAGTCCACGGCATGGAGGGGAAGATGGACGGGGTGGCGGCGGGACGTAGACAGGCGGTCGGGCCACTGGAGGAGGCGAGGGCGGGGGCGGAGGCAAAGGCGGCGGCGGCGGAGGCGACGATATGATGATCGCGCCTTGACTTGAGGAACCGCCGCCCGACTGACTTGACCCGTTTCTGTTTCGCGAGTTCGAGACTGCGCCCGAGCTTGTCGTCACTACCGGCGGATTGCCGCGTGAGGTCGGCTGACGGTCAATGCCGCTGCTGGGTGCGTACCCGCTGCTCGATGCATAGCCGCTGGTCCCGGTTTCAGCGCCTGAGGCAGATGCAGGGCTGGTTGCACTTGAAGAGGTAGAAAGACTGGAAGAACCGTCGGACCCTGGCGGCGGAGTCGAATAGGGAGTCCCGTCTGAATACGCCTCGACGGGTACGAACGGCGTGGAGGTCGCCGCAGCGGTTGAGGACGTCGGCTGTGGCATCGGCACATATTCGTACTGACGCGGCGGGGAATAATCGTAATACGATCTGCCTGTGTACGGGTCATAGCGCATGGTGGGCGCCCCGCAGTTCGGCGTCGAACACGGCTCATCCCAATCGATGATGCCGCAGCCGCTAAGCACCATCGCGCTAACGGCCAAAATTCCAATGTGATGCTTCGCCATACGCTCCCCCCCGGGTTCGAGGAAAGTAGTGCCAAATTTGCGGATTGGGTCAAGTGTTGCGTGGAATGCCAAATCCCCACAGCGGACTTTAAGCCGGCTCTACCTCGCTGGAACGCCGCTGAATCGCGGGTCCAAACTCCTTGCCCAATCAAGTTTGGGCTGACAGAGCCCGCAAGACTCCTAGCGCGCGGACCCATCGTTTCGCAGCAAGGTCTCGGCAGCCTCTGCAAGTCGCAGCCCCAAAGTCTCCTGCCCCGCGGTCGACAGGTGAAGATCATCTGCGTTTTTAGGGAGCCCTGAGGCCGAGACCACCGCCAAGCTTACCCCTTGTAGCTCAGCCTGTGCGCCTTGAATTGTTGACCACTCGGGAAACCGCCCCGCATAGCGGCCAACAACGGGCGGATCAGCCAGGCTGACCACGATAATGGGAAGGGTGCCTACCCCAAGAGCGTCACGAAAGCCCTTCAGGAAGAGATCGAAGGAGGACGGCCAAGCCGCAGCTCGTGTCGGATCGCCTGCGTCTGTCTCGCCCTGATACCAAAGGATGCCGGTCAGGCGGCCGTCACGTGACGCTGAACGGGCACGCCCGACGCACGAACCGAACAGGCTGTCGTTTCTCTCAGAAGGGAGCCACTCGGCGATTCCACTGCCGCCCTTAGCGCACGGGACAAGGATCAGTCGCCGATCCGGGCGTCCGGCCAAGCGGGCGTGTGCGAAGGCCCGCCCCGGACCGACGCCAGCCTGAAGATCGGCCGAAACCGGATCACGCTGGCCTGTGGCGGCATCCAAAGGTTCGCGCGCCACAGCAAGCACGCCGTCGTTACCTAGGACCCGGATGCGAGTGTCAGGCAGTTTGAGCGCCGTGGACTGCTCGGCCAGGTCACCTCGCCCGGACATATTCGATTGGCCCATCATGAGCCATATCTCGGCAGGTCGAGAAGGTTGCGCGGCCTCACCCGCGCAAGCCGTCAGCAAAAATGCTGACAGCCCCAAGAGGGTAGACTTGCGCATGCCGATTGCCACCTCTCCTCCGCGAGACTTGATAGTGGGCTGACTTGCCGCGCGTATTGCCGGGCAGCCGTCTCTGACGGGCAAGTGTTTAGCTGATCTCACCAATTGAACAGTGTCCCGTCCTTGAGCCGGTTCACTGGCAAATAGGCACGTTGGTAGGGATGCGTGGCAGCCAGCGCCTCATCAAGTTCGACGCCAAGGCCGGGGGCTTCGCCTGGATGCAGCATTCCCGATCGGAATTCGTAGTTGTGGCGGAACACTGCATCAGTCTCGCTCGTGTGACGCATGTATTCCTGGATGCCGAAGTTCGGCACCGACAGCCCGAAGTGGAGCGCTGCCGCCATGGTGACAGGCGATAGGTCCGTGGCGCCGTGGCAGCCGGTCCGAACATTGTGGAGGTCCGCCAGAGCCGCGATCCGTCGGAGATGGGTTATGCCGCCTGCATGGACCACCGTCGCCCTGATGTAGTCAATGAGCCCTTCCTGGATCAGGGTCTTGCACGACCAGATTGACGAGAAGATTTCACCGACCGCAATCGGGGTAGTGGTGTGGGCCCGGATGATGCGAAAAGCTTCCTGGTTCTCGGCCGGGGTGGGGTCTTCGAGCCAGAATGGGCGGAAGGGCTCCAGATCCTTGCCTAATCGAGCGGCCTCGATCGGTGTGAGCCGGTGGTGGACGTCATGGAGGAGGTCAACGTCCCAACCCAAGGTCTTGCGGGCGGCCGCGAACAGCTCGGGCACCATCCGCATGTATTCCGGCGTCGACCAGTCGTTCTCACTGGGCAGAACGTTGTCGGCGGGCTCGTAAAACATCTTGTCGCGCGAGACGCCGTAAGTGCTCTTCAGGTTTGGGACGGAACACTGAAGACGGATCGCCCGATACCCCATGTCACGAAACTTCTGAGCCTCCTGGACCGTCTCGTCGATCGTGTCGCCGTTCGCATGGCCATAGACCGTAACCCCGTCTCGACAGGCCCCGCCGAGCAGTTGGTATAGCGGCAACCCCGCGGCTTTCGCCTTGATGTCCCACAGCGCCACATCTACCGCTGCGATCGCCGTCATCCCGACCGGTCCGCCTCGCCAATAGGCTCCTCGATAGAGATATTGCCAAGTATCCTCGATCCGGTGAGCGTCCCTGCCGATGAGCGTAGGCACTATGTGATCTGCGAGATAGCTTGCCACGGCGAGTTCCCGACCGTTCAGCGTCGCGTCGCCCAAACCTGTCGTGCCATCACGCGTCGTCAGCTTGAGCGTTACGAAGTTCCGGCCGGGGCAGGTCGTTATCACCTGCGCTTCCACGATCTCCAGGGCGGAGCCGGCGGAGCGGCGGGCGACCGCGACTGAGGGCTGCTGTCTAGACATGCCGCTCTTCTCCAGATTCCTGACACGGATCATCATGTTTCGAGTGGCCTAAGGCGTCAGGCCATCTTAGATTAGTCCCATGACCACTTCGACAGCCGGGGCCAAGAAGCTCTACCAGCAGGTGGCGGGCGCCCTGGCGTCGGCCATCTCCGCCGGCGAGTATCCGGTCGGCAGCCGGCTGCCGGCTGAACGAGAACTGGCCGAGACGTTCGGGGTCAGCCGTCCCACTGTCCGTGAAGCCATGATCGCCCTCGAAATGCGGGGCATCGTCGAGGCCCGGCATGGGTCTGGCATCTACGTTATCGAGAATGGGGCAGCCGGCGTCACTGCCCCGGACCTGGACATCGGTGCTTTCGAGTTGACCGAGGCGAGGCGGCTCTTTGAAGGCGAGGCGTGCGCCTTGGCCGCGACATCCATCTCCGACGATGAGCTCGCCGAGCTTGAAGTGCTGCTGGGTGAAATGGTTGGGGAGAACACGCTGGCGACGTCCATCGGCGAACAGGCCGACCGCCGCTTCCACCTGCTCATAGCGGCCGCCACGCGAAACGCCGCCATCGTCATGGTCGTGGAGACGCTGTGGGACTTGCGTTATCGCTCGCCGCTTTGCGCCACCATGCTGGCGCGCGCGCGGGAGGTCGGGGTTCGTCCGTTGATCGAGGATCACCGCGACATTCTCGACGCCTTGGCGCGGCGTAATCCCAAAGCCGCACGGGACGCCATGCGGGCCCACTTGGGCCGTGTAATCCAAGATTTGCTGACGGCGACCGAGTTCGACGCCTTGGATCGCGCGCGCCTGGACGCCGAAGCGCGTCGACACGACGTGGCCCGCCGCGTGGCGATCTAGTCGTCGATCGTCACGGCGCATAAGCGGGGACCGTCAGGTTCAGATCCGATAAGGCGTTGCGTTCGTGGTAGAGGCTCGCTTTGGCGCCCAGATCCGCGTCGGACCATGCCCAGGCGCCTCGCAGCAGCACTTCGTATAGTCCCTCGGTCTCGTCGAGGTTTCGCTCGGGCCAAGGCCATTCCTGTTCTCGACCGGCCCACGCCGCCACGAAACTTGTAGCGGATCTCAGGGCCTGACCGCCCTCCGTCTCAGGGTCCAGCACATCCACGCCGACACAGCGCGCCAGGTCGGCGACGTCGAACGCCGCCGTCAGCGTCCACGTCGAATAGTGAAGCGATCGTGTGCGTGCCAGTTCACGCGGCAGCCGCCCGTCGGGCTCAATCTGCCTGACCAACCGGTCGCGGCCGAATCCTTCGATGACCGTTCTCGCCAAGTCCGTACGGCCGGCGAACAGCGCGAAGTGGCTGATGAGCCTGTCAAAGAAAACGCCGTGATTGTTCCCGGCCGCTTTCTCGGCGAGGCCGTTGGGGCTGGTCGCCATCCATGTCACCAATGCGTCGAACCAGTCTCGCATGGCCTCGCGTTCCGGACCGGTGAGGGCGGAGGAGGGTTCAAGCAGGCCCAAGGCCTCCACCACGCGCGTCAGACGATGAGCGTCGATCACGCCCTCTGCCCGGCCGGTCTCGCGTCCGGGCACGGCCTGGGCGTGAGTCAGGTTGGGGTTCATCCGCGTTTCCGGCGCCAGGAACCAGGTGCGGATCAGTTCACCGGCCTTGTTCGCGTAAGCGTCGTCGCCTGTGAAATAGTAGGCCAGCGCCAGAGCCTCCACATCGAGACTCATGCCGTCCATGTCGGTGGCGTCGAACGCATCCGTAGACCGTTCCGGGTTCACCTCGCCGTCACGCCGGACATAGGGAAGGCCGTCCGGCCGGCTCGGATCCGGCCACCAGTAGGGACCGATGCTCAGGTAATCATGGCGATCGCCACTGGCGGGCGCGCGAGTCTTGTCGACGACCGTATAGGGCGCGCTCAGCATCGCCGCCGACGCCCGGCTCATGAGACGATCTCGAGCCGGCGCGAGATCGGGATCGTGGGCCCACCGCGTCCTGATCGACTCCATCCGGTCCGGACGCAGCAAGAAGGTCCGGCGATCTCCGAAACTGGCGGAATATCCCATCTCGCCGATGCAAGGCGGGCTGGCCGCCTCAACCGGCGATAGGGCGGTCAGGGATATCGTCAGGCTCATCAGGACGCCGTAAATCCCGCGCCGCGACGCGCGTCGTCGCGGGCAGGTCTCGCTTCGCAAAGTCCGCGACGGGATTCTCATCAGACCGGTCCTAACGCCCTTGGAAACGCGGGCTGCCAGCAGGCTAAGGGCACTATCGACGCTCGACAATAGTGGTCAGGCCAAATAAGTGGCGACCGCAATCAGGAAGGCGGGCTGTCTCTCCGAAGGCCCGACTTGCTGCACCTTGGACTGATAGCTTGGCCGCCGGCGCGCCGTTACATGGGCTTATCAATGGTAAGGCCACTTGACGCAATGGTCTGTCCGACCTAGGACGGAAGACCCCTCCTAAGGGCGCTCGACTTTTTACGGAAGCGGCGGTCACGTCGCTTCCGTTTTTCTCTGCGGAGTGCCGATGAGCCGTTCCCTGATGCTGGCCGCCATAGCGGCCCTGATGGCGGGCGGCGCCCAAGCTCAAGTCACCGCGCACGACGGTTCGATCGACCCGTATCGCGGTCGGGTTTACGACGTCTCTCCGCCCATGAACGTGACGGTTTCGACGCGCGTGACGCCCCAGGTCGAGCGTCTACTTGGAGACCTGCAGTCTCAGGGTCGAAGCTATGCCCTGGACGGGGTGGAGGTCTTCGCCGCGAACGATCGCTTCCTGCCCGGCAAGATCGCGATCTCCATGGCGCATGTGCTGTCCTCAACGCCCCGCGATGATCCAAAATTCGCGAGTTATCTCAATGGCTTCCGGGACTTGTCCGAGCTGACGGTCGAGGACCCGAATGAAAGCTGGGGCATATACTATTATGTCTCGGCGCTGCATGAACTCCAGACCGCGGGGCTTCTGGATCAGGCTGTGTCGCCTGAGGTTCTCGCTCGTCTGCGCGAGAAGCTGGACTGGCGGCGCTTTGTTCGCGAAGACGACCTGACGCTGATCGATCTGCCCAACAACTACTACGGCGTCGCCTTCAGTGTCGCGCGCCTGCGTTTTCTGCTGGGCTGGGAAGACGCGAGCGCGAGCGAAGCCCTGTTGGCCAAGACGCTCGATCACTTCCGGGAGTACTCCGGCGAATACGGATTCGCCGACGAGACCAATGGCGACGGTCGTTTCGATCGCTACTCCGTTCTGCTGATCGGAGAGATTGCGCAGCGGTTCATCGAGACCGGCGTGGAGCCCCCGGAGGATGTTCGGGCCTGGCTCAGGAAGTCCGTCGATCTGATGCTGCCGCGCCTGAACCTCCGCGGCGAGGGCTTCGAATACGGCCGCAGCATTGGACCGTACGGCGAGACGGCCTTTGTCGAGGTGCTTTCCGCCGCCGCTGCGCTTGGCGTCCTGACCGACGAGGAGGGCGCGATGGCCTACGCATTCTCGTCGCGCGTCGCGGCGCGATATGCCGACTACTGGATCGATCCGGGTACGGCGTCGGTGAACCTATGGGCCGGCGGTCGGGGCACGGACGGCTACCGCGGCAAGCATAGGGTGCTGGGCGAGAACCTCAGCTTGGGGCATCAGCTCTTCTACACCAATGCGGTGTGGAACCGGCTTGGGTATCAGGACCGGACGCCTGACGCCGGCTTCGAAGCCTGGTTGGGCCGACTGCAGCGCTCGACAACGACCTGGTTTGCGCGAGGCGACTACGACCGACTCCTGGTGACCTACCGGGACGGGGCCAGAGTGATTGGCTTGCCATTGATCAACGGAGGCGCAGGGCAGCATATGAACACGCCCTACTACCCCATTCCGTTTTCGCCTGGCGTCCTAGCGGGAACGCCTGACCGGGCGTATCCGCAGCTTCTGCCCCGGTTGACCCTGGACGACGGGTCGGTGCTCATGCCGCTGGCCTATTTCGAAGACGTGACGGTGACGTCGGAAGGCGACCGGACGATCGTCACCTACACCCAGAGCGCCTTGGACCGGATGGGGGAGAACGCGCCGGCGGCGGACCGCCGGGTGGCGATCGAGACGCGCTATGAGCTCTCGCCCGGGCGAATCACGCGCACCGACAGTATCAGCCCGCGTGACGGCGCTCGCATTGCCCGCATCGACACGGTGTTCGCGACCTTTTCGAGGAATCCCCGGAGCACGGCCAAGGGCGTGTCCTTCTCGGAGGGTGAGGTGACCGAGTTCTCGGCCACGGGCTTGGAGTGCCGCCAGACCGCCCCGGATCCGGCTATCAACCTCACGCCCGTCGGCGCCCAGAATGCCGTCGTGACATGCTCTGCGACGCCTGAGGACGGCGTGGTGTCCGTCGGCTGGACTCTCTCCCTCCGCGAGTCGCGCTAGGCCCATCGCGCAACATGATGGGCGGGCCCTGGATCATGACCCGCCCGGTCGGCTCTAGAACTTGGAGGTCAGGCTCAGCGAATACGTCCGTCCATCGTAATCCGCTGTCCTGTTGAAGGCCTCGACCCCCTCATATTCCTCGCGCCGCGAGTTGGTCAGATTGTAGGCCTCGAAGCGCAGTTCCCAGTCGTCGTTCGGACTGAAGGCGGCGCTGAAATCAAGCTGTCCGCGGGGCCGCACACGGGTTGAACTGCCCGTGAAGGTCGAGCCCCCTTCCAGAAGGATGTCGGAGGCGTAATTGTAGGCCAGCCGGGCCTGGATTCGATCGTCGTCATAGTAGGCGATCACGTTGAAGGTCTGGTCCGCGACCCCGAAGAGCTTGGATCCGTTCGCTCCGCTGGAGGTCACCTTGGTGGCGTTGAAGATGCCGCCGAAGTTCGACCAGAACCCCGACAGAAAGCCGAGGTCCTGCTGGATCTGGAATTCGAAGCCTTCGACCTCCAGATCGTTGGGGTCGTTGATTATCCGGTTGATGACGATCCGCTGATTGCCCGTATCCACGGGAGCACCCTGCCGGATCCGACAGAAGCCGGTCCCGTCGACATAGAGCGGGCCGTAAGACTCGCCTTCGACCTCGAAATTCTGACCAACCGGGCAAAAATTGTTCTGCGTGATGATGTTGTCGCTCACCGTTTTTCGGAAATAGCCGAGGGCGACCACGTTTCCTCTACGGTTGTACCAGGAGAGGCCCAGGTCAAACGCCTTGGAACTGCGCGGCTGAAGGTCGAAGGTGTCCAAGTCGATCCGGATCGACGACAACGTCTCTCCCGTTTCGGGATCGACATTCTCCAGAATGCGGGTGGGAGCAGGGGAGAACTCCACGAGGTCGAACGCCTCGAAGGTCTCGTAGTAGGCAGCGCGGACGACAACGGTCGAAGACAGGTCTGCAATCAGGTTCACCGAAGGCAGCAGGGCGTCATAGCTGCCGCCTGCCGGTTCGGCGGGGCGGAAATAGCCGGGTCTGAAGTCGGCGCTGGTGAAGCCCAGGGCGTCATAGAACTTCAGAGCCTGGTCCTCGACCAGGCCTTCGAGGTCCGCCTTCACATAGCGCAGCCCGAAATTCCCCCGCAGAGACAAGCCGGCTGCTGTTTCCGAGAAGTCGAACTTCGCCATCGCGAACAGTTCAAGGTTATCGCGTGACGCGTCGAAATTCTGGCCAGCAACCCTGTTCAGCGGAAACCGCTGGATCATGCCCGACAGCTCGTTGCGGGGCGCCAAGGCGAGGATGCGGTCGTAAGTGATCCGTGACCTGGCGGCCGGCGTGAGTTCCGGGAAGAAGGCGGCCAACTGCGCCGCCGTTGGAGCAAAGGTCACACCGGTCGGCACGGTGGTTAGGACGGGGAAAATCTGGCTTCCGACCAGACGATAATCGATCGAATAGAAGTCTGTGAGCTCGGCGCCCGGAGCGCCGGTGCCGAAGAACCGACCCCCGCTGGTCACCGCCGTGTTGAGGCGAAAGATCTCGTTGGTGAGGTTGTTCAGCTGGAGGCCGAGGTTGGCGTTTTCCTGATAAGTCTGATCCGCCGTTTCCTTGGAATAGTATCCGCCGAAGACGATGCTGGTGATGGGGCCGAAGTCCATCTCGCGTTCGGCCTTCAGGTCCAGCGCCATCATATCGCGGCTGACGCGATGGTTCGCGCCGCTCGCGGTGATGACGACGTTCTCGGGCCGGATCCCGTTCCGGGCCTGGGTTCCGTTGCCGCCGCTCACCGCATACGGGCCCACCGACGTCAGCAGACGCGACGGGACCGTCAGGTCAAAGAAGTAGTTGTTGTAGTTACCCAGACCCGTGTCGATCACGGCGTTCACGCCGTTCGTAATGTCGTCGATCCCGTCGTTGTTGACGTCGGCGCGGCCCGTAGTCGGCTGGATCCGATGCTCGAACAGATACTCGTCACGCGTCCCTAAAGCTTCGGAATAGGTGCCGATGACGTCGATGTTCCAGCGATCGAACTCGAAGCTGGCCTGCGGGTAGACGGCGAAACTCTGATCGATCGACGGCATGCCGCGCGATCCGATCGGCAGTTGCACGTCGCTGGCCAGCACCCGGTTCACAACGTAGACATTTTCGATCGTGCCGTCCGACCCGCGGTCGAACCGCCCGGTCAGCGTAGGATCGGACCGAGGCGTGACGATGCCGTTCGTATCGGACGCGAACGCGGTCAGAATGTCGAGGTTGGCTTCATCCAGATCGCGGCGGGTTCCGATGGCATCCATTCGAAAGTTGATGTTGTCGTTGACCCGCCATTCCATGCCGGCCGCAGCCGAGAGCCGATAGCCGTCGGATGTCCGGGAGTATTGCCGAATCTCGGACGGATAGACGACCTGGTTGGCGATGCCGTCGGTTGTCGGCGCGATGTTGAACGCCGGATTCGTCAACGCCAACTGCGCCACACGCGCGGGAGTGTAGGCGGTGTAGGCATTGATCCGGATCGTATCGCGCCTGAAGTTCTGCCTCGAATGGGAGAGTGTTCCATAGACCCCGAAGTCGGGCGTCAGACGCCTGGACGCGGTCAGAAAATAGGCCGGATTGTACTCTTCGGTGGTCTCTTCGTACTGGGCCTCGATCCGGGCGACGCCGCCGTCGTTTCTGGACAGAGCAGACCGTATCCGCAGGTCGACTATAGAGCCCAGACCGCCGGCAGGCATTTCAGCCGAGAACGACTTGATCACGTCCGCGCCGCCGAAGATCGCGGCGTCGTAGATGCCGAAGGGATTGCCAGAGCCCCGGGTCCCCAAGGTCGGCGTCGCAATACTCTGGCCCATCACCGATGTGCGCGTGTATTCGCTGGGCAGACCGCGGACGCTGATCGAGGCGTCGCGGCGATCATCCGAGCGATTGATCTGGACGCCGGGAATGCGTTGCAGCGCCTCGCCGAGGTTCAGGTCGGGCGTTGAGCCGATATCGTCGGCCGATATGCCATCAAGGATCACGTCGGAGCGCCGCCGATTCTCCAGCGCGTTGGTCAGGGCGCCACGAATGCCGGTGACCACGACGTCGTCGAGGACGTCAGCTTGCGCGTCCGTGCTGTTGGACGATGAACCCGGAGGCAAGGGCGCCTGTGCCGGCCGTTGAGCAGTCTGGGCCGCAGCCGGATCGGCCATGCCTGCGAAGAGTGCGGCAGCGATCGAAACCACGCCGCAGGCGGTGGAATTCATTAAGACGGCATTCGGGCGGCCGCGGCCGTGGCTTTCGGTCTGTCTCACGATGAATCTCCCTGCCGAGCGACTTGGCGGCGCCCCTTTGCCGAACAATGATGTTTCAGACACCGGTGTCAACAAGAATTGGTCAAGCCTCTCGAAGGCGTTCTTACGCCCGTTCACCGACCCGCGCTTTGACACCGGTGTCCGAATGCCCGTAATCATTGGGAAAGGCCATGCATTCCGTTCAGGGGAATTGGCCAAGACTGTGGGAGGCGAGCCTGTGCGAAGTCATATTGTGTGCCGATGGGCGTCAGTTGGTCTGGCCATTTTGCCCATCCCTGCGCTCGCGGACCCCCTGTCGGTCAATCCCCTGTTCTCCGACCATATGGTGGTTCAGCGCGACCGGCCTATCGCGATCAACGGTCACGGACCTGTGGGCGCGACGGTAACGGTTCGGTTCGCCGGGACCTCGGCGCGCACCGTCGTCGATGCGGCCGGGCGATGGCAAGCGACGCTTCCGCCTTTCGCCGTGGCTCAGGGGGACATGGAGATCACCGATTCCACCGGTGGGCTTGTACCGCTGACCGACGTCGTCACGGGCGACGTTTTCCTCTGTTCCGGTCAGTCCAACATGGACCTGGCTGTCAGCGATACGTCCTATCCGCGACGAACCGCCGATGAGGCGGAAGGGTATCCCGTGCGGATCCTGAAGATCCGGCGGACGAGCAGCGCACGGCCCGAGCCCTGGGCAACTCCCGAGATCGCTTGGGCTCCGGTCGGCCCCTCCAGCCTAGCCGGCTTTTCCGCAGCCTGCTGGCACATGGCCCGGACGATGGCCGATGCCGAAGTCGGCGCGCCGATCGGACTGATCCAAGCGTCGTGGGGCGGCGCGTCAATCGAGGACTGGCTGTCGCCCGAGGCTCTCGGCGCCGTGCCGGCCTATGCTGAGGCCGAGCGCCTGTTGACCGACTATGCCGAGGATCCTGGGGCTGCGAACGCGGAGAGAATCCGGGCGACGGAGGACTGGGCGCGGTCCGCTGACCCGGATTCCGTCCGCTATTCCGATGTCGACTTCGATGACGCCGATTGGCAAGAGATGAGGATCCCGGGCAGTTGGGAGCGGTCCGGAGTGCAGGCGCTGGCCGGCTTCGACGGCGTGATGTGGTTTCGCCAAAGGCTTGGTCTGACCGCCGATCAAGCCGGGATGCCGGCCGTGCTCAGGCTAGGAAGGATCGACGAACGAGATCAGGTCTGGGTCAATGGCCAAGCTGTCGGCGCCACCATGGTGGGAAGTCAGGCGCGGGCCTACAGGCTCCCTGCGGGCCTGCTGAAGCCAGGTGACAATGCCGTCGTGGTGAGAGTTATCGACGAACGGGGGTCCGGGGGGCTGCTCGGACGGCCGACGGATTTGCGCCTGGACCTCGACGGGGCGCCAGCGATCGATCTTGCTGGAACGTGGCGGTATCGAACCGGCGCGGCGCGCCGCGACTGGGTAGCGGAACCTCCGTTCGTGCCCTGGGCCGCGCCCGGCGGGGTCAGCACGATGTGGAACGGGATGATCGCGCCGCTCGAAGGGCTCTCCCTCAAGGGGGTCGCTTGGTATCAGGGCGAGTCAAACGCCGCCGAGGCCGCGTCCTACGGCCAGCTGCTCGCGGTATGGGCGCGGTCCTGGCGAAACTTTTTCAATGATCCCGACCTGTCCTTGGTAGTCGCCCAGCTTCCGGGGTACGGGCCCAGGACCGCTGAGCCGTCCGACGGAGGCTGGGCCCGCTTAAGGGAGTCCCAGCGTCTGGCCGCGGCAGCCGATCCGCACATGGGTCTGGCGGTGCTGATCGACCTCGGAGTTTCTTACGATATCCATCCGGCACACAAGGACGAGGCTGGAAAGCGGTTGGGCCGGGAAATGCTTCGCGTCGCCTATGGCCGCGACATTCTCGCCGGTCCGTCGCCGATCGCGGCGGTCAGCGGGGAGAGCGGCATCGTCGTGCGGTTCGCGCACGCTGGCACTGGGTTAGCGGCCTACGGCTCCCACGATGCCACGGCCTTTGAGCTCTGTGACGCCGAGGGTGTGTGCCGGTTCGTTCCCGCGCAAGCGGAAGGCGATCTCGTCCGTCTTCCGGCCGACCCGAACGCCCGTCAGGTCAGATACGCTTGGCAGGGATCGCCACCGGTCAACCTCTACGGCTCAACCGGCTTGCCCGTCGTTCCCTTCTCGATCGACATCCAGACCACAGCTGCCTCGATCGACCGATAGCCGGGCTTCCTCTTGCGCCCGTGTCTCCACGGCGAACCAAGCTTTTCAGCCTCAAAGGTATGATGATCATGACCGACCATTCCGCCGTTTCCCCCGACGATGTGGCGCTGGGGAAGAACTCGAGGCTAGTGATCCTGGCATCGTCCGTCGGCACGGTGATCGAGTGGTACGACTTCTATCTGTACGGCTCGCTGGCGGCGATCATCACGGCGCAGTTCTTCTCGGGCGTGAACGAGACCACCGGTTATATCTTCGCCCTGATGGCGTTCGCCGCGGGGTTCGCGGTGCGGCCCTTCGGAGCCATCGTGTTTGGACGGCTGGGCGACCTCTGGGGACGGAAAAACACCTTCCTGGTCACAATGCTGCTGATGGGGCTGTCGACTTTCGTGGTCGGGCTGCTTCCCAACTATGCGTCCATAGGCATCGCCGCACCGATCATCCTGGTGCTGATGCGGCTGCTGCAGGGGTTGGCCTTGGGCGGCGAGTACGGCGGGGCCGCGACCTACGTCGCCGAACACGCACCGCCGGGCAAGCGCGGCTTCTACACCTCCTTCATCCAGATCACGGCGACCGCCGGGCTGATGATTAGCCTGCTGGTTATTCTCAGCACACGGTTCGCAGTCGGAGAAGAAGCCTTCCTCGACTGGGGCTGGCGCATCCCTTTCCTGCTTTCGATCCTGATGTTGGCGGTGTCGCTACTGATCCGGCTGAAGCTCGCCGAAAGCCCCGCCTTCGCCAAGATGAAGGCCGAGGGCAAGGGGTCCACCACGCCGCTGAAGGATAGCTTCGGCAAGTGGCCTAACCTGAAACTTGTGCTAATCGCCCTGTTCGGCTTGGCGGCCGGTCAGGCGGTGGTCTGGTACACCGGCCAGTTCTACGCCCTGTTCTTCCTGGAGCGGGTGCTGAAGGTCGATGGGCCGCTGGCCAACATCATGATCGCGGCGGCGCTGCTGCTGGCCACGCCGTTCTTCGTCTTCTGGGGCTGGCTGTCGGACAAGGTGGGACGAAAGCCGATTATCCTTGGTGGCTGCATCATCGCGGCCCTGACCTATTTCCCACTGTTTCACGCCCTGACCGCGGCCGCCAATCCCCAGCTGGCGGCGGCGACAGCGTCTTCGCCGGTATCGGTCTACGCCGACCCGGCGGACTGCTCGGTTCAATTCGATCCTATCGGCAAGACGACCTTCAGCACCTCGTGCGACGTGGCCAAATCCTATCTGGCCAAGGCCGGCGTCACCTACGATAACATCTCTGCCCCGGCTGGCACGGTGGCGGAGGTTCGCATCGGTGACGCTGTGGTGCCAAGCTTCCGCGGCAACTTCCTGCCTGCCCCAGATTTCAAGGCGCGGCGCACAAGCTGGGAGACAGGTCTGGGCGCGCAGCTGACGAGTGCGGGCTATCCGGCCAACGCAGACAGCGCTCTGGTCAACAAGCCGCTGACCATCGCCATCCTGTTTGTGCTCGTTTTCTATGTGACCATGGTCTACGGGCCGATCGCGGCGGCGCTGGTGGAGATGTTCCCGACCAACATCCGCTACACCTCCATGTCCCTGCCATATCATATCGGCAACGGCTGGTTCGGCGGCTTCCTGCCCACCACCGCCTTCGCGATGGTCGCGGCCACCGGCAATATCTACTACGGCCTCTGGTACCCGGTGGTCATCGCGGTTCTGACGGCGGTCGTTGGAGTATTGCTCGTCAAGGAAGGCAAGTCGGTCGACATCCATCACTAAGACCGGCCCCACTCCGTTTGCAGTCCATACGGCTTAAATCGAGGTTCGCGCACTGAGCCTGACCCGCTGCCCTGGCTTGCACATCATCAGTAGGCGATTTGCGACAATGAAGTTGACCGACCGCGACCTGTATCCCGTCCTTACCGAGTGGACCGCGCGCGCCCATGTGGATGCCGCCGGATACGTCGCCGCCCGCACCGCCGCACGCGAGACGCCCGACGCCTTCTGGAGCGCGCAGGCGCGGCGCCTCGACTGGACCACCGCGCCGACCCGCATCAAGAACGTGTCGTTCGACAAGGCTGACTTCCGCATCCGCTGGTTCGAGGAC
>Ga0164305_10000163_pt1 | contig 22119 bp, 20 predicted proteins | sample Whisoiple_237_MG_FD_110215 | JGI IMG/M metagenome (GOLD analysis project Ga0164305, IMG submission 110215) | Soil microbial communities amended with pyrogenic organic matter from upstate New York, USA - Whitman soil sample_237_MG | ecosystem: Environmental > Terrestrial > Soil > Agricultural...
CAGGGGCGCCGGCGGGCGGCCTTCGAACAGGGTCGCGACCCAGTTGACGAAGGCGACGAAGAAGGCCGCGACCGCCCAGACGGCGAGCCAGATCAGAAACGGCAGGGCGAAGATCCCGCGGAAGAAGACGGTGCCGCGGCTGCGCTCGAGGTTGTCGCTGAGGACCAGCCTCACTGGCCGAGCGGCCGCAGCCGGTGGCCGCAGAAGCGGCAGACGTTTGCCTGGGCCTGGATCCACTCGGCGCATTCCGGGCACTGGACCCGCTGCTCGGTCGGGGGCGGGGGAGGTTGGGACGGCGGTGGCGCCGCGGCGGGGTGCGGCTGCAGCTGGGTGAACTGCGGTGCCGGCGGGGGGTAGGAGTGGTGCTGCGCGGTCGGGGGCGGGTAGGGCGGCGCCGGCGGGTACTGCGCGTACTGTGGCGTCTGGCCCACCTGCGCGAACGCGTCGGCGCCGACCTCGTCGAAGCGCTCGGTCACCCGCGAGACGACGAGGATCGCCAGCACCACGCCGACGATCGAGGCGATGTTGCCGAGGATCTCCGCCGTCGTCCCGTCCTTGACCTGTGAGATGCCGTGGCTGAGTTCGTTGAAGGTGAAGAGGTTGTTGAAGCCGGACTCGATCGTGGTCTGCCCGTAATAGAGGACCAGGCCCTGATCAGGAACAGGGCCCACCACCAGTGCACCAGCGCCGGGACCGGCACCGACTTCCAGCCGCTGTTGATGTCGGTTCCCCGCTCGCTGCCGCGCCAGATGTCGTTCGCCATCTGCTTCGGCCGGACCAGGCTGAGGATGGGGACGAACCACGACCCGACCGCCCAGCCGTTGCCGTAGCGCATCTCCTGCACCCCGAGCCGGCGCATGTTCTTGTAGGCCTGGAAGAACCAGGTGATGAAGACACCCGCGGCGATCAGCAGCAGCACGGCCTGGAAGCCGACCCAGCGGGAATAGACGTCGTACTTGGCGATGATGTCGCCGCCGTCCGTGACCGTCGAGCGCAGGCTCATGGCGGAGGCGAGCCGCAGCACGCTCAGCAGGGCCATCAGCCCGAGGCTGACATAGACCCCCCAGGCCCAGCCGCTCAGGTCCCGCGGCGGATCCGCGGGATCGACGACCCGGTGGGTCGCATGCCCGAATTCATGCCCGGCCACCTGCACGCCCGCCCTATCGGCACCAAGCCACAACTCCATTAGTTCGGAAACCGTCGATGATTCTGGCTAATGGCTAGACGAATCCTGACCTTGCTGGTCGCAGTCCTCGCCCTCGCGGCCCCTGCCGGCGCCGAGGCGCATGTCCGGGTGCAACCCGAGGAAGCGGCGGCGGGCGCCTACACGGTGCTCAGTGTGAACGTCCCGAACGAGAGCGCCGACCGCGCGACGACCAGGGTCGAAGTCAGGTTCCCCCCGGGCTTTGCTTACGCCCTCTCCCGGCCGGTGGCAGGTTGGTCCGTGGGCGTGCAGACGACGAAAGCCGCTAGGTCGGAGCTCACCGGGCAGACGGTTCCAGCGCATGTCGAGCGGGTTGTCTGGAGTGCCCGGGATCGTCGGGCCGCGATCGAGCCGGGACAGTTCGAGGACTTCCCGATCGCGGTGCAGATGCCGGGGCAGGTGGGCGAGACGCTGACGTTCAAGGCGCTGCAGACCTACGAGGGTGGGGAAGTGGTGCGCTGGGTCGGTGGCCCGGGCTCGCAGGAGCCGGCGCCGCGGGTCCTCGTCACCGCCCCTGCCGAAGGGCAAGGCGCCGCGGCGAGCGAAGGCACGTCCGCCGAGGGGGATTCGGGCGGCGGCAGCGATGGTCTCGCCATCGCGGCGCTGATCGTCGCCATACTCGCCCTGGCGGCAGCGGGCGCGGCGCTGGCCGGCGCAGTGCGAGTAAGACGGGCAACCGGGAAAACCGACGAAGGGAACCAGATGGCGACTCAGACCAAGCTCATAAGCGGCACCGACTTCATCACCGTGGCGACGCAGGACTACGAGCGGGCCGCCAAGTTCTATGGCGAGACGCTGGGCCTCGAGTTCTCGAAGCGGTGGGGGAGCATGCCCGCGGGCGAGTTCGAGACGGGGAACCTGACGATCGCCGTGATGCAGGTGGACGCCTTCAACATCGAGTTCCGCCCCAACAACCTTCCGATCGAGTTCCACGTCGACGACTTCGAGGCCGCCAAGGCCGAGCTGGAATCCCGCGGCATCGAGTTCAAAGGCGACACCCTCGATTCCGGCGTCTGCCACCAGGCCTTCTTCAACGATCCCGACGGCAACGCCCTGGCCATCCACCATCGATACGCGCCAGCCGACCCCGCAAGCTAAATTTGCATCCAACGCGGTTCGAAGGTCCCACGGGCGAGCTTCAGACGATTTCCACCAGGAACGGGGGCGCGCCGTCCTTGCCGAGCAGGGGAGGCAGCGCCAGCCGGGCGCATTCGACGTTCTCGGGGTCGGCGTCGTCGCACCCCGGCTGGTCGGGGTCGACGAAGACGAAGACATGTGTGTGGCCATCGGTGAGCTTGTATTCCGCCGCCGCCGTGGTCCCCAGGCCGCAGCTGCCGCCGCCTTCCGGGTAGCCGACGGGGATCGTGCCCAGCTCCTGGTATTTACCTCCGGCGGTCAGGTCCAACATGTGGGTCGTCACGGTGCCGCCCCGCGGATGCGTCTCCCACTGTTCGTTGCAGTTGCAGACGAGGAGCCGCGAAAACGCCGCCGGTTGTGCCGACCCCGCTTTTGGCTCGGGGGCCGGGGCGGGAATCACTTTCACCGGTTGCACCGCGCGCGAGCTCCTGCCCCGCCGGCCGACGGACTCCACGTACCACGTGTAGCTCGGCCCGACCTCGAGTTCGGGGACCCTGCTCCAGTCCATGCTCGGCTGGAGAACGTGGGGGGCGTTGACGAGCGTTCTGCCGGTCGCGGGCTCAATCAGGCCGAACGAGTAGCTGAGCGCCTCATAGGGACCGCCGGCATCGGGGTCTTTCCAGGTGAAGGTCGGTCGGGTCAGGGTGGTTGTGGGTTTGGGCTCCAGCAGGACCGGCATGGTCGGAGGCCGTCGCCGCAGCACCCGCGACTCGCTCGAACCGGGTTCGCCGCAGAGCTGCGCGGTCACCGTCAGCAGTTCCTCCTCGGTCAGGCTCCGGCCGGCGACTCCGATCTGGGCCCAACCGTCCATCCTCGACCAGCCCCTGCCGATCCAGCGCCGTCCCGATCCACTGCCCGCGAACAGGTTGACCTCGGCGCCGTTGACGCCGACGTCTTCGCCGGCAGCGTCTTTCGCCGAGCACCAGGCCCAGACGATCCTGTCGCCGGCGAACACGTAGTCCAGTACGACGCCCGCTTCGGCCGCTCCCTGGACCGGCACGCGGTCGCCCTCGCGCAAGCGTTGCGGCAGGCAGCCGATCTGGACCACGCGCAGCTCGTCACCGGGCTGGATCAGGACGTCGAACCAGAGCGGCGGGGGCTCGATCACCGTCCGCGATGGACCGGCCTGACCGCCCAGCTGATCTGACCAGATCGAGACCGAGGCGGTGAAGATCAGGTTGTCGGCAGTGAGGCCGTCCGCGCACTCCTGAACCGGCTCGAGGATCCGAGGCTTGCCGTCGATGTCCTCGTAGACGGTTTCGACCGGCACCGGGATCGAGCGCGGACTCTCCGGAGTGCCGCAGGGAGCCTGGGTCGCCGCCACCTCGCTCCCGTTGGTGAAGCCGGTTGCGATCGGGATCACGTCGGGTTCCGAGAGCCCCGCTCGGTGCGTGAGCTCGTCGCGACGGGCGAACGAGCCCTGTCCCGGCTTGCGCTCGTAGACCCGGATCAACGCGCCCGGCCGGTAGCCGGTGACGACGATCTCCGTCGCGCTGGGGCAGATGCCGCGCCACAGCGTCGGTTGGGTCGGCGTTTTGGGCGGTCCGACGGTATGCACCAGCCTCCCTGCCGGATTGGTCCGCTGACCGGTTGCCGGGAATTCCTGCCAGATCACCAGCTGGTCCCCCTTCTCCAGGCCACCACCGCCCGGCGCCGGGATGAGGAAACCGCGAGTCGGCACCACCACTCTGCCGACCACGGAGCGGCGGCGCGACTCGTGACCGTTGACCTCGACCACGACGGTGGCCCCGGGGACGATGTTGCCGAGCTTGACTCCGCGGTCGCAGGGCTCGGGCACCAGCTCGAAGACCGGCGTCGGCAGGTTCCCGTCCCTTCCGTCCTCGCCGGTCCAGCGGGCAATCGGCGCCGGCGCCTTCCAGCCCGCGGCCGTCCCCCCGAGCTGCTGTATGACCCACAGCTCGTCGCCCGCCTGCAACGGATCCGGCGTCGGCGCGACCACCTCGAAGTCGTCCGCCTCGGTGATCTCCTGGATCCCCCTGTTTGGAATCGACACGATCACCTCCGACCCGGGGTAGATGCCGCGGACCAACAGCGCTTCGACCCCGGCGACGGGAAAGGTGATCACTTTTGGCTTGCCGAGGTGGGAGGGAGGCCCGATCACGGTTATCGGCTTGGTTGAGGGTTTGCTGGACAGCACGCCGACGGTCTGCTTCGCGGTCACCTGCTGGCCCGCTTTGAGGAGAACGTCAAGTTCGATCACGGCGTGGGTGGAGCCGCTGGAGTCGAGACCGGCGAGGCCACCGGAGGCGACTGGGCCCTTGCCAACCCGTTTGCCGTTCGCGTAGACGGTCACATCGGCCGCCGGGTCGACGCCGACCACCGTGACCTTGCGCATCAGCTCGGTCAGCGGTCCCTTGATCCTGGGCGGGAGGGGTGCGGCCATCGCGGGCTCCTTTGGACTGGGCTGTATCGAATTAAACTTAAGAATTCCTATCTAATCGTCCCTGTCGAATCAACTTCTCGGCCGGATGGGTGGCTCGAACAGCACCCGGGTTGCCGAGGCGACCTTCGGCGCGCAGCGCCAGTAGCGGCGGGCTGCGGTAAATTCGAGGGGGCGCGGTGGCAGTAGCTCAGTTGGTAGAGCTCCGGCTTGTGGTGCCGGCGGTCGCGGGTTCGAATCCCGTCTGCCACCCTCAGCGAGAAGCCTGCTTGAGATTGCGCCGATGCGCTGGATTGGCGGGATTTCGATCGTACGGCCCTGGCTTCTCGTGCTGACAAAAGCTTCCGACCGATGGCCATGATCGGATGCGGGAATGACCAAAGGGCGGAAGAGGTCGCGACCGAAGCGGGGGCGGAGGATCGTCGCTAAAGGGACCCCTGTGCGCTGGGAGGTTGCGTGGCATCCCAAGGCTCTTGACGAAAAGAACGCGATCGAGGACGTCGCCGAGCGCGTGGCAATCGTGCACGTGATCGAGAAGCTGCAAGTCGATGGCCCGGCTCTGCGGAGCCCGCATCAGAGCGCCGTCATGGGCGAGGAAGGCTCTGGTTTGCGAGAGCTGCGCCCCCGGCGCGGAAGAAGTCGATGGCGACCGATCTATCGGCGGATGGAGGAGGGGTTGTTCGCTGTTTTCGCCGTGGGTCCGGAGGCGGAAATCGACAAGGCCGGCTATGCCAAGGCCGTGCGTCTGGCGAGGCAGAGACTCAAGCGACTGGAAAAAGGCAAGGCGAGGGAGTAGCCTGAATGGCAATTACAAGCTTGTTATCGGAGATTTCGAGGGTCGAGCATGACTGATCAACTCATAACCAGTGATGACGTTCTCGCAGAGGAGTTGCGCGACCCCGTCTTTCGCGCGGAGTGGGAGCGGACGGCCCTGGCCCGCTGGCTCGCGGTCGAGGTCGCCCACTACCGGGCCGAGCACGGCCTCTCCCAGCGGCGGTTGGCAGAGCGGCTCGGCGTCCACCAGTCCGATGTCGCCCGCATGGAGACCGGCGAGCACACGCCCAGTCTCGAGCGCCTGGTCAGGGTTGCCAGCGGCCTGGACATCGAGCTGATGATCGACATCCGCCCCGAGAAGAAGAAGGCCCAGCTACCAAAGAAGCGAGCGCTCGACGCGGGGTCATTCGCCCTGGGCGGCTGCCAGGTCATCCTCGCCACCGCGTAAAGCTCGACTTCAGACTGAGGTTCTGGTGGCTCGCTGGGCGAGTTCTGCGCATTGCGCCCCGAGCACAAGACTCTTGCCCACGCGGTTCGCTTTTTGGTCCGCTCCTGAACTGCAGCGAGTGAGCCATGTCCGGTGTACGGTGGCCACCTATGGAGACGGTTCTGGTCAGTGGCGGGTCGGGGTTTCTTGGGGGGCGATGCGTGGTCGAGCTGCTGCGGCGTGGCTATGCGGTGCGGACGACTGTGCGCGACCTTGGCAAGGAGGAGGGAGTGCGGGCGCGGGTTGGGTCTGAGGTGGACGCCGGCGACCGGCTCACGGTGCTGGCGGCGGATCTCCGCTCCGACGACGGCTGGGCGGAGGCGGTCGAGGGTTGCGATTACGTGCTTCATGTCGCCTCGCCGTTTCCAGCGGCCCAGCCGAAGGATCCCGATGAGCTGATCGTGCCGGCGCGGGAGGGGACGCTGCGGGTGTTGCGGGCGGCTCTCGATGCCGGGGTGCGCCGGGTGGTCGTCACCTCCTCAGTGGCGGCGGTGCGGGGCAGTGCCGGCTCGGCTTCGGTGCCGCTCACCGAGGCGGACTGGTCCGACCCCGACGACTTGAAGCTGACGCCTTATGCCCGGTCGAAGACGATCGCCGAGCTGGCCGCCTGGGACCTGGTTCGGGAGCGAGGGGAAGAGGAGAAGCTGGCGGTGGTCAACCCCGGTGCGATCCTCGGGCCGGTCCTCGGCGGCGAGAGCTCCAGCTCCCTGGCTCTTGTCGAGCGGCTGCTGAAGGGGATGCCGGGGACGCCGCGGATCGGCTTCAGCCTCGTCGACGTGCGCGACGTCGCCGCGCTGCACCTCCTCGCGATGACCGCTCCCGAGGCGGGCGGCGAGCGCTACCTGGCGGTCACCCGGTTCCAGTGGATGGCCGATGTCGCCAAGGTCCTGCGCGAGCGCCTTGGGCCGGAGGCGGCGAAGGTGCCGAAGCGCTCCGTTCCCAACTTCCTGGTGCGGGGGATGGCGCTGTTCGACCCCGCCGCGCGCTCGGTCGTCGGTCAGCTCGGCCAGCGGGTCGAGCTCTCCAACGCCAAGGCGAAGGCGCTGGGCTGGGAGCCGCGCCCGGTCGAGGAGACGATCGTCGACTGCGGCAGGAGCCTGGCCCGATGAGGATGCGCGCCGCGGTGCTGGAGGAGTTCGGGGAGCCGCTTGCGGTGCAGGAGGTCGAGCTGGCCGAGCCGCGGGCCGGGGAGGTGCTGGTTCGGCTGCACGCCTGCGGCGTCTGTCACACCGACCTCTACAGCGCCTCCGGCGCCGACCCGTCCGGCTACGCGCCGGCCGTGCTCGGGCACGAGGGCGCCGGCGTCGTCGAGGCGGTCGGGCCGGACGTCGCCGCGCTGGCGGTGGGCGACCACGTCGTCACCCTCTTCTCGCCCCAGTGCCGCGAGTGCATCCACTGCCTCGACCCGCGCACCAACCTCTGTCTGGCGATCCGCGAGGAGCAGAACAAGGGGCACCTGCCCGACGGAACGACGCGAATCTCCCGCGACGGCGAGGAGATCCGCAGCTTCATGGGCTGCTCGACCTTCGCCGAGTACACGGTGATGCCGGAGATCGCGCTGGCGAAGGTCAGCTCGGAGGCGCCGTTCGAGCACGCCTGTCTCTTCGCCTGCGGGCTCTCGACCGGGCTCGGCGCCGCGATCAACACCGCCGCCGTGCGGCCCGGCAGCAGCTGCGTCGTCTTCGGCGCCGGCATGGTCGGCCTCGGCGCGGTCGCCGGCTGCCGCCTGCAGGGCGCCGAGCGGATCATCTGCGTCGACCTCTCGCCGCAGCGGCTGGAGCTGGCCCGCGGCCAGGGCGCGACCGACCTGCTCGAAGGCGGGGAGGGGACGGTCGAGCGGATCCTCGAGTTGACCGACGGCTTCGGCGCCGACTACACCTTCGAGGCGACTGGCAACGTCGCCGTGATGCGCCAGGCGGTCGAGGCGGCGCGGATGGGGTGGGGGCTCTGCACCGTCGCCGGGGTCGCCGGCAAGGGGGAGACCCTCGACGTCGTCCCGCGCCTGCTGATCACCGGCCGCCGCATCGCCGGCTCCTCGTTCGGCGGCGTCAAGGGCCGCGACCAGGTCCCGGTCTTGGTCGATCGCTACCTGGCGGGGGAGATCGACCTCTCGCCGTTCGTCTCCCACCGGCTCGGCCTCGACGACGTCAACCACGCCTTCGAGCTGATGGAGGCCCAGGACGGGATCCGCAGCGTCATCGAGTTCGCTTAGGCCCGCTTGGGCGCGCCGGTCGTTACCGAATTCAGTCCTTGACGACCACCGGGCCAGGTGAAACTCTGCCCAGGTTGTGAATCCAGTCACCAGCCGCCTTGCCACCGTTCTCGCGATTGCCCTGGTCGCGGCGCTGGCGCTGGTCGGCAGCGCGCAGGCCGCGCTCTCGGTCACCCCGACCCGGACCTTCGGGATGGGCTCGCTCCACGCGCAGGCTTCCGACGGCACCTTCTGGACGACGCCTGGCGGCACCAGCAACACGGCGAGCTTTTCCCACTTCGACGACGAAGGCAACAACCTCGGCGATGGGTTCTCGGTCGCCCGCAACAACTACTTCCCGCTGGGGATCGGGACCTATGGCGGCTGGGTCTACGTGACGGTCAGCAGCAGCGGCTACGCGCAGCGCATCCTCGCCTACCAGGTGAACAGCACCGATCCGTTGCACGACATCGTCAGCTCCGACGAAGAAACGGGCGAGCGGACGGGCCTCAACCAGGCGATGCTGCGGGTCTTCCCCAGCGGCGACGGCGCCCTGGCGCTCGGCCAGGAAAACAAAGTCGGGACGTTCAACGCCGCCAGCCTGGTGAAAGACCACCCCTTCTACCCGCAGGCGTTCCACGGGGCGGGGATCAACCAGAACTTCACCAAAGAACCGCCGTTCGGCCTCGAAAGCTGCGTGATCGGGACCGAAGGCCCGCCGGTCGGGGGCGAACCGACTCCGTGCGGGACGAATTTCGGCCGCAACGAAGCGCAGGGAGGACACGACACCGTCGAATACCCCAACGACATCGCCTTCGGCCTCGGCGGCCTCTACATCTCCGAGCGAGAAGGCGATCGGATCAGCCACTACAACACGGTCGCCAACCCCGGCGCCACTCTCGACCTGCGGTTCGGTATCGGGCCGGGCAGCGGGGCGGGCCAGCTCGACACTCCCGCTTCGATAGTGCGACAGCCGAGCACCGGCAACCTCTACGTCAGCGAGGAAGGAAACCGGCGGATCTCGGTATTCAACGCGGGCGGCAACTTCATCGGCGCCTTCGGCTACGGGGTCCTGAACGGGGCCGACGAGATGCAGGTCTGCGGGATCGAAATCGGCCCCTGCCAGGCCGGCGTCTCCTACCTCGCCGACTCGCGGTCCTATTTCACCCGGCTCAATTTTGCGCCCAACGGCGACTTCTACGCCTACATGCCGCTCCGCGGGCAGATCCAGGTGTTCGGGACGGGCGATGTCCCGGGCGGCGGCGGCTCGTCTGGCGGGTCCGGCGGAGGCGGGTCCGGTGCGGCGCCGAGCGGCCCGCTGCCCGCGAAGAAGGACCCGGACAAAGTCCGGATCAAAGCGAAACCGTTGCAGGTCGTGAAAGGGAAGAAGACGAAGCTGACCGCGATCGTCAACCCGCCCGGCGCCTGCCAGCAGCGCCTCGTCCTCTTCCAGGAAAAAGAGGCGCGCTCCTGGAACAACCTCGGCAAAGCGCTGAAGCCGGGTAAAGGCTGCACCGCCTCCAAGCTGGTCAAGGTGACCGCGAAGAGCGTCTTCCGCGCGGTTCTGATCGGCGGCTCGAACCACGCGACGCTCGGCTACTCGCCCAACCTCACGGTCAAGCTGAAATAGGAGTGGTTAAGGGCGGGCGCGGCTGGAGCGCCTGCCAAGCCAGCATCCCAGCGAGGCCAGCAGTGCGCCCGCGATCGCGTCGATGACGATCAGGAGCGGGGGGAAGCTGCCGAGGGAGACCTTGGCGTCGGTGCCGGCCAGCTGATGGGCGGCGAGGATGCCGAGGCCGAACATCGCTCCGGCGAGGGCGCCGCGGCCGGCGGCCTCCTTGACCTCGGCGTGCTCGAGGCCCGACAGTACGGCGGCGATGGTGGCGACGGCGAGGAGGATCCAGTACCAGGTCGCCGAGTTGCCGAGGACGATGCCGACGACCGCGCCGAAGAAGAGGGGGATGAAGATCGCGAGCCAGGCCTGGGTGTTCTCGGAACGCTCGCGAAAGGGGGTCGGCTTGGGCACTAGGCCCACCGTATCCCCTTCATCACCAGGTTTGAAAAGTCTGTGTTGCGTGGTACAAGTACCCAATCTTAGGTAGAGGCGGAGAGGTCGATGGCCGGCGAGGCCTGCGTGGGGCGCTGATGTGGGTGGCGCTTGGGTGCGGTCTGCTCGCCTTGCTGCTCGCTCCCGGGCCCGCCGCCGCGGAACCGTCTTTCGATGCGCGCGGCAGCGTCGAACAGGTCTACGCGACCGGCCTGCCCCCTGGCGCCCAGGTGTCTCTCTATGACAGCGGAGGCACCGCGATCGCCACCAAGGAAGCGAACGAGCTCGGCGGGGTCCTCTTCCGCGAAGTGGCGCCCGGCTCTGGCTACAGAGTCGGCCTGACGGCCAACGGGCCGGAATCGGCTCCCCTGCAGGTGCTCACGACCCAGTCGGCGCCGCCCAGCTCCGCCATCTACGGCCAGTCGATCCCGTCGAGCGGCTACGGGTACCTGACGACCCGCGACGGGACCAAGCTGGCGATCGACGTCCACCCGCCGCAGGACGTGACGCACGTCCTTCCCGGAGTCGAACTGCCGCCGTTGCCGAGCGGCCCGACGCCGACCCTGATCGAGTACTCCGGCTACGGGTACGCCGACCCGGCCGGGCCGGAGAGCGGGATCTCACTGCTCGCCAACCTGATGGGCTTCACGGTGGTCGACGTCAACATGCGCGGCACCGGTTGCTCGGGCGGCGCCTTCGACTTCTTCGAGCCGCTGCAGAACCTCGACGGCTACGACGTCGTCGAGACGGTCGCGGCCCAACCCTGGGCCCTGCACCACGAGGTCGGGATGATGGGGATCTCCTACGGCGGGATCAGCCAGCTCTTCACCGCCGCCACCCGGCCGCCGAGCCTGGCCGCGATCTCGCCGCTGTCGGTGATCGACAACACCCAGACGACGCTGTATCCGGGCGGCATCCTCAACACCGGGTTCGCCCTCGCCTGGGCCGAAGAACGAGTCCACGACGCCGAAGCGGCCTCCGCGACCAGCGGCCAGGAATGGGCGAACAAACGCATCCAGGAGGGCGACGGGACCTGCGCGGCCAACCAGGCGCTGCACCCCGAGGCGGTCGACCTGCTGAAAAAGATCGAAGAAAACGACCACTACAAGCCCGAGGTCGCCGACCCGCTCTCTCCCATCACCTTCGTCGACAAGATCGACGTACCGACCTTCATGGCCTGCCAGTGGACCGACGAGCAGACCGGCGGACACTGCCCGGCCCTTGTCAAGCACTTCACCGGCACGAAAAAGAAGTGGTTCACCTTCACCAACGGCACCCACGTCGACTCGCTCGACCCGGCGACCTTCAACCGCTGGTTCGACTTCCTCCAGATCTACGTCGCGAAACGGCCGCCGATCCTCGCCTCGGCTGCGATCAAGGCCGCCGCGCCGCTGATCTACCAGGAAGCGATGGGGATACCCGGCGTGACGCTACCGCTCGACCCGATCCAGCTGCAGCCGACCCTCGGGCTGGCGCAGGCCGCCTTCGAGAACCAGAAGCAGGTCCGGGTCCTGTTCGACAACGGCGCCGGCGGTCTCTCGCCCGGCCGGCCCTATCCCGGCTTCGAGAAGTCCTTCGACGGACTGCCGGTTCCCGGCACCCAGGCCAAAGCCTGGTACCTCTCGCCTGGGGGGAGTCTGAGCAGCAGCCCACCCGCCGCCGCGAGCGCCGATGAATTCACCTGGGACGCCGACGCCCTGCCGCGGACCGACTTCAGCGGCGACACCGCTGCCGGCACCGGTGGCCTCTGGACCGCCTTGCCCGAATACAACTGGGCCCAGAGCCCGCCGGGGAGCGCCGTCTCCTACACCACCGCGCCGCTCACCGCGAACACCGCGGTCATCGGGGCCGGGGCGGTGAACGTCTGGGTCCGCTCCTCGACCCCCGATGTCGACCTGCAGGCGACGATCAGCGAGGTCAGGCCCGACGGCAAGGAGACCTTCGTCCAGAACGGCTGGGTCCGGGGCAGCGCCCGCAAGCTCGACGCTGAAAAGAGCACCGCGCTGGAGCCGGTGCTGAGCCTGCGAGAAGCCGACGACTCACCAATGCCGCCCGACCAGTTCGTGCCGGTCACGATCCCGCTCTATTACGAGGGGCACGCGTATCGCACCGGCTCGCGGATCCGGGTGACGATCGCCGCCCCCAACGGCACCCAACCGATCTGGGACTTCGACCACACCGTGCCGGAAGGCACCGCACAGGTCGCGATCGCCTACGGCGCGAGCACGCCCTCGAACCTCCTGCTGCCCGTCGTGCCCGGAGTGAGCGTGCCGACCGGCCTGCCTCCCTGTCCCGGCCTGCGGGGCGAGCCCTGCCGTTCCTACGAACCCTTCGTGAACCAGCCGGCTGCGCCCTGAGCGCTAACGGCGCTCCTCGCGGAACATCTTCAGGGCGAAGGCGCCGGCGGGGTGAGCGCGGAAGTCGTTGACCTTGGCGGCCATCGCCGGCGGGAGCTCGTCGGGCTGAGGGAGGGGGACGCCGTACTCGGGTGGCATCAGCAGCGGTGCCGATAGTGAGGCGAAGGTGAGGTCGGCGGCGGTGAAACGCTCGCCGCAGAGGTAGGGACGACCGTCGCCGATCCGCTCGGCGACGGTGTCGAAGACCGCGCGCACTTCCGCCGCGGATCGTTCGGCACTCGCCGGGGTGATGTCTAGGTAGCGGTCGATGATCTGGGTGACGAGCGGGTAGGCCAGCGGCAGCCCGCGGCGCTGCCAGGCGGGTACCCCGGTGCAGGCGTAGGCGACCGCAAGGTCGCGCCGGCCGCGCATTTTGAAGTACATCCACCTGCGTCCCTCGGGTCCGAGGACCGCGTCGAAGTCGCGCTGCAGCGCTCGGACCTCGGCAGCGGCGTCAGGGTCGTCGGGAAACAGGGCGCGATCGGGCGGGGCCTGCGCGGATGCTGCCTCGACGATCTCCTCCGACTCGGCGAAGACCCGATTGCCCCAGACCAGCACGGGCGCGGTTTTCTTCCCGCCGGCGCGGGCGACGGGGATCCAGTGCAGCACCTGCAGGTGCGCCCGCTCCCTGTAGGCGATGCCGGCCCGGTCCAGCGCCCAGCGCGCCTTCTCGCAGTAGTGGCTGATCGGGATCGTGATCAACACCGGGGCCTCAGCCATCAGGACAGTGTGTCCTACCCGGGCGAGCGGGTCTACTATCGACCGGATGCCATTCGGTATGCGGGCTCTGATCTCCGGGTTGTCGGTTCTCTTTGCACTCGCTTTTCCGGCGGGTGCCGCTGCCGGGGGACCCGCTCATACTTCGATCGGCTTCGAGCCGATTCCACTTTCGGTGGCGGCCGACGGAGCCGGTCATGTGTATCTCTCGGATCCACTGATCAGCAGATCGATTCAGCAGTACTCCAGCGACGGCAAGTTGCTGGCGAACCTGGGCGACTTCTCCGCGTCCGGCAATCCCTTCCAGCCCCGCTATGTCACTACCGACGCTGCGGGCACCGTCTACGTCTACGACGGCATCGGCGGGAAGATCTCGGTGCTGGGTCCCGGGGGCGAGACGGTTCGCAGCTGGAAAGCCACCGGCGGCCGGGACGTCGCGGTCGGCCCCGACGGGACCGTCTACCTGGCGACCTCCCACGAAATCCTCCACTTCTCCGCCGATGGAGCCCTGTTGGGCAAATGGGGCGCGAGCGGCGGTGGCGACGGGCAGTTCGGTGAAGTCTGGGGAATCGACGTCAGCCCCTCCGGCCTCGTCAACGTCGCCGACACCTACGGCAACCGGGTCCAGGTCTTCACGGCCGACGGCGCCTTCGTCACCAAGTGGGGCAGCTACGGGTCCGGTCCCGGGCAGTTCGTCTACGACTACGGGATCGCCAGCAACGCCGCCGGCGAGGTGTACGTGGTCGACACCCCCAACGACCGGGTCCAGAGGTTCAGCGCCGCCGGTGTCCTGCTCGGCTCCTGGGGCAAGCCCGGCAAGGCCCACGGGCGCTTCCTCACTCCGACCTCGATTGCCACCGACCCGGCCGGGTTCGTCTACGTCGCCGACCGGGCCGAACCGTACCCATACGAAAGCCGCGCCCGGGTGCAGAAATTCACCGGCGACGGCCAGTTCGTCACCCAGTGGTACGACCGGCCCCCGCTGATCGCGCCGGGCCGCCCGCGTCTCTCCGCCACGGTCAGGGGACGCACGGCGAAGCGCGTCGCGACCTTCCGCTTCCACTCTCACCTGAAAGGCGTCCGCTACGCCTGCCGGCTGAGCGGCGCACAGGTGGCGCCGGGGCTGCGCTCGTGGCGCCGCTGCACCTCGCCGCAGCGCTACACCCACCTGCGGCCCGGTCGCAAGACCTTCCACGTGCGCGCCATCAAAGGGACCGGCGTCGGCCCCGAGTCCAAGCGCTCCTGGCTGATCGTCGCCGGCGGCTGAGCCGCTTCGAGCTAGGATCGCGGTCGATGCACGCCGACCCCGACGCCCTGCCGTTCGTCGACGAGCACGGCGTCGAGATCGCGGCGACGCCCGAGGTCGTCTGGGAGTCGCTCTGCCGGGTCGCCGACGGTTCTTTCTCCTCGCCGGCCACCGGCCGCGTTGCTCGCCTGCTCGGCTGCGAGCAGACCGCCGGGTCGGGACCGCGGCCGCTCGAGGAGGGCTCGACCATCCCCGGCTTCGCCGTCGCTAGCGCCGAGCCGGGGTCCCGGTTGGCGCTGGTCGGCCGGCATCGCTACTCGGAATACGCGCTCGTCTTCCGCCTCGCCGGCGAGGGCGGGACGACCCGTCTACGAGCCGAAACCCGCGCCCGCTTCCCCGGCACCACCGGCCGCCTCTACCGCGCAGCCGTGATCGGCACCCGCGGTCACGTCCTGGTGACGATGCGCCTGCTCAACGCGGTCAAGCGCCGCGCCGAGCGCTGAAGGTTCGGCGCGCCCCGGTCGCTCAGCGCAGCTCGTCGAGCGAGTTGACCTCGAGGTCGAAAGGCTCGTCGGCGGAGCGGCGGCGGCGGTAGGGCGAGACGGTGACGCGGTGGGTTTCGCCGCACGGGCAGGGTACCTCGATCGGACTGGTGTCGGAGGAGGGGTCCGTGTCGACTTTGAGGCGGCGGAGGGTGCCGGTGGTTTTGCAGCCGAAGGAGATCACCCAGCCATAGTCCTCGGGCTCCTTGCGTTTGGCTGGGCGGCGCATCGGCGCAGGAGCTTAGCCGTCCCGCTGGAGTGAACCCGTCGCCCCTAGGCGATTGACCGGTCGAGGATGAAGACCTCGACCGCCATGTCCGGCTCGATGTGATTGTCACTCATGAAGGCGGTCACCTTGCGGCCGGTTATCTCTTCGATGCTCTGCTTCAGCTCCGGCGCCATTCCCCGCTGATGGAGGCGGCGCATGTTCAGCACGGCGTCGCCCTCCCCGTTGGCGGCCAGTCGGCGCTCGGACGGGGTGAGGACCTCTTCGAGGACGGTGGTGAGGACGTTGCCGTTGTAGAAGGAGAACGCCTTTTTCGGCCCGCGACCGTGACTTTCACTGTGCACGCGGATCACTTCGCGGGTAACCGCGGCGTTGAGCTCCCCTCCGCTGAGCGGCTTTGAGTCGAGCATGGACTGGGCTCTCAGGTCTGCGCATGCAAGCGCCGTCCGACGAGTCGAGCCGCGCCTCAAAAGCCCAACCGCACCCATCGTCCATCGGTCAACTCCGACGCGTGCCCAAATAGGACCACGCCGGTGTCGGATCGGAATCCTATCGGGATGTCATGCGTCACTTCCAGGTCCGTTGCCCCTGCGGGGTGATTCACAAACGCACTTCCCATGAGTACTCCAATATTTGGAAGGGAATGGTCGGTATCCTCGAGTTCGGCTCAAGCGTTCCGATTGGTTTGCGCGGGAGCTGACCTCGAGCGATGAGCACCCGAGCGGCTGCCCCCGGCCGTACGTGGCTCGTCCGGTTCTCGTCCAGGGAGCAGGGATTCTGTGTTGACCGAGCGGAGCGGGCCGTGAGCGATCTCTCCAGCCATCGGGCGCTGCAGCGGGACGCCGCCGCGCTCGACGCTGTCGTCGCTGTTTCCCGAGCACTGGCGGGCGAGGCCGACCTGGAGGCGATCCTCGACTCGGTCGCCAAGGGGGGCCGGGCGCTGGTCTCGGCCCGGGCGCTGGCGGTCGAAGTCCGCGAGGGTGACGGGATGGTCGTCGCGGCCTCGGCCGGGGAGCTCCCCGAAGGGCCGGTCACGCCCCGGGAGGGCTCCGAGGGCGCCGTCCTGGTGGTTCCGCTTCTGCTGCGCGGTCGCACCTACGGGGCCCTGGTCGCGGTCGCCACAGAGGGGGACGGTCCGCGGTTCACGATCGAGGACGAGGAGCTGCTCGAAGCCTTCGCCACCTTCGCCGCCGGCGCGGTCGCGGCGCAACGGCTCGGCGAAGCCCCCGAGCCGGTCGTCCTGGATCGCTTCGGGGTCGCCGCCGCGATCGAGTCCCTCGCCGACCGGGTCGAAGTCCCGGGCCTCGAAATTCGCACCAAGATCGACCTCGCCTTCGAGGAGGGCCGGGCGGCGGAGCGGCTCCCCGGCGAGCTGGAAACGGCCGTCTACCGGATCGTCCAGGAGGCGCTCCGCAACGCCGTCGGCCACGCGGGGGCCTCCCGCGTGCTGGTCGAAGTGATCGAGGACGAGCACCGGGGGAAGGTCAGGATCGAGGTCCGCTCCTCGCCCGGTCAGGGGACCAGGGTCAGCGCGACGCTTCCCTCGGGTCGCGGCGGGCGCAGTATGCTCAATATCGACTGATCAACTGCCGCGTGAGCGCCGGATAAGGGCCGGCGAGGGTGGGGGCAGGCGGTCGAGTTTTGGGAGGAAGCAAGATGAATTGGAGGCGCATTTCCGCGGTTCTCTGCGTGCTGGCTCTGTTTGCCGTGTTCACGGCGACGGCCTCGGCGGTCAAGTACGTCGCCCTCGGCGACTCGTACTCCTCGGGGACGGGGACGAGGACGTTCTACGAAGCCAACTGCCAGCGCTCGGTCTACGCATATCCGTACCTGCTGCACAACGCACATCCGGAATGGACCTTCGTCAACGCGACCTGCGCAGGGGCGAAGACGGGGGACGTTCTCAACACCCAGGTCAACAGCGTCACCTCGGACACCAACTGGGTGACCTACACGATCGGCGGCAACGACGCCGGTTTCTCCAGCGTGATCACCGAATGCGCGCTGCCGTCGTGGGCGTCCAACTGCGACGGGGCGATCAACACCGCGCAGTCCTACATAACGAACACGTTGCCGGGCCGCCTCGACCTGGTCAACAACGCGATCAAGTCGCGGGCGGCGAGCGCCAAAGTGGTGGTGCTCGACTATCCGCGGTTGTTCAACGGCACCGATTGCAACGCGCTCACCTTCTTCAGCGGCAGTGAGATGACGCGGTTGAACCAGACCGCCGACATGCTGAAGAACGTGATGAGTGCTGCGGCCTCGCGGGCGGGGGCGAACTTCGTCTTCCGCGACGTGATCCCGCCGTTCATCGGTCACGCCGTCTGCGACGGGGGCGGAGGCTCCTCGACGGAGTGGATCAACGGCCTCTCCAACCCGACGGGCGAAAGCTACCACCCGAAGGTCACCGGTCATGCGAACGGTTACTACCCGGTGGTGAAAGGAGTTACGGGCTAGGCCCGACAGCTTTCCGTGCCGCTTCTACCGCCGCCTCGCGGGTGTGAACTCCGAGGCGGCGGTAGATGTGCTCGAGGTGCTTGCGCACCGTCTGCGGGCTGATGAACAGCTCGGCCGCGATCCGCTCGGTGCCGGCGCCGCGAGCCAGCAGGTGGAGCACCTCGCCCTGGCGGCGGGTGAGGCCGAGGGAGCGAAGCTCCTCCGCCGTCGCCGTCCGCTCCTCTTCGAGCACCAGCAGCGAGCGGGGGGAGTCGGCGGCGGCTTCGCGCACGGTGAGGCGACCGCGGTCGCCGGCGACGACCAGCGGCGCCGGGCTCTGCCCGGGCGCGCCGCGGAGCCACTCGGCCACCTCCGCGGGCAGGGCGGACCCTCCGGCGGCGGGGAAGTAGGCGCGCAACAGATCCAGCGCTGCGCCCCCGGCGGAGACGATCGCGCCGTCGGTGCCGAGGGCGAGGACGGCGGTCTCGCTCTCCTCCAGGCCGCGCTCGAGCACCGCGATCAGCTCGCTCAGTCGGGCCCGCTCGCGGAGGCGGGCGTGGGCGTGGGCAAGGTGGGGGCGGAGCAGCTCGAGCAGCGCGCGGTCGCGCTCGCTGAAGCTGCGGCGGTCGCGGTTCATCGCGATTCCGATCACCATCGGCCCGGGCAGGCCGAAGGCGATCTGGTCCTCGGCATCGAGGTGGCGGTAGAGGTCCTCGTAGAGCTCGAGGGCGTGGAACTCGCGGCTGCTGAGGAAGTCGGAAATCTTGTGGGTGCGGTCGTCGCCGTCGGCCTGGGCCATGATCAGCGGGTGCTGGTGGGCCAGTCGTGAGAGCACCTCACCGGCGAACTCGAGCGGTGGGTCGGGGTGGGTGACGACGAGCGCGTTGCCGCCGCCGGGGTCGACCTCGTTGTAGCCGACGAGATCGCAGGGGACCAGCTTTTCCAGCCCGGGGAGGATGCCGCCGCGGAATGACTCCAGGTCCGCGAAACAGTGCGCCTCGTCGACGAAGGCGAGGGCCGCGTGCAGGTCCCGCGCGGGCAGCTGGATCATCGGAGCCTGAGTGTACGTCGCACAGGATTACGCCACGTTGCGTATTCCAATTGGTCCGATGCTTGATAGGTTCGCGCCGCGGTGAGCTCGTCCACCAGTCAATACGACCGCCGGCGCCTCCTCGCGCGCTTGGCCGGCCTGGCCTCTCTTGTCGCCCTGATGGCGGCGTTTGCCCTGCCGTCGAGCGCCGCCGCCGCGCCTTGCCCGGTCAACCCGGGTAACGCCACCTCTTGGACCGGTGCCGGAGGCAACGGCAGCTTCGGCGATTCCGCCAACTGGAGCAACGGCACTCCGACCGGCAGCTGCGACGTCACGATTGCCCCCGCCGGCAGCCCGGTCATCACCATGACCGCCGGCGCCAACATGAAATCGCTGACCCTCGGGGGAACCGGCTCGACGCCGCAGTTGATCATCTCCTCGCAGAGCCCGAACACGAACCTGGACGCGCAGCCGGCCGGAATCACGATCGCGGCGGGCGCCTCGGTCACCCTCACCTGCCCGCCTTCGCCGGGCGAATGCCTCGGCGGACCGAGCGGCGGTGCGGGGCTGGTCGCCGGCCCCAGCCCGCTCATCAACGCCGGGACGATCAAAGTCGACGCCAATTCGGGGACCGGGGCGAGCGTCAACGGCGTCATCGCCAACACCGGCACCATCAGCTTCGAAAAGAGCGCCGCGCTGAGCGGTCAGGTGACCAACAAAGGCTTCATCACCGTCGGCAACGGCGCCGTGGCGACCAACGCCGGCAGCTCTTGCGGCGGCACCGAACCGTTCGTCAAAAACGACACCGGCGGCAAAATCAGCGGCGTTGGCACCGGGGTCCTCAGCGCGATCAACTTCGAGCAGGGCGACGGCACCACCGAAGACGTGGTGATTCCCTGCGGCAGCCTCAAATACACCGGCAGCGGGGCGAGCGAAGTAGGGGTCTTCGGCGGCTTCAACCTGAGCGGCGAAATGCAGGAAAACCAGGGGCTGACGATCAGCGCCAACAGCACCAACACCAATGCCGTCCTGCAGGGCGACTTCACCAACAACGGCTCGATCACCCTCACCTGCCCCGCCTCGCCCGGCGAATGCAACGGCGGCTCGAGCGGCGGGGTGGGCTTCAACGTCGCCGGCAAAACCTTCACCAACGCGGGCACCTTCACGGTCTCCTCGCTCTCCGGCACCGGCGCCAGCCTGGACAGCGGCAACGGCGGCACGGTCGTCAACACCGGGACGATGAACTTCAACCAGACCGCTCGTCTCAGCGGCGTCGTCGACAACAAAGGCAAACTCAACATCGCCGACACGAAGACGGTGACCAACGCCGGCAGCTCCTGCGGCGACACCGGCCCTAAGCTGGCAAACAACACCGGCGGCTCGATCAACGCCACCGGCTCGGGCACGCTCAGCGTCATCAACTACGAGCAGGGCAACGGCACGACCAGCGGCACCCTGCCGGTGCAGATCCCCTGCGGCACGCTCAAATACACCGGCACCGGGGCGAGCCTCGTGCAGGTGAATGCAATCGCCACGCCGATGACCGGCAATATCGCCTCCGGTCAGACCCTGCGAGTGGTCGGCGGCATCACCTCGGGCGCCTTCACCAACGCCGGCAAGATCATCTTGGATCAGACCACCACCAACCCGACCCTGAGCAGCGGCACGCTCGTCAACACCGGCAGGATCGAACTCGTGGGAGCTTCCGCCAACAGCTCGAACGTGACCGGCGGGATCGAACAGGCCGCGGTGGGCGCCGAAATCGTCGTTCCGGCCGGGACCAAGCTCAACCCCGCGGCGCCGGTGGGGCTGAAACTCGGCACGCTGCGCGGCGCGGGCACGATCACCGGTTCGGTCGAAAATGCCGGCGGGGTCGTCAAGCCAGGTGAGAGCCTCGGGACCATGACCATTACCGGCAGCTACTTCCAGGGGCCCGGCGGTCGGCTGGAGATCGCGGCCGCCGGGACCGGAGCCGGGCAGTTCGACGCCCTTGCGGTCGGTGGCGTCGCGACCCTCGACGGGACCCTGGCGCTGACTCCGACCGGAAGCTTCCCGAGCTCCTCCTCGGTCGGCCAAAGCTTCTCCCTCCTCACCTACGGCAGCCTGAGCGGAGGGTTCGCAACGACGACGGTCAACCCGGCGCTGTCCTGCCCGAAGCAGTTGAGCGTCAGCAACGACACCGGAGCGAAAGCGCTGAAGGCGACCGTGACCGACAGCGGCACCGGCTGCGGCGGAGGCGGCAGCGCGACTCCTCCGCCACCGCCTCCCGCCCCAGTGCCGAACACCAAGCTCGGCGTCCATCCCGGCCCGCGGGTGACGACCAAGCTGGCGAAGTTGAAGATCAAGTTCGGCTTCTCCTCCGACGTCGCCGGCGCGACCTTCCAATGCAAGATCGACAAAGGCTCCTACAAGACCTGCAAGTCGCCGAAGAGCTTCAAGGTCAAGCCCGGCAAGCACACGTTCTCGGTCCGGGCGGTCGGCCCGGGCGGCACCGACGCCACCCCGGCGACCTACAAGTTCAAGGTGATCAAGCAGCAGGGCTGATCAGGCGCTGATCGCGGCGCCCTCGTGGGCCGCGGCGACCACCTTCTCGGCCAGATGGGGCGGGACCTCCTCGTAGCGCTCGAACTCCATCGTGAACTCGGCCCGGCCGCCGGTGATCGAGCGCAGGTCGGGGGCGAAGTCGAGCACCTCGGCCATCGGCACCTCGGCCTTGACCTCGGTTGCCTGGCCTTTCGCCTCCATCCCCAGGGGGTGGCCGCGGCGCGAGTTGAGGTCGCCGATCACGTCGCCGACGACGTCGTCGGGGCAGGAGATGGTGAGCTTGACGATCGGCTCCAGCAGCACCGGCTCGGCGGCCGCCATCGCCTCCTTGAAGGCCATCGCCCCGGCCAGTTTGAAAGCCAGTTCCGAGGAGTCGGTGTCGTGGTGCTTGCCGTCGACGAGGCGGACGCGGACGCCCTTGACCGGGAAGCCGGCGACGGTGCCGTGCTGCATCGCTTCAGTGATGCCCTTCTCGACGGCGGGGATGAAGCCGCCGGGGATCGCCGCCCCCTTGATCTTGTTGACGAACTCGAGCCCGACGCCGTCCTCGGCGGGCTCGATCTCGATTGCGCAGTCGGCGAACTGGCCTTTGCCGCCGGTCTGCTTCTTGTGGCGGGCGCGGGCGGCAGCCGAACCGCGGATCGTCTCCTGGTAGGGGACCCGCGGCGGGTGCAGCTCGATCTCCGCCCCGAAGCGGGTCTTCATCCGCTCGACCAGGACCTCTACGTGGACCTGGGTTAG
>Ga0164305_10000164_pt1 | contig 22102 bp, 22 predicted proteins | sample Whisoiple_237_MG_FD_110215 | JGI IMG/M metagenome (GOLD analysis project Ga0164305, IMG submission 110215) | Soil microbial communities amended with pyrogenic organic matter from upstate New York, USA - Whitman soil sample_237_MG | ecosystem: Environmental > Terrestrial > Soil > Agricultural...
AATTGCCTTTAACTTCATATTAATTTATATTCTGCTTGACCTCGGTCTTCTGCTGATGATTTACTTCCAGCAAACTCGTCACTCAAAAAGCCAAGGATTTTTTTTGACAACTGTATACATCGGCCAAATTCGTCATCACTTAGATATTGCACCATTCTCAATTAGGATTTTATGAACAGGCAAGATGCCTGTTCCACAAGAAGAAAATTTATCTTTTGTGGAACGGCTTTTATGAACAGGCAAGATGCCTGTTCCACAAAAAAAATTATCTTTTGTGGAACGGGCATCTTGCCCGTTCTTGAGAATAGTGCAAAATGCGTCATAAACAACTATTTCAAACTCGCCGCAGCAAGTTTAATCGGTTCGAGCAATTCTAACGGCAAATGCAGCATATTCAATTGGGTGCTATCTGCTGCTTTCCTTTCCGGATCGGGGCCGTGATAATCGCTGCCACCAGTTGCCAGCAAACCGTAATGAAGGCACAAATCTTTTAACTTTTGGATTTGGCTGGAACTGTGGCTGGGATGGTATACTTCAACTCCCATTAAACCCGCATCTACTAATTCTTGTAAGACTTCCTCAACAGCGCCGCCGCGAAATAAATAAGGGTGAGCCCACACCGGTACTGCGCCGCAACTTTTCAGTAAATCAATGCCTTCGACGATCGAGAATTTCTCGTAATGAACATAAGCCGGGCCGTCATCTCCCAGCCAGCGATCGAATGCTTCCCGCGATGATTTGGCGTGACCGGCTTTTACAAGTGCAGAGGCAATGTGAGGCCTTCCCGGTGCCATTCCTGGGGATGTTTTTGGCAGTTCGATCGCGTATCCCATTGCTGCTAATTTTTCGACCATTTCCTGCGATCGGCGAAACCTTCCTTGCAGGCGATCGTTCAAAGGAACTCGCAACTTATTTGCATCGGGATAAAAACCTAAAATGTGCAGCGAACGGCCGTTGTGAACCGTGCTGAGTTCGAGTCCGGGGACTATTTCGATACCGTACAAAGCAGCAGCGGCGAAAGCTTCATCCCAACCCGACATCGTATCGTGATCCGTGACAGCCAAAGCGCGAACCCCCGAGGACGCAGCGGCGGCTACGAGTTCGGCAGGGGTGAGAGTGCCGTCGGAATAAGTAGTGTGACAGTGGAGCTCTAGCATTTTTTCGGTAAGTTAAAGTCTGCGAAACCTGCAATTATTCCCCTCACTCATGTGAGATATACCGTCATCACTATTTTAGATTTTAGATTTGGAATGAGTGATGATATAACGGTTGGGAGTTTGTCTACTGTTGCATTTTTTTTCAGAACTGGTTTCACTGCCAGCAACGTTTTTTTTATTTTTATCTTTATTTGTAATAACTTGTTGCGCCTTTAATTGGTACATTTACGCTTATTCAAACTCGGCATGACATTGGTATTCAGCCCGCCTTTTCAGTTGAATTTAGATGCAGAACAGCTTAGCTATTTCTTAATTTCTCGCATTGGGTGAAGGACACCCTCTGGCAATTTGGTAGGAATCGGCGATATTTCAATACTTTGTATGTTGTGAACAGGGATAACTACCAGTTTATCTGCCAATTCGAGAATTATCGGGTCTGCCGTCAACATTTTTTGCAGGCGAGTGCCTAAAGTTGCTTGCTCTCCTACTGTTCCCTCTGGCGCACTGAACTGGAAGTGTTGTTGTTTGCCGTTGGTATAGTAGATTGTCAGATCGATTATTCTTTCTTGGTTGGTTGCTTGCATAATTTTTTTCCCTAACAGTCGATCGGGACTTGGCAAAATTAACAATAAATCAAAACTGGCGATCGCACCACCGTTGGAAAGCTTTTGACCGAACCGGGCTTTCGGTATGAAAGTTCGCTTGCTGTTAATTTTATCACAAAAACTGTACGGAAACTCGCCAACTTACCCAGTATACAATTGGCAGTCGCGCTGTCTTTGCTCCTCAAGGCGCGAGAGCCTTCGCCAGCAATATTTGGTCGATCGGGCTTTCTTCTATGCCACTTGGCAAAGTGGCTCAATTTAGCCTCTCTAGCGACTTAACTCAAAGCGCTCTCAAGTCTTACAGCAGAGGCATTTGAGCGCTTTTGGTGTCAAGGTTTTTCGAGGTAGGAACTGTGGAGGTTGAGATAGCGGCATTCTGCTGTCACCGCCGTAGAGGATTTTTTTATAAATTAATAACATAACATTCAGGTACAGCTTATGAAATCCACACTTTGTTTTCCCGAAACTTCTCTTCACTCTAACGCAGTCACTGTTAATAATAATGCTATTGACTCTTGTATCCTTGCAGCTTGGATTGACTTAGTAGGAGGAGATTTTGATAGCTTGGGAGGAGATGATTGGCTTCCATTGTGCGGCGACATTGATGACGGCGAAATTTACAGGGAATGGTTTTTGTGGCAAGACAGCGAAGTAACTCAAGAATGGGAAGCTTACGATCCCATTACTAATTACCGAGTTGTCGCACCTAGCCGAGAAATGATGATTGCTAAAATCGACCAAATAGAAGATGCCAGAAAAATTTAGTCGATCGGGAGAAGGTTAAATCTTGATTTTCAACTTTAATAAAAATTTTGTAAACAAACCCGGTTTCTCCCAACCACACTCAAGAAACCTGGTTTTTTCGACCACAAATCTAGGGTTGGGTTGATTTCCACGGGTCGAACATAATAATTTATGTCGCTACTGCTTTTTGTTTTTCTCGTTCTAATTTGCGCTGCTTCAAGGCGGCAAGATTTTGTTTAATCGTGTCGATCGCAAATCCCGCATCCTGCTGTTGGTATAATTCGCTGGCACGGATCAAATCTGCAACAGCCTCATCATCCGATCGCAAATTTGCAAAAGCTAAGCCGCGATTGTGGTAAGCTTCTGCCAAAGTTGAAACTTGTTCTAAAGCGCTGGTAAATTTATCTTTGGCTTTGCGGTACTTGCCAGACTGATAAGCCTCAATTCCTTGTTGAAAATAAACGGAAGCTTTGCTACCGCTGTCGGTATTTGGAAATTCTGGGTAAGTTAAAATTGGTTCTTTAAAGAGTACAGAAATGCTGCCCTTGCCGAAGTAAGCCCAAGTCATTGTTCCAAACCCAATCCCCAGCACGAGGGCAATAATGACAGACAGAGCAATAAAATTGGTGAGTTCCATAGAGCAATATTTGTTGTATTATAATATGATAAGTTAATTTCTAACTTCTGGAACAATGGCTGGGCGGATTTACCTCAACTGGAAATGGTTTTTCCGGTCACTAGCTTTAGTATTGTCGATCGGCTTAATTACTGCAACTGCAAGTTCTGACGCAGCAACCAACGCGCAAACTCAAGCAGGGTGGCAATTGTTGCAGCGGGGTGAGACAGGGTTGGTGGTAGCAATGCGACACGCGATCGCCCCAGGTACGGGAGATCCTGCTAACTTTAAGTTGGGCGACTGTTCCACCCAGCGCAATTTATCAGCACAAGGAAGAACCCAAGCCAAGCAAATTGCAGCCGAATTTCGCAACCGCAACATCAAAGTAGCCAGAGTTTTATCGAGTCAGTGGTGTAGGTGTTTGGAAACAGCAAAACTGATAAATTTAGGCAAAGTCGAACCGTTCCCAGCCTTGAACTCGTTCTTTAGCGACAGCAGCAAAGAAGCCAGACAAACAGCCACACTCCGCAAATTAATTGTGGACAACCGCAACACTAAAGGCGCGATTATTATGGTAACTCATCAAGTAAATATTACGGCGATTACTGATATTGTTCCGCAAAGCGGCGAAGCTGTAATTCTCAGAGGGTCTCGACAAGGTAAAATCGAAATAGTCGGACGAATTGGAGGATTTTAAATAGATAGAAAGTTATAATATTATTAATAAGCTGTCGCGCATTTAAATTGTAGATTCTCCGCGGGCGGGACGCCCACCCCACAAGACTTTGATTTTTTTTGACAGACAATTTAAAGGCCGCAACAGCTTATCCCATTACCCGTTCCCCATTACCAATTTATATGAGTTTCCAATACAGCGCCGCCCTAGTGACTTTAGCCGACCTTGATCGAGAAGTTCTTGTTAAATTTTACACAAAATTTCTCGACCTTGAACCAAACCCTTACATTCCCAATACTTATGCTGAATTTCAACTCCCCGGCTTAAGACTGGGCATATTCAAACCCAAAGATTCTCACAAATCGGAATTTGCCAATCGAGCAAAAACAGGCATGAGTTTGTGTTTGGAAGTCAGCGATCTCGAAACTGCGATCGCCCGAATTTGGGCTTTAGGTTATCCGCCAAACGGAGAAATTATCAAAGCTTCTCACGGTCTAGAAATCTATGCCTTCGATCCCGCCGGCAACCGCATAATTTTACATCAATCCCACGATCGTGTAGAATGAGGGCTAATAATGGGTGAACTCTCGATCTTCTCTTCTCTTCCTACCCTACGGGAACGGCTTTGCCGAACGCACCTCGAAGCGGTTCGTTCAAAAAAACATCTAGTTCACAACCCGCTGAGGATTGCTATATAAGCTCTGCAATTGCTTCACAACCTTCGCCATGACATTGTAAAACCCGCCTCTACAAATCAAAACTGCCTTAACTATCTAATCAGTTCAGCAAAACTATAAAAACTGATAATTAATAACAGCAAGGCTGTCAGATGAGTTAGCTGAAATTGAGGCCGCGGGCCGAGGTATTCTCGCACCAAAATTGAAAAAGACGAACCAATTATATAACTCAGAGACAGCGTTAAATATTGCCACTGCAATGTTACACTCCACAGTCCCAGCAAAATCATCGCCAAAGTCAACATCACCAACTCAACAAAGCGAGGCGGATTGTGCTGAGTAGACAGAATCAAAGTGTCCAACCAATATTGCCAAGGTCTCATGTTTTAGCGATCGAGCTTTTAGATTTAGCCTTCTAGCTTAACCTACGATCGCCACTCAGTTTGTTGCTGCAAACACCTTAAAGCCTCCGCCGTCTCAACCTGCGGAAATTGCCCGTAAAAGCGACTGACACTGTAAAAAGGGTGAGGAGTCTCCAGAACGATCAACTTATCGCCCATTTCGGCCAAAAATCCCATCAATTCTGCCGGGGCGACAGGCGCGCAAATCCACAAAGCCGCCGGTTGCTGCGACTGCAAAGCCAGCGCCGCCACAGCCATCGTCATCCCCGTAGCAATGCCGTCATCTACCAAAATCGCCAAAGCCCCCGCCGCGCTGACATTGGGGCGTCCAGAAGACAAATCCGCCAGCAGAGATTGAGCATTATTTTGAGCTAGGGGCAGTGCTAATTTTTGCAAGCGCAAATTGTGCTGCTTTTGCTTGTGCCAGAGGACGTAGCCGTCAGCAGTTGCAGCCCCGATCGCCAATTCTAAATTATCCGGGCGAGTAATTTTCTTGGCGACAACCACATCCAAAGGACAGCCCAAGCGGCGCGCAATCGGCACCGCAACGGGCAAACCCCCGCGCGGCAAAGCGTAAACAATCGGTTTAACAGCCTCCTGTGCCGTTAAATTCAACTTGCCGAGCTCGCCCAGAACTGCCTCGGCCAGTTTTTCGCCTGCATCGGCGCGATCGTCAAAAAACGGGTTAGAGAACATATTTTTGCCTGTACGAGCTCAACCAAACAATTGGAGATTGTGCCAGTGTTAATTGGAGATTGTACGCGCGAGCGTAGCTATCCCGTAGGGAATCAACAGCATCACATACAAGCTTCTAGCCAATCTCAAATCACCAAACCCGATCTAAACTATAAACTCTAGACTCCAAAATATCTCCCTAATTGTAAAATGTATGTCCAGCGACTTGCAACTGAGCCTTTTTGACAACAATCAAAGTGCCACTTTCCAAACTGACTCAATACCAGCCAATGCCAAAATTCCCATTCCTCCGGGCACTTATCAAAATATGGAACAAATCGGCGAGCACTGCAACCGCTGTCACCGCTGCGAATTGGGCAACAGCCGCACTCACGCCGTCATCGGGCGCGGCAATCCTCAAGCCTCAATTTTGATTGTGGGAGAAGCGCCCGGACAAAACGAAGATGAAACCGGATTGCCCTTCGTCGGGCGATCGGGCAAACTGTTAGATAAGATTTTAGAATCCGTGGGATTGAGTGCAGAAACCGACGTATTCATTGCCAACGTCATCAAATGTCGCCCTCCCAACAACCGCCCTCCGACAGCCAAAGAAATCGAAGCTTGCAAGCCTTACTTGCTCGAACAAATCCGCATCTTAGACCCCAAAATTATTTTATTAACCGGTGCAACAGCCCTCAAAGGTTTGCTAAGCGACAAGCGCCCCATTAGTAAAATTAGAGGTCAGTGGATTGAATGGGAAAATCGTTTGTGTATGCCAATTTTTCACCCATCATACTTGTTGCGAAATCCCTCCCGCGAACCGGAAACTCCGAAATGGTTTATGTGGCAAGATATGCAACTAATCAAGGCTAAATTGGATGAATTAAAAGAGCAATTCTAATATTTTTTCTTTGTGCTTTGTATGGGCGGGTTTCACGAACAATAATTGCCTAAAACAGATAATCTCGTAAACCCGCCCCCCACAGTAAATCCCTCAACCGAAAATTAGTGGATTTTCTGATACCTCTGTCAGGAACAGGCAAGATGCCTGTTCCACAATAAAATTATTTTCTGTCAGGAACAGGCAAGATGCCTGTTCCACAATCACAATTATTTCTTGTGGGGTGGGCGTCTCGCCCGCCCAAAAATACAATTTAGTTGCGAGACAACTTATTTTTTGCCTGACAATCACGCAACCACAAACGAATAGCCTCAGCAATTTCGCTTTTCTTATCTTGACCTAATAAAGGACGAAGATCCGCCGCAGTACCAAACCGAGAAACAATTTTTACTAATTCCCACCCGTTCTCCGTTTTAGTGAAAAACAGCCAATGATATTGCTCAATTTCGACTGGTTTTTCCCCGCGATACTGCCGTTCCAAAGTAGTAATGAAAACTTGACTGGCATTTTCTGGAAGTGCATCCCCATAATTCAAAGGTAACGGTTCAAACTCCGGGCGGCCCGCTAAAATTATTTGAGGCAGTGCGTAACCGGGCGGTGTGTTAGTGTTAGGAGAAAAGTGCGATCGCACAATTACGCGATTAGCATAACTCGGCAAATCTGGCAACAGGCGATCGACCAAAGTTTCTAAATCAGCGGGACAGGGCGATCGCGCTAACAAACCGTACCGACTTGCGTTTATACTGCGATCCGGATTGGTCACAAAATTAACAGCCAGAGTCGGACTTGCAACCGCAGATGTTAGCAGATAAACACAGATGAACGCTGATAGGATTTTATCTGGGTTCATCTGTGTTCACCTGGGGTTTAAAAAACATTCATCTTGTTATCCCAACTCTTCACAAATACGCGCAAAAGCCGCCACCGGATCGGGCGCACCAGTAATCGGTCGCCCAATCACCAAATAATCCGCACCAGCTTTCAAAGCAGCCTTCGGAGTCATCGATCGTTTTTGATCGCCCCCATCGGCCCATTTCGGACGCACGCCGGGACAAACTAACAGAAAATCATCCCCGCAACTCATTCTTAACTGTTCCACTTCTTGCGGAGAACAAACAGCCCCAGCTAAACCCGTTTCCTTAGCCAACAATGCCATGTGCAAAGCATATTCCGGCAACTCCAAAGGTATTTTCAACTCAAAAGCCAACTGTCGCGAATTCAAACTCGTCAACAGAGTAATTGCAATCAACTTAGGAGTCGGTTGATCCACAGCCGCCGCCCCTTCAGTCAAAGCCAACTGTGCCGCTTTCAAAGCATCTTTACCGCAAGTAGAATGGATAGTCAATAAATCCACATTGTACTTAGCAGCAGCCCGACAAGCACCAGCCACCGTATTCGGGATATCGTGAAACTTCAAATCGAGAAAAATCCGCTTTTCCCGCTGTTTTAAAATTTCTAAAATCCCCGGCCCGGAACTCACAAACAGTTCCAAACCGACTTTCCAAAAAGATACATCAGGCAGTTTGTCAAGAAGTGCGATCGCATCTTCCTGACTCGAAACATCCAAAGCAACAATAATTCGATTATCAGCGTTCATCAGCGTTCATCAGCCTTCATCGGCGGTTAAAAAAGAGATTCAAGACACCAATCGCACAAACTTATTCTTCCCAACCTGCAAAACCTTACCGCATAAATCGGCAGGTGATTCAAAAGTAAGGTTAACATCAGAAACCCGATCGCCCTCCAACTTCACCCCGCCGCCCTGCATCAACTTCCGCGCATCACCGCTGCTTTTACAAAGCCCGCTAGCACTCAGAATATAAAACAACTTAGCCGGAAACTGCACACTTGCCAAAGAAAACTCCGCCACAGCATCAGCTTGTCCCGCAGCACCTTTAACAAGCGCAATTGCATCTTGTTGTGCGCGTTCCGCCGCTTCCTTCCCCCGATACTGGCGCACCACATCCACAGCCAAAAGTTTCTGTTTTTCTCGCGGATTTTCTGGCAATTCATCAAGCGGCAAATCTGTCAATAGTTCAAAATACTGGGCGATCGAACTATCAGCAATTTTCTCCAACTTAGAATACATAGTCAGCGGGTCTTCCGACAAACCCACATAATTGCCCAAAGATTTCGACATCTTTTGTACGCCGTCAGTCCCGATCAAAATCGGCATCAGCAAACCAAACTGCGGCTTCATCCCAAAATGCCGCTGCAAATCTCTCCCCACCGCAATATTAAACTTTTGGTCGGTTCCCCCCAACTCCACATCCGCTTCCAAAGCCACCGAATCGTAACCCTGCATTACTGGATACAGAAACTCGTGCAGATAAATCGCATTCTCCTGCTGCATCCTGTTATCAAATCCCTCTTTAGCGAGCATCTGCTGCACCGTCATCGTCCCCAGCAGTTCCAAAATCTTCGCCAAGTCCAATTTTGACAACCACTCGGAGTTGTAGCGAATTTCCAAACGGCCGGGCGTGTCAAAATCTAGAATCGGACGCACTTGGTCTAAATAAGTCTTGGCATTTTCCGCCACTTGTTCGGCCGTCAACTGGGGGCGCATCTCGGATTTTCCTGTCGGATCGCCAATTCTTGCGGTAAAATCTCCGATGAGCAGTACGGCTGTGTGACCGGCATCTTGAAATGCTCGCAGCTTGCGGACGCAAATGCTGTGTCCCAAGTGAATGTCACTCCCTGTCGGGTCAATTCCCAGTTTGACGCGCAACGGTCGATCGACTTTTGCCAGCAGTTGGGCTAAATTTTCGTCAGGGTTGCTAGAATCAGGTCGATCTGGAAAAATCTCGCTGACGCCGCGGTAAAGCGCTGAAAGGTTAGAAGTTATCATCGGGGAGCGATCGTCCATCATATTTTGCCAAAGTGCAGCAGAATTAGTTACACTCACTGGTTGACGCATAAAAACATAACTATCAAGCTACTATAATCCCAAAGCTGACCGGCTTTCATTAGCTGACCCCGCCCAAAAACCGATACCAGCCCCCGACAACAGTCGTGGAGATCCCCAAATTTTAGACTATTGTTCAAACTCCCAGATTCATCTGTGGAATAAATCTAAAATCTAAAATCTAAAATCGACTGACAGTCTCTAGGGTTCGCATCTAAAATTAAAAGTCTTAAAACCAAAATCGAGTGAGGAAGTGAAATCCACGTGTCAACCAACGCAGTCCGCAAAAACACGGAAAACTCAGCCCCCGTATTCGAGTTTGTTCAGTCAGTCAGTAAAGTGACCGCCGGAACCATACTCAGCATGACAATGCTTGCCAGTTCCGTAGTCGCTGGCGGACTGGTTGGCTTAGCGATCAGCTTCCGCAATTTGCCAGATGTTCGCATCTTGCAAACCTACTCTCCCACAGAAACTACCCACATTTACGACATCAACGGCAAGCCCCTAGCCAGCATCCACGACGAAGCCAACCGGGATGTCGTACCCCTTGACCAAATCTCCCCGAACCTGAAACGAGCTGTTCTGGCGATCGAAGATAGCAACTTCTTCACCCACAAAGGCATCAACCCCGGCGGAATAGCCCGAGCTCTCCTAGTCAACCTAGAGAAAGGTAGAACCGTGGAAGGCGGCTCGACTATGACTATGCAGCTAGTCAAGAACCTGTTTCTATCTCCCCAGTCAAAAGTTAGTCGCAAGATAGCTGAAGCGGTAATGTCTATCCGCTTGGAGCAAATTCTCACCAAAGACCAAATTCTGCAACTATACCTAAATCAAATCTACTTAGGTCACAACTTGTACGGGGTAGAGACAGCCTCTCGAAGCTATTTCAACAAGTCAGCAAGTAATTTGACTCTTGCAGAAGGAGCGATGCTGGCCGGCTTAATTTCTGCCCCCGAAGAATACAGTCCTTTCGTCAATTACAAGTTGGCAAAAGAGCGGCAAACAACCGTTTTAAGCCGCATGAAGGATCTTAAATGGATTACGCCCGCCCAAGAGACTGCTGCCCGCCAGGAAAAAATTAAGCTAGGCAAAATTACCTCTTTTGGCGGATCTCAAGTTCCTTACGTAACACAAGCCGTAGTCCAGGAACTGACGAGGCGTTTCGGGCGAGATGCCGTGGTTAAGGGAGGAATGCGCGTTCAAACCACGATCGACCTCAAAATGCAGCGCATAGCCGAAGAAACAGTCAAAGCGTGGCACACTCGGCTTTACAACCAAGGCCTGTTTTACGATCGCGAGGAAGGTCAAATTGCCCTAGCCGCCGTCGATCCCCGCACCCACTTCGTCAAAGCAATGGTGGGCGGCGTCGATTACGAAAAGAGTCAGTTCAACCGCGCCATTCAAGCACGCCGCCAGCCCGGATCTTCTTTTAAGCCTTTTGTCTACTACGCTGCCTTTGCTAGCGGCAAATACACCCCGGATTCAGTTGTCTACGACTCCCCTGTCGGCTACCGCGACGGCGACGGCTACTACTACCCTCAAAACTACGGCGGCGGCTTCTCCGGTGCCGTCAGCATCCGCAGAGCTTTGGAATCATCTCTTAACGTTCCCGCCGTCAAGCTGGGACAAGAAGTCGGATTGAATAAAGTGATTGAGATTTGCCGGGTGCTAGGCATCAGAAGTCCGATGGAACCGGTGATTTCTTTGCCGTTGGGTGCCGTTGACCTCACTCCTTTAGAAATGGCCGGAGCCTTTGCTACCTTCGCCAACAACGGCTGGCATTCTGACACCACGTTTATCGTGCAAGTCACTGACAGCAGTGGCAACGTCTTGCTCGACAATACGCCCAAACCCAAATTAGTTCTCAATTCCTGGGCTGCGGCATCTGTCAACAGCGCCCTGCAAGGGGTAATTAACAACGGAACGGCAAGGGCGGCCCAACTTGGACGACCGGCTGCCGGGAAAACAGGTACAACTTCTTCGGAACGGGATATCTGGTTTGTGGGTTACGTGCCGCAGTTGTCCGTGGCTGTTTGGATGGGCAACGACAATTATAGACCGATGAGCTACGGTGCTACTGGCGGTGGGATTGTCGCCCCTGTTTGGCGTGATTTTATGAGCCAAGCTTTGGAAGGCGTTCCCGCAGAAAATTTCAAACCTGCTTCATCTTTTGAGCGGCCTTAACTATCAGTCAGTAGCAGTCAGCAAACTGTCAACTGTCAACTGTCAACTGTCAACAGTTGAACTTATGCTTGTTTTTCCAGCTCAGATTTCATCCGCTCCAGCGTTGAGTTCATTTGCTCAAACATCTGCTGGGGCGTGATGCCAAATTGATTGAGCTGTGTTTTTAACTGCTCTACAGTCATCTGAGCCATGAAGTCCTCAGACAGCTCGAAGCGCTTCATAAAAATACGGTAGCGCTCCATCATTGATTCCATCTGAGCGATGAACATTTTCTTGCCTTCGCGATCGAATTTGCCGTAACTGCCACCTAGTTTGATGAGAGATTGATAGTCTTCAAACAACAGCTTGGCTTCTTGTTGAACAATTTCTGAATCAAAAAATCCCATAGCTTTCCTAATTTTTTAATATTCAACTAATTTTGATCTAAGCGAGAAATCCCGCTGCTTTTTGTACCATTTTATCAGTTGCCGGAGGAAGTCCCTACCCCTGAAGGCACAAGAATCAGTAGAAATTTCCGTACAGGAGAGGCGTCGGGCATCGGGCTTGCGATGACAACAGTCAACTGTCAACTGTCAACTGTCAACTGTCAACTGTCAACTGTCAACTGACTTCAAACTTCCCCGATTCGTTCTAGAGGCCAAAACCGCACTACAGCGCGGCCGATGATATTCTGCTTAGGTAAAAATCCCCACCTGCTGGAGTCGTTGCTGTTGTTGCGGTTGTCTCCCATCACAAAGTATTGATTTTCTGGGACGCGATAAGGCCCCCACTCGTATTTAGGAGGTTCGGCAATATATTTTTCGACTAGGGGTTTGTCGTTGAGATAAACTAAACCTTGTTTAACGGCGACGGTTTGACCCGGTAAGCCAATTACCCGCTTGATGAATGCTTGGTCTTGGGTAAAGCCTTGTTCTTGCAACTGTTCGGGCGGGGCAAATACTACGATGTCGCCAGTTTTTGGAGGTTGGAGGTAGTACGAGATTTTTTCGACTACGACGCGATCGCCCACGTGCAAAGTGGGTACCATAGAATCTGAGGGTATGTAGCGCGGTTCGGCGACCAAGGCTCGAATCACTATTGCTAAGCTCAAAGCAATAATCACTATCTGAAGATTTTCTCGCTGCGACTTCCACGCTTTTTGCCACCAGGTTTCCGGCGGATTTTCTGCTACTTTTGTACCCAAATTATTTTTTTCAGATGTCATGAAAGTCCTCGCTATATAGTTGCCACTAATTATCTGATTAAGCTCGCTCAGCATTTAAATTGCATCTCAAGAAATAATCAAACCCTGAGCGAGCTGGGCACGCGAACCAGCCCAAAATATACAATTTAAATGCTGTCCAGCTTACCATTGAAGTATGTCGCTGTTAATTACTAGACGTGAAGTGCAGGCATTTGCAAGCCATCTTGAAAAGCATCTGCGTTGCATCTGCGTTGCATCTGCGGTTTCCCTAGCACTCAAATATTTATGCCATAACTCTCCTCTTGATATTAACTCATAAAAAAGGCAGAGAATTTAAATTCTCTACCTTTTTTATTTGAGGATTTTGAGTTGTTTGCGACTGCGAGATTGGTTATTTCCAAACTTAACTCGCGATCGCACTTACTCCAACTTACTCGGCGCCTTGGGGCAGCAATTCCCGCTTTTGACCTTGCAGCACCTTAACAATTCCGTCCTCGCCCACATCCACAACAGCGGTGTCGCCGTCTTTGATGCGGCCAGAAAGGATTTCCTCAGCCAAGCTGTCTTCCAGCAAGCGCATAATGGCGCGGCGCAGGGGTCGGGCTCCGTAGCTGGGGTTGTAGCCTTCTTCTACCAGCCGTTCTTTGAATTTTTCGGTCACTTCCAGGGTGATTCCCTGTTCTGTCAAACGGCCGAACACTTCTTTGAGCATGATGACCGCGATTTCCTTGACTTCTTCCTTGTTCAACTGGCGGAAGACGATAATTTCGTCGAGTCGGTTGAGGAATTCGGGACGGAAGTAGTTTTTGAGTTCTTCGTTAACCAAAGAACGAATGCGGTTGTAATTAGCATCGGCTTGGTTGTCGCTGAACTCGAAGCCGAGACCGCCGCCGCCTTTTTCAATCACCTTAGAACCGATGTTGGAGGTCATAATCAGCAGCGTGTTTTTGAAGTCCACGGTGCGACCTTTGGCATCTGTTAAGCGGCCGTCTTCCAATATTTGCAACAGCATATTGAAGACATCGGGGTGGGCTTTTTCGATTTCGTCGAACAGCACCACGGTGTAAGGACGGCGGCGGACTGCTTCTGTGAGTTGGCCGCCTTCGTTGTAGCCGACGTAGCCTGGAGGAGAACCGATGAGTTTGGAGACGGTGTGCCGTTCCATGTATTCGGACATATCCAGCCGAATCATCGCATCTTCGGAACCGAAGAAGTAGCCGGCTAGGGCTTTGGTGAGTTCGGTTTTGCCTACGCCTGTGGGCCCGGAGAAGATGAAACTGGCGATCGGGCGATTGGGATTTTTCAAGCCGACGCGAGCCCGACGGATGGCGCGGGAAACGGCTTTCACTGCTTCTTCCTGGCCGATCAAGCGCTGGTGCAAGGTATCTTCCATGTGCAGCAGCTTTTCGGATTCGGATTCGGTCAGTTTGTTAACCGGTACGCCCGTCCAGCTTGCCACGATTTGAGCGATATCTTCTTCGGTGACAACTGGCGATGGGTCGGTTTCGCCGGTGCGGGCCGAGTCGGTTTTTTTGGCTTGGGAAATAGCGCGAATTTCGGCTTTGATCGTCATTTCCCGATCGCGCAATTCGCCGGCTTTGTCAAAGTCTTGAGAACGCACCGCTTCGTCTTTATCTTTCAGGACTTGGCGGAGTTCTTTGTCCAGTTCTTTGGCTGCGGGGGGCAGTTGGGAGTTGATCAGGCGAACTCTAGAACCAGCTTCGTCTACCAAGTCAATTGCTTTGTCTGGGAGGAAGCGATCGGAGATATACCGATGTGAGAGTTTGGCTGCAGCTTCGAGGGCCGTGTCCAAGATTTTCAGCTTGTGGTGCTGTTCGTAGCGTTCCCGCAGACCGAAAAGAATCTCGATCGTCTCGTCAACGGTGGGTTCGCCGACCATGACGGGCTGGAAGCGCCGCTCTAAGGCTGCGTCGCGCTCGATGTGCTTGCGGTACTCGTCGAGGGTGGTGGCGCCGATACACTGGAGCTCGCCTCTTGCCAAAGCCGGCTTGAGAATGTTGGCGGCGTCGATCGCCCCTTCAGCCGCACCTGCACCGATCAAAGTGTGCACTTCGTCAATCACCAAAATCACGTTACCCGCTGTGCGGATTTCGTCCATGATTTTTTTGAGGCGTTCTTCAAATTCGCCCCGGTATTTAGTACCGGCGACGAGCAGGCCGATGTCGAGGGTAACAACGCGCTTTTCTTCGAGGATGTCTGGGATGTCGTTGTTAGCGATGCGCTGGGCCAGACCTTCGGCGATCGCGGTTTTACCGACTCCGGGTTCGCCGATGAGCACCGGGTTATTTTTGGTGCGGCGACCGAGGATTTGAATTACCCGTTCGATTTCTTTTTGGCGTCCTACTACTGGGTCTAGTTTGCCATCAACCGCCATTTGAGTCAGGTTGGCGCCGAATTCATCCAGGGTTGGGGTTTTGGTGCGGGCACCTCCGCCGGTGGCTGCGACTTCTGCGGTTTCTCCCAGCATCCGAATGACTTGGGTGCGGACTTTCGACAAGTCTACTCCCAGGTTTTCTAATACTCTGGCCGCTACTCCTTCACCTTCGCGGATCAGGCCCAGCAGCAGGTGTTCAGTACCTATATAGTTGTGTCCGAGTTGGCGAGCTTCTTCTAGGGATAGTTCTAGAACCCGCTTGGCGCGGGGGGTGAACGGAATTTCGACTGCTACGAAGCCGGAACCGCGCCCGATGATTTTTTCGACCTCAATCCGAGCGTCTTTGAGGTTGACCCCCATTGATTTGAGGACTTTCGCTGCCACCCCGGTTCCTTCTCCGATCAGACCCAGGAGGATCTGTTCTGTCCCTACGAAGTTGTGACCCAGGCGGCGAGCTTCTTCCTGGGCCAACATGATTACTTTTATTGCTTTTTCTGTGAAGCGTTCAAACATGATTTATTCCCATCACCTGCTGCTATGTGCCCGTTTCGAGGTCACGCTCGCACAACGAGCGTTTGTGTTCGAGTGTTAACTCGTACTGCTTATTCTAGCGCGACACTCCCAACCTATCTGCCGCACTCGGCTGCGGTTGCAGATTCCAGGCTCATGTTGCAGGGTGGCTTTCAACTGGGAAGACCCAAATGGTGGCTGACCTACAACCTCCCCTAGACTGCAAGAAGATTGCTCTTCTCGGCCCGTGCCCAACCTACGACTGCGTATTGATGGATTCTAGCATAATCTTTTTGGCTGTCATGCAGGTGCAAAAGTGATAATTCTCTAAGTCACAGGGCGGGTTTTGTACAAAACTTATTAGTTAGATTCTCGATCGATCCCCTAAACTCATCCTTAAGCGACAGCCCATCTCAAGAATTTGTTGCTTTGGGAGGGCGAGAGCGAGCAGGGCTTTCTTCATCTAAAATTTTGCCCCCGATTCGTTGGGAATTTTGGGAGTCTTCATGTTGTCAGTTGTGCGATCGCTTCCGATCAATTAGTGAGTGTTACTACATTCCCAGGGGTTTGGCTCAGATGATACTCAGTATGATTCAAGACCTTGCTTTCGTAGCAGAGTGCTTTGGTCGTTCACTCGTCTGACTTAAAAGTCTGAAACTTCAATTTTGGAAAAGAATCTAAATCCTGTTTAAGGCGTAGTGAAAGTAAATAATGAACACTAGAAACTTAGATGACTCGGTAGAAAGTAGCGACAATGGATCGATCAAAGTTGCAGGTAAATCCCAGGATGCAGCCATAACAACTTCTGCTGCTTCATCAAAAGAATTCAATGCAGAAGAGCTAGGACGTGTCTACTTTATTCGGCACGGTGAAAGTACCAGTAACGAACGCAACATTTTTGCCGGAGTTCTGGATGTCGATCTCACATCATTTGGCAGGTTGCAGGCACGCCGTGCAGGTGTTGACTTGAAGAAAAAAGGTACAAAGTTTGACGCTGTATATGTCTCCCACATGAGACGCGCGCGACAAACCTGTGAAATCGCCCTTGCTGAAAGTCAAGCACTAAAATCGCCAAATACCCCCGTTGAGATCGACCATAGAATTAGCGAAAAATCCTTTGGCATTTTTGCGGGGCGCAACCTAAATTTGCTGCGTCTAGCCCTGGGCTATGAAGGCTTCGAGGAAATGTTGCATTCGCACAACGAAGCACCCCCGGCTGGCGAAAAGATTGCCCAAGTTTACTCTCGCGCTGCCCGTTTCTACGAAGACAAAGTTGTACCGCACTTAGAACGCGGTGAAACAGTTCTAGTAGTGTGCCACCAATATGTGTTGGAGCCTCTAGCACTTTATTTAAGCGGTCTACCGCCGACAGCTTATAAACACCTGAAACTCCCGAATGGTAAAGCTCTCAGCGGTGTGGATCTCGTCAAGTTTCGGGACAAGGAATCTGGTGGTGCCGCTTCTGTGCGGAAAGAGATCAACGATCTTTCAATTATGTGGGCGATTTTGATCTATGCCGCCGCCTTTTTACTGGGAAGTTTGGTAGGGGCAATCAGCGGTGGAGCAGGAGCGATTCCGTCAGCGCTATTTCGAGCAATAATCGTTACGTGTCTTGCCGCCTCAACATTTTATACCTACCTGGACATCGACTTTGCCGCGAGTAAACGCAAAGTAACTTCAACTGTGAAGTATCTAGTTTACGGGTGGATGGCAGTGCGATGGGTAGTTGGGCTATTTTTAATATTTTCTGGATTTTTGTATCAGACCGAAGCGGATCTGTACAAAGTTTTGTGGGTGCTGTTTTGGATGGTTCCGCCAGCCCTGACTTCCCCAGTTTTATCAGTGCTTTGGGGCGGTAATCTTTATCCGTCGGCTCTTTTGTCAAGAACGCTATCAATCGTTGCTCCACTGGCGCTTTTGGCTACATTGAAGGTTGCCAATTTACCGATTAACGTTGACAGCCTGATCTTTTTCGGCGTCATTCTAATTGTAGGTCTGGCAATACCGGGTGCGATCGCCCAGTTTTGGCGCGACAAATCTCCTGTAGAATCAAACCACCACAGTAAAAACTGGAAATTTATCGGTGTGCTGGCTGTTGCATTAATGGCTTTGGCAACCGGGTTTCAGTTTACTCCCTCAACGTTCATTTCCGATCTATTTTATTCAACCGATCCGAATCGCTCCCTAGCTTGTCTGCAACAATTGGCAATTGCAACTTTGGTATTTGTCTCGATGCGCGTAGTAGCTACATTAACCTCAATAGTGACAAAGGGCAAGCTAAGTAAGGCAGAAGATCGGGATGCTTATATCCTGCTTGTGAATCCAAACTTTTTCCTTTGGGCGGCTCTTTTCATCGGAGTTAGTGCAACTGCAAATCCAGAAGCCGTAAGATATGCAATTTTTTGGGCAGCGCTGGGGTTCTTCTGCATACCACTCATCGAACAGATATTGTTCATGAATTCATTTGGCAATGACATACTGAGAGAAACACTACGTTCTTCGAGAGTTGCAACAGCAGATATCAAAAAGCTTTTCCTGCAATTGGATACGGATGGAAGTAAGGCGCTAGAACGAACTGAGATTATGGAGTTGTTAGGGCTAATCGAAGATATGACAACAGGCGAACGTAGCTCTGAAGAAGTCAGAAGCTACGTCACTGATTATCTTTTTAATACTCTTGACTCAGATAAAAATGGTAGTGTTGATTTAGCGGAGTTAGAAGAGTACATATCAACCTATGGGTTAGTTGCTAACCTTAACGTTGCTCAAATCTAAACTTTGGCTCAATAAGCCATAATATCTTTGCTTAGGGTAGGGGTAGTCAAGGCACAAAACCTAGGAAATTTCACAACCGAAAACCAACTCTACCCTTTTATTTACATTTACCGAGGAAACGCTCTATGGCAAAAATCCCTCTCAAATCGTGGCAAGAAGTCTGCCAGCGCATCGAAGCAATGGGCAAGATACTCCAAGTTAAAAAGCGTGATGGACGCCTCGTTGCTACTGGTTGGAATAATGAGCATTTTGCAGTTAAGCTGTTACGCATTTAAACGACTAACGAACCAGGTAAGGTGCGCTAGCTAGAACACTTACGCTTACAAGGGAAGGGAAACGCTTATGTACGCTTCGCACCCTACAATCATCCTTTAAATGTCGAACAGCTTACACCCAAGGAATCCAAGGAAGTTGGCGATCGCGTGTTGTTGCCCGATCGGTCTACCGACCGAGATGCCTTGGGTATTCCTTGGGAACTCATTTATGCCCATGATGTCACAGCCGACAGCCATGAAGGCGTGATTGGCACCACAATTCAATATGAGGCAAGAGTATCAATTTCGATGTTTCACTCGGATGAAGTCAACGAAGAAGCTATACTGTTTGCCAACGGGGCTTACCGCAGTATTCATGACGCCATTATTCCTTATCGGTACGCGATCGCTAAAAGCGCTCTCTCATGGCTGATACAACTGCCTGATGCCATAGAAATTCTCTGTTCGACAGCAGCGGATGGTGCAATACTTACGGAATGTTCGGCTACCTGAATTAACTACAAAGACTTTAAAACTAAGAAAATTTGACGATGTAAGTCCTGTGGTTTTCAGTGAGATCGCAAAATACTTATGTGAGTACCCTTAAAACTAGGAAGAGGAAAATATCCAATGAAATTAGACAAGTTTGTACTAGCACAAAATATGGCATTTTTAATAGCCATTCCCCCACAAAGTAATTTAGCCAAATTGCTCTCCTTTTGCTTAGCGACAAAAGCTAGACAAAAGACGAGCGGAACAGAAATCTTAAAAATAACCTGTGACCTAATGGAAAACCCATCTAATTTGCCCTATTGGACTCAAGACGTGATGGGACTCGATTTAGATTACACCAGTGAAGAGTGGAAAGCTTTAGGAGAAATGGGCATCAACGATGCAGAGGAGTTTATGGCTACCCTGCGGCAAGAGTTGGAAAATTTAAGTTTGTAATATCTGGCCCTAGCGTCAGCAAAGAAACTCTCAGGTTCCAAACACTCTATCAAAAGCATTCATCAGAGTCAGATAGTTAAAAAACCCTGTCTAAAGACAAGGGAGCGTCAACTTTCAATAGAAAAACAAAAATATGTCTTTAAATGTTGAACTTTTAGAGCAAAGTTTCGAGAAAATCAAACCTCGTGCTGATGAATTTGCCGCTAGCTTCTACGAAAAATTGTTTACAACTCACCCAGATTTGAAACCCCTGTTTGCCAAAACTGATATGGTAAAGCAACAGAAAAAGCTCATAAGTGCTCTGGTTTTAGTAGTAGAAAATCTCCGCTCTCCAGAGGCTTTAGGGCCAGTTCTCAACGCACTGGGAGGCAGACACATCGGTTATGGAGTAATTCCCAAATATTACCGTCCAGTTGGAGAAGCACTACTAAGTGCTTTTGAGCAGTCTCTCCAGCAAGATTGGACAACCGAAGTAAAGCTGGCGTGGACAGATGCTTACAGAGCAATTACTGCTTTGATGTTAACAGGCGCTGGGGTAGAAACGACACCTAAAGAAGTTCAATTAGAAACAGAGATAATTCCCGATAAACAGGTAAGTATAGCAGCTAATCACCAACTAGAATCAGTCCCAGAAAAAGAGCCAAAATTAGCCGTAGAGGTACTGGAAAGCAGTTTTGAGAAAATCAAACCTCGTGCTGATGAATTTGCCGCAAAATTCTACGAAAACCTCTTCATCGCTCACCCGGAATTTAAACCCTTGTTTGCTAATATCGATTTAGAAAAGCAACAGAAAAAGCTCATAAATGCTTTGGTACTGGTAGTAGAAAATCTCCGCTCTCCAGAAGCTTTAGGGCCAGTTCTCAAGGCCTTGGGAGGCAGACACATCGGCTATGGGGTAATTCCCAAATATTATGGGCCAGTTGGAGACGCACTGCTGATGGCTTTTGAGCAGTATCTCCAAGAAGATTGGACTCCCGAAGTCAAGCTGGCGTGGACAGATGCCTACAGAGCAATTACAGGTTTGATGTTAAAAGGTGCAGGTGCAGATTCTTCACGAAATGTTGTCGCAGATAAAAAAGATGTCATTCACCATCAGCCACAAGAATCACAGACACAATTACTGAACGAATCTAAGCCGATCGCACCACCAACCGAGGAAGAGAAAAAGCCTTTAGTATCTGTTCAGTTGGATGGTGAAGTTATCCAAAAAATGCTCGCGAAAATAACTGATAGTTATCAGCAATTTCAGGGTAAATCATTTGTTAAACAATTGAGTGAATTTCTCAAAGGAATTTTAGAAAAATTTATTGATAATTTTTGGAAACAACCAGCCTGGTTAGTTGCTGCTGTTTCAGCAGTTTTGTTCATCATAATTTATGTGAACGCGGAGGAAAACTCTCTGGTGGCAGAGATTTTGGAGGGTGCTGATGCTCTCAGTCTTGTCGTTGCTTTAGTTTTATTCATTAAGGAAGCTCCCGATCGCAGAAAGCAATTTCACTACCAAGCTTGGAGTACGGTTGATGCAGCGCACGACGTAAAAGTTAGCTATGCCAGAATTCTGGCACTCCAAGATTTGAATGAAGATGGTGTTTCTCTCAGAGGTTTGGATGCTCCTGATGCAGAGTTAATAGCTATTAATCTCTCTGGGGCAAATCTGAGTGCAGCCAATTTGAGTAAGACGGATCTCAGTAATGCAAATTTGAGCCACGCCAACCTCGATAATGCTAACCTCAGTCACGCTAAACTTGCGGGTGCTAATCTCAGCCATGCCAAGCTAGGTTTTGCTCGCTTGAGTCACGTTAATCTCAGTAATGCCAACCTCAGTGGCGCTAATTTAATTTGTGCGGACTTGAGTAACGCAAATATGAGCGGCGTCAATTTGAAGAATGCTAGTTTGAGTGGTGCTAATCTGAATAGTACCTACCTAAGTGGTGCAAATCTCAAAGGTGCTCAAGTTAGCATTTCAGACTTGAGTGGTGCTTTGCTCGAAGGTGCTGTTATGCCTGATGGATCGAAGTATAAGTCTTTGGAAGATGAGGTCACAAATAAATAAATTGATGCCAGCTTGTTTATGACCTTGAAGTCTGTTTTTATACAAAAAGGGTGACGATTCCTTGAGGAGAAAAGCTTTGGCTTACTGAAATGCGATCGCTACTAATAGTGAGAGATTACGTTTTGGGGGTCTTTTCGCCCCTGAACTTTCTGCCGCAATCCGCCGTCAGCAGGTCTTTTGACAGGGTTGTCACCCCGTCAGGTCAAGAAATCTAAATGCTTTCCCGGTGATCGCCACTCCACCCAAGTCCCTTGAATTTTTAACTGCCCATTTTCCAGCATCACAATCCAGTCTGCTCGATCGATCTAGGGCGAGGGACATTGGTAACAAGTTAAGCTAAGAAAGCATTTGTCAATCAGCAATTATGCTCAACATTTACTCGGATTTGGGCATAAAACTGAGATTTGGGCGGTTGAGGAATCATGCCGAGGGTGATATTTATA
>Ga0164305_10000165_pt1 | contig 22078 bp, 20 predicted proteins | sample Whisoiple_237_MG_FD_110215 | JGI IMG/M metagenome (GOLD analysis project Ga0164305, IMG submission 110215) | Soil microbial communities amended with pyrogenic organic matter from upstate New York, USA - Whitman soil sample_237_MG | ecosystem: Environmental > Terrestrial > Soil > Agricultural...
GAAGCGCGATGGCCCGGTCTGCTGATTGAGGAGAACTGTTGCGACAAGCGCCTGCCCTGCGGGCAGCCCGCCGACCAGCCCTCCGGCGATATTGGCGGCGCCGGCCATCGACAGTTCGTGGTTGAACGCGAAGGTGCGGCGCAAATCCGTCTCGAGTGTCGACAGGGTGAGAATTTGCGTCACCGCGGCGATGAACACGCTGCCGGCGATGTAAGGTCCGAGCCGGCGCGCGAGATCGAAATCCAATTCGGCGACGCCGCCGATCGCGGGCAGCCGCAACAAGCTGCCGCTGAAAGGGCCGAAAACCCACCGCGCCTCTTGTGCCGCGGCGATATCGAAACCGGCCGCGATGCGAACGACATGAAAAAGCAGCACGGCGCTCATGAGCGCGGCCGGCAGTACGGCCCAATGAACGAAGCGTTTGGGCAGGATCACCAGCGCCGTCGCCGTCACGATTGCGGCGGCGAGCTGCGCGATCGGCACCTCATGCACGAGATAAGCGGCATCGATCCCCTGCGGCTGATCGACCGTGAGCTTCAGGCCGCCGACGAGCAGAAACCAGCCGATCCCGGAATTGTACCCGGCTATGACCGGGTAAGGCAGGAGCTGGCCGAGCGAGCCCAAACGGAAGCTTGCCAGCGCAAGAAAGGAAAGGCCGGTGAGCAGCGTCGCCGCCCCGCTGGCGAACGACACGGCAGCGGCCTGGGTGAACGGGTCGGTTACTCCAAGGCGCCCAAATTCGGCGGAGATTGCCGCCGCCATCGCGGCATATACGGGCGCCGCCACGGTGAGATTGGAGGCCGTCATACCGGTGTAGCCGCTGCCGAACACGATGACGACGGAGGAGATGACGAAACCGGAGATGACGGTGGAAATCCCGACCGCCAGCGCCGGCGCCAACGCGCCGGAGAAGACCAGGCTCGCATAAGCGATGCTGGCGACGATCGTCCACACCGCCGTCACCGTGCCTGCGACGGCGGGACGCAAGACCTGTTCAGAAAGGGTCAAAAGCCGAGACATTAAGCCATCTTAAGCGTATGGAGGCCTGAAAGGAGACGGGCGGGAGTCGATCCGTCCGCCTCTGCCCGGTCAATCTCGCTCGCACTTGCCGCGTCGCCTATGCACGCCGATCGACCGAAATGGTGACGATCCCGACCGACCTGCCCCGCCGCATCGCGCGGCGCGGCCTGCCTTTGCTCGTGCCCTGGAAATGGCGCGCGCTGGTTCGCGCCAGCGAGCTCGGGCCGATCCTGCTCGCCGGAATTGTCGGTGTGGTTTCCGGCGTCATCGTTTCGATTCTTGCCGCGACGGTTCAGCGCCTGCATGAAATCTTCTTCGGCCTGGCGCCCGGGGCGCGACTCTCGGCAGTCGGTCACCTTGATCCATTGCCGGTGCTGTTCTTCCCGACTGTGGGAGGCTTGGTTCTTGCCGCCGTTACTCTGTTTGCATCGCGCTGGCGCTGGCGCAAACGCGTCCCCGTCGATCCGATCGAGGCGAACGCGGTCCGCGGCGGCCGGCTATCGCTGATCGATAGCGCACTTGTCGTCGTCCAGAACGTCATCTCGAACGGCTTCGGCGCGTCCGTCGGCATGGAGGCGGGTTACACGCAAATTTCGTCCGCGCTTGCATCGCGTCTCGGCGTCAGCTTTCAGATGCGTCGCGCCGATTTGCGTACGCTCGTCGGCTGCGGTTCGGCCGCCGGCATTGCCGCAGCCTTCGATGCGCCGCTCACCGGCGCGTTTTACGCATTCGAGCTGATCATCGGCAGCTACTCGGTTGCCAATCTCGCGCCGGTCCTGATCGCCTCGCTCGCAGCGACTTTGGTGTCACGGCTCTTCTTCGGAAGCACGGTCGCGGTTGCTTCGCATGGGCCGGCGATGCTGTCGCTCAGCGCTTACGGATCGGCGCTGCTTATCGGCCTCGCATGCGCGGTCTTTGGCATTGCCATCATGCAAGGGGCGACTTTGTTCGAGCGCGGCGTGCGGCGCAGCCACGTCCCTAGCTTTCTGCGGCCCGCGATCGGCGGATTGCTATGCGGCGCTCTCGCGATCAAGTCGCCGCAGGTTTTGTCTTCCGGCCACGGCGCATTGCAGCTCGTGCTCGGTCATGTTTTCGCACCGGAGTTTCTTTTGTCGGTGATCTTGTTGAAATCCATCGCCTCGGCGATCTGTATCGGCTCCGGGTTTCGCGGAGGATTGTTCTTCGCCTCGCTTTTTCTGGGTGCGCTCCTCGGCCAGTTGGCCGCTCTCGCCGGGCTTTCGTCGCTGCCCGGCGCGCCGGAGGCGAACGTTTATGCAATCGTTGGCATGAGTGGCCTCGCGGTCGCGGTCGTCGGCGGACCACTGACGATGACATTCCTCGCCCTCGAAATGACCGGCGACCTGCCGATCACGGCGCTCGTGCTCATTGCCGTCGTCGCCTCCTCCGTCACGGTGCGCAAGACCTTCGGCTATTCATTCGCGACCTGGCGCCTGCATCTGCGCGGCGAGAGCATCCGCAGCGCACACGATGTCGGTTGGATTCGCGATCTCACGGTCGGCGGGCTCATGCGCCGCGATGTGCCGACCATCGATGCCGAAATGTCGGTCGTCGACTTCCGCAAGGAGGTGCCGCTCGGCTCGACACAACGCGTGATCTTGGCGGATGAACGCGGCCGCTATGCCGGCATGGTTCTGGTACCGGAAGCGCATTCGGACAAACACGATGACGAGGTGGACGTGCCGGTCCGGGAGATCGCTGAATTGCGCCGTAGCTTCCTCCTGCCGCAAATGAACGCGAAAGAAGCGATGGCGCTGTTCGATTCAATCGAGACCGAGGCGCTGGCTGTCGTCGATTCCCGCGAAAATCTCAAAGTGCTGGGACTTCTGACCGAAAGCCATACGCTACGCCGCTATGCCGAAGAGCTCGACCGCAGGCGACGCGAATTGGCGGGAGAATTGTGATGCGCGAACTCATCGGCTGGGTGTTTGCGGGCCTGCTGTTCTTTGCGGCGGGCGCTTCCGCCGGCGCTGCCGACGCCGAAGTCAGCGAGGTGCGGATTTCGAAGGGTTACGGCATTCTGTATCTGCCGCTGATCGTCATGGAGGATCGCAAGCTCCTCGAGAAGAAAGCCGCGGAAGCGGGGTTGGGCGACATCAAGATCACCTGGTATCTGTTCGATGGCGGCAACATCATCAACGATGCGATGCTTGCCGGCACTCTCGATATTGCCGGCACCGGCGCGCCCGGTTTCTTGACTTGGTCGAAGGGTAAGGGCAGTCCGAAGTGATCGGCGTCAGCGGCATGTCGACGACCGCGCTGGTTCTCAACACGACAAATCCGGACGTCAAATCGCTGAAGGACTTCTCGCCGAAAGACCGCATCGCCATGCCGGGCATCAAGACGTCGCTTGCCGCCGTCGTGCTGCAGATGGCCGTCGCGAAGGAGTTCGGGCAGGAGAACTACGCGAAGCTCGACCCGCTGACCGTCGGCATTCCGCATCCCGAGGCCTACGCGGCGCTTACCTCGGGAAAGACTGAGATCGACGCGCATTTTGCTTCGCCGCCTTATGCCAATCTCGAGCTGCAGAATGCGCGCATTCACACGGTCGTCAACTCGGTAAAGCTCTTCGGCAATATCACGCTCGATGTCGTGTTCGCGCCGAAGCGCTTCGCCGATGCGAATCCGAAAACGATAGAAGCGTTCCTCGCCGCCTTTGATGAGGCCTGCGATTTCATTGCCAGGGACCCGAGGGGCGCCGCCGAGAGTTTTGCGCGCAGTCTGAAGACGAAAATAAGCGTCGACGATGTGCTGCCCATGGTGCAAGACCCCGACACTAAATTCTCTTCGACGCCTAACGCCATCATGACGTTCGCTAATTTCCTGGCGAGCACCGGCGCGATGAAGCAAAAAGCTGCTTCCTGGACGGATTTATTCGTTCCGCAATTACATAACCGCAAGGGAAGTTGAGAAACAAGCGAAGACTCTCCCCGGCGAGAGCCTCGCCGGCGCCAGTCGTTAGCTAGCCGAGTTGCTGCCGGATAATACCGACAAGTGCGCTTTTTACGTTGGCACCTTTCCGAGTCAGCGACATGCTGTAGCAGCTTAGCGCCTTCCCAATGTCGGAGCCGTGGGCGGCTATACGCAGCGACTCGTTCTTAAGTGCAATCGGATCGTCCTTAAGCTCGACGAGGCCCAAATCCTTCAGAGCCACGTCGTTGTAGAGGTAAAGCATCATTTGAGGCGTGGGCAGACTATACTGGCAATGCGACGTTCCGCTCACGATCGTGAAAAGCCGTTCGGCTTGAACGCCCGTGAGCTTTTGCGCCGCTTCGACGGTCGCGCGCTTCTCCGTCTCGCTGAGCGTGACGTCGGCGACGCTGACGTTAGCCTTCAGCTTCGCATCGTCGCGAAGCACCACCTTGATGCCGTTCGCCTCAAACTGCTGGACGTGAGAGACCATCCCGAGCACTTCCTTGGCGGACGTGTTGATCGCGCCGAAATTCCACGCGACGAGTGCAAGAAATACCAGCGAAAGCACGATGCTTCGCAGCGTGGTGAGAAATGTCGCAAGCTTTTGGGTAACGACCATAACAACCTCCCGCCCTAATCTGTGCGGGAGACTAGGACGGCGGTCTGGCTCGATTCTGTGCGGCGAGTCACATTCTGACGCGAGGCCCTATTCGGCGGCATCGCGCAGAACCGCGCGCTCGGTCTCGGCCGGCTTGATCGCCACCACGACTTTTTCCATGAGCTCGGAGGCAAGGCGCAACACCTCCCGCTCGGCGGGGGTGAGCACACGCGTCATGGCATCGGCGAGCCGGCGGCGGCGCTCCAATAAATCGGCGGCGAGTGCCTCATTCCCCTTGCTGGTCAACCGGATCAGCGTCTGGCGGCCATCGGCCGGATCGGGATTACGGTGAATCAGTCCGTCCGCCTCCAGGCCGGCAAAAAGCCGGGTCAGCGATTGCGGCTGAACGCCGAGTTCCGCGGCCAGCGCCGAACCCGTCATCGCGCCGTTGCGGTGCAGGAGACGGACCACCATCAGCTTGGAATTGCTCAGCGCACCGGAGGCGCGCGTCGAACGAAGCTGGCGCGCCAGGCGCAGCGTAGCGCCATGCAAACTGGTTGCGACGCCGAGCGCTTCGGAGACCTCGTGCGGTTTGCGCATTTGTAAGATTTAGCTTATTATCTCCATGCTCGTCAACGGCCGATATGTTCGACAACCAAAGGAGATGTTCGTCAGTGCCGCGGCGCGAGCCCTAAGGACAAGCTTGCCAATAATTAATCCGCGGAAGGTCCCGCCACAGCTGGTGCCAAAGGCTCCATACATTCTAAGTTCACATGAGAACGAGTGAGATGCGCTGGCGGGCCGTCTCACGGGGAGACCGAATGCGTCGCGCATCACGATGGGTTTTGATGATAGCGGGGCTCGCCGGCCTCGCCGTCCTCCTGTCGCCGATCGTGCTGCCGACACGCGCGCCGGAGACGCCGCAATTCGGCGGCAGCGCTTCGCGCGCTGGCGGCGGGGGCCCGCCGGTTTCCGTTCTGGCTGCGGCCGCCAAAGTCGCCGACGTGCCCATCTATATCGAGGCGATCGGCACGGTCCGTGCGCTCAACACGGTGACGGTCAACGCGCAGGTCGATGGCCAGATCACCGAGATCAGCTTTAAGGAAGGCCAGGACGTGAGAAAGGGCGACGTCCTCGCCCGCATCGATCCGACCCTCTATCAAGCCGCCTACGATCAAGCCGTCGCCAAGAAGGCGCAGGACGAGGCGCAGCTCGCCAACCAGAAGCGCGATCTCGCGCGCTATGCGACGCTGTTGCAAACCAATGCAGCGAGCCGCCAACAGGTCGAGACGCAGCAGGCAGCCGTCGAGCAGATGATGGCACAGATCAGGGTCGACCAGGCCCAGATCGACAGCGCGGCCAAGACGCTGAGCTACACGATCATCACTTCGCCGATCGACGGGCGCACCGGCATCCGCAATGTCGATGTCGGCAATCTCGTGCGCTCCGGCAGCGGGACCGGAATCGTGACGCTGACGCAGATCCGGCCGATTTCGGTTCTGTTCAACATCCCGCAGCAGCAGCTGCCGCAGATCATGGCCGCGCAAGCGAGGGGCAGCGTCCAAATCGACGCGTTGGCGAGCAGCGGCGCGACCGAGCCGGTCGATCGCGGCACGCTGCAGGTCGTCGACAATCAGATCGACCAGACGACCGGCACGGTCCGCCTCAAGGCGGAATTCCCCAACGAGAAACTAGCGCTTTGGCCCGGCGCCTACATCAACATCCGCGTCCTCGCCGATACGCTAAAACAGGCGACCGTCATTCCCGTCGCCGCCGTGCAGCGCGGGCCAAAGGGCCCGTTCGCCTACGTACTCCAGCCGGGCGATACGGTCGCTATGCGCGACCTCGGACTCGGACCCCAGGACGACACGCAGGCGGTCGTCCGCTCCGGCCTCACGGCCGGCGAGCGCGTCGTGACCGCCGGCTTCGCCCGGCTTTCCGAAGGCGCCCATGTCAGCGTCGCCGCGGCCGAGGAGCCGGCAAGCACCGGCGCGCCGGCGCTGCATCAGGGCGGTGGCAGCCCGCCTCCGAGCGCAGAGAGCGGGCGCCGCGGGCCAAGCGCCGGTGGACCCGCGCGAGAGCGGCGCCGCCGTGAAGGCGCCGATGCCGGCGGCGCGGCGCCGGCCAATGCCGCGCCGAGCCCGACGGCGAGCACGCAATGAGCGTCTCGGCCCCCTTCATCCGGCGGCCGATCGCGACATCCCTGCTTGGCCTCGCCGTCCTGCTCGGCGGCCTGCTCGGCTACAACCTGCTGCCGGTCTCTTCGCTGCCGCAGGTCGACTTCCCAACCATCCAGGTGACGACGCAGCTTCCCGGCGCCAATCCCGACACGCTCGCGTCGCTGGTGACGGCGCCGCTCGAACGTCAGCTCGGTCAGATTCCGTCGCTGACGACGATGACTTCGTCGAGCGCCTACGGCCTGAGCCAGATCACGCTGCAATTCGATCTGTCGCGCGACATCGACGCCGCCGCGCAGGACGTGCAAGCGGCGATCAACGCTGCCGCCTCGACCTTACCGCGCAACCTGCCCTACCCGCCCGTCTATTCGAAGGTGAACCCGGCGGACGCGCCGATTCTGACGATCGCGCTCACGTCCGACAGCTATTCGACGCGCCAGCTTTCGGATCTCGTCGATACGCAGCTCGCACAAAAACTCAGTCAGGTCTCCGGCGTCGGCCACGTCTCCGTCGAAGGCGGCGTGCGGCCGGCGGTGCGCATCCAGGCCGATTTCGTGCGGCTCCATGCCTACGGGCTCGGCCTCGAAGACCTGCGCAGCGCCATCGCGACCGCCAATGTCGCCGGGCCGAAAGGCGCGCTTGACGGTCCGCAGCAATCCTACACGGTCGCGGCCAACGATCAGATCACCACGGCCGACGCTTACCGCGATGTGGTGATCGCCTATCGCAATGGCGCGCCGGTGACGATCGGTGCCGTCGCCAACGTTCTCGACGGGCTGGAGAACGACAAGATCGGCGGCTGGTTCAACGGCAAGCCAGCGGTGATCGTCGATATCCAGCGCCAGCCCGGCGCCAATGTGGTCGAAACCGTCGGGCGCGTGACCCAAGAGCTGAGCAAGCTCCAGAAGACGTTCCCCGCCGGCATCAAGCTGACCATCGTTCACGATCGCACGCAGACGATCCGCGCCTCGATTCACGATGTGCAGTTCACGCTCATTCTGTCGGTCGCGTTGGTCGTGCTCGTCGTGCTTCTGTTCCTACGCACCTGGCAGGCGACTGTCATCGCCGGCGTCGCGCTGCCGCTGTCGCTGATCGCCACGTTCGGCGTGATGTATTTCTGCGGCTTCAGCCTCGACAATCTGTCGCTGATGGCGCTGACGATCGGCACGGGCTTCGTCGTCGACGATGCGATCGTCATGATCGAGAATATCCATCGCCATATCGAGGATGGCGAAGACCCGTTCACCGCCGCGCTCGAAGGCGCACGCGAGATCGGCTTCACCGTGATCTCGCTGACATTCTCGCTGATCGCGGTGTTCATCCCGCTCCTGTTCATGACCGGCATCGTCGGGCGCATGTTCCGCGAATTTGCGCTGACGCTGACAATCGCGGTCGTCACCTCGGCGATCGTTTCGCTGACCCTGTCGCCGATGATGTGCGCGCGGCTGCTGCGCCGCCGCGACACGCAGCAGGCGACGCGCTTCTCCGCCGCCGGACGCGCGCTCGACTATGTGCTCGGCCGCTATCGTGCCAGCCTCGAATGGGTGCTGGCGCACCGCTCGCTGATGCTGCTCGTCACGTTCGGCACGCTCGCGGCGACGCTTTATCTCTACGTCGTGATGCCGAAAGGCTTCCTGCCGCCGCAGGATACCGGGCTGCTTATCGCAACCACGTCCGGCGAGCCGACCATCTCGTTTGCGGAAATGAGCCGGCTGCAGAATGTGCTCGCCGATCGCGTCCGCCGCGACCCCGACGTGCGAAGCGTGATTTCGACCGTCGGCGTCGGCGCGCAGAATGCGACGCCGAATGCCGGACGCATTGCTATCACGCTGAAGCCGCGTGATTCACGCCGCGCCGACGCACAGGAAATTTTAAAGCGACTGCAGGCCGATGCCGCCGACCTTCCGCAGATCGGCGCAACGTTCCAGAGCGTGCAAGATATTCAGATCACGACGCGCGTCAGCCGCGCGCAATATCAATATACGCTGACCGGCACCGATCCGAACGAAGTCGCAAACTGGGCGGGCCGCCTCGCCGAGGACCTGCGCCACTCGCCGGTCCTCGCCAACGTCGCTTCGGAATCCGAACGCGGCGGGCTCCGTTATCAGCTCGCTGTCGATCGCGAGAAAGCCGGCACGCTCGGCGTCACCATGCAAGCGGTCAACGATGCGCTTTACGACGCGTTCGGCCAGCGGCAGGTCTCGACCATCTACGCGCAGGCGAACCAGTATCGCGTCATCTTGGAAGCATCGCCAATATACCAGCAGAACACCGCGGCTTTATCGAAGCTCTATGTCGGCTCGATTTACGGCACGCAGGTGCCGCTTGCGACCTTCACGCATTTCGAGAATACGACGGCGCCACTGTCGATCGGGCATCAGGAACAATTCCCGGCGGTGACGATCAGCTTCGATCTCGGCAATGGCGCTTCGTTGAGCGAGGCGGTCGCCGCGGTCTCGCAGGCCGAGCGCACGATTGGCATGCCCGGCTCGATCAGCGGCAGCTATTCCGGCGATGCCGCGGAATTTGCGCGCTCGCTGAAAGGGGAGCCGTGGCTCATCCTCGCCGCCGTCGTGACCATCTACATCGTGCTCGGCGTGCTCTATGAAAGCGCGGTTCACCCGATCACGATTCTATCCACCCTGCCCTCGGCCGGCGTCGGCGCGCTTTTGGCGCTGATGTTCTTTCGCATGGATCTGTCGCTGATCGCGCTGATCGGCATCGTTCTGCTCATGGGTATCGTGAAAAAGAACGCGATCATGATGATCGACTTTGCGCTCGATGCAGAGCGAACGCGCGGCCTGCCGCCGGCGGAAGCGATTCTTGAAGCCTCGCTCCTGCGCTTCCGGCCGATCATGATGACGACGCTTGCGGCTTTGTTCGGCGCACTGCCGCTGGCGCTCGGCCACGGCACCGGATCGGAATTGCGCATCCCGCTCGGCATCACCATCATCGGCGGGCTTCTGTTAAGCCAGCTTGTGACACTTTACACCACCCCGGTGATCTATCTCGTGCTTGAACGCATCAGGACGCGGGTGTCGGGTCCGCGCCTCCAGGCGATCATGGAAGACGAAGAGCCGCCGATCACGCGCGAGGCGGCGGAATGAATTTCTCCGACGTCTTCATCCGACGTCCCGTCGGCACGATTCTGATCTCGATCGGCATCCTGCTCGTCGGCATCGTCGCCTATCGGCTTCTACCGGTCGCCAGCCTGCCCTCCGTCGATATTCCGACAATCCGCGTTATGGCTTCGCGGCCGGGCGCCGATCCAGCAACGATGGCGAAGAGCGTCGCGGCGCCGCTCGAACGCCGGCTCGGCGAAATCGCTGGGGTGACAGAGATCACCTCGGTGAGCTCGCTCGGCTCGTCGATGATTACCATTCAGTTCGATCTGTCGCGTAATGCCGATGGCGCAGCACGCGACGTGCAGGCAGCGCTGAATGCCGCCGCGACCGACCTTCCCTCCGATCTGCCGACGCTGCCGATTTTCAAGAAAACAAATCCCGCCGCCTCGCCCATCCTCGTTCTTGCGCTGACCTCCGACACGCTCGGCGCGAGCGATATTTATGATGCGGCCGACACCGTGCTCGCGCAGCGGCTGTCGCAGGTCGAGGGCGTCGCCGAAGTCAGCGTCAACGGCGCCGATCAGCCGGCGATGCGCATACGCGCCGATCCGCAGCGGCTTGCTGCGATGGGCGTCAGCCTCGAAGACATCCGCAACACGATTGCCAGCGCGAATTCGCTGGCGCCGCTCGGCGTGATCGATAGTCCGGAGCGCGCGCATTCGCTTGGCGCCAATGGACAGCTGCGTAAGCCCGAGGATTTCGCCAATCTGATCGTGCGCAGTTCCAACGGCGCCAGCGTCCGCCTCTCCTCCGTCGCCGACATCCATCAGGGCGTGCGCAACACGCGCTCGTCCGCGACGTTCAACGGCAAGCCGTCGGTTCTGCTTGTTATTACCAAACAGGCCGGCGCCAATGTCATCGACACGGTCGACCGCATCTATGCGCTTCTGCCGGAGCTGAAGCGCTGGATTCCCGCGGGGATCAACATCGACGTCCTGACGGATCGCACGAAGACCATTCGCGCCAGCGTATCCGAGCTGCAGCTGACTTTGTGCGTCACCGTCCTCTTGGTCATGCTGGTGGTCTACGTCTTCCTGCGCCGAGGGCCCCCGACGCTCGCAGCCGGCATCACGGTGCCGTTGTCGCTCGCCGGGACCGCGGCGGCGATGTGGTGCGTCGGCTTTTCCATCGACAACATCTCGCTGATGGCGCTCGTCATCTCGGTCGGCTTCGTCGTCGATGATGCGATCGTCATGATCGAGAACGTGTTCCGCAACATTGAAGCCGGCATGACGCCCTATCAGGCGGCGCGCGCTGGATCGCGGCAGATCGGCTTCACAGTGCTGTCGATCTCGCTGTCGCTGATCGCCGCCTTCACGCCGCTCCTGTTCATGGGGGGGCTTGTCGGGCGGCTGTTCCGCGAGTTCTCGGTGACGCTGGCTTTCGCAATTGCGATCTCGACCTTCGTGTCGCTGACGATCACGCCGATGATCTGCGCACATTTCGTCAAGCACGATACGCGGGTGACCTGGCTCGACCGCGTTGTCGAAGGAATCCTCAAGCGCGTCATCGCAGCTTACGCCGCGAGCCTCGACGTGGTGCTGCGACGGCGCGGCTGGACGCTTCTCGTCGCACTCGCCACCGTTGCCGCAACCGTCGTGCTATTCGTGAAAACGCCGAAAGGCTTCTTCCCGCAGGACGATACCGGCTTCATCTTCGGCATGACCGAAGCCGCGAGTGACATCTCCTTCTCCGCCATGACCAAGCTGCAGCAGCGCGCGGCCGAGATCGTGCGCAGTGATCCGGCGGTGGCGAGCGTCGGCTCGTCCGTCGGTTCCTCGCCGTTCAACGCGTCCGTCAACCAGGGCCGGCTGTTCATCAGCGTCAAGCCCATCGAGCAACGCGATAACCTGCCGATCACGCGGGTCGTCGATCGGCTGCGCCAGAAACTCAGTTACGTTGCCGGCATCAGCACGTTTCTTGTGCCGACGGCCGACCTCCGCATCGGCGGCCGACAGAGCAAGGCGCAATATCAATTCACGCTCTGGGACCAGGATTTCGATGAGCTCGCGCGTTACGTACCGATCGTGCTCGAGCGCATCCGGCAAATTCCAGGCTTGCGCGACGTTTCGACCGATCGCGAGTCGAACGGGCTCGAAGCCAACGTCCTTGTCGATCGCTCCGCCGCCTCGCGCCTCGGCGTGCAGGTGCAGGCAATCGACGATACGTTGAATGATGCCTTCGCGCAGCGCCAGATCGCAACGGTCTATACGCCGCGCAACCAATATCGCATCGTCATTGAAATCGATCCGAGACTGCAGAAATCGCCGAGAGATCTCGAGCAGATTTATCTGCCGAGCAATACCGGGGCGCAGGTGCCGCTCTCGGCCGTCAGCAAGGTCGAGACCCGCACCGCCGCCCTGGTGATCAATCACCAGGGGCAATTCCCGTCGATCACGATCACCTACAATCTCGCCCCTGACGTGTTGCTGGCTGACGCGACGAAAGCAATCACCGATGTGATGGCCGGCATGCATCTGCCCGATGGATTGCAGGCCGATTTTGCCGGCGACGCGCGGGCGTTTCAGGCGAGCGCCGGCGCGCAGCCGCTCCTGATCATCACCGCACTTGCCACCGTCTATATCGTACTCGGCGTTTTGTACGAGAGCCTCGCGCATCCCCTAACGATTATTTCGACACTGCCCTCGGCCGGCCTCGGCGCGCTGCTCGCGCTCAACTGGACGCATACCGATCTTTCGATCATCGCCTTTATCGGCATTATTCTGTTGATCGGCATCGTCAAAAAGAACGGCATCATGCTGGTTGACTTCGCGCTCGACGCGGAACGAAGGCGGGGCGCCGAGCCGCTCGACGCCATCCGCGAAGCCTGTCTCGAGCGGTTCCGGCCGATACTGATGACGACGCTCGCGGCACTTTTCGGCGCCATGCCGCTGATCATCGCGTCAGGACCCGGCTCGGATTTGCGCCGGCCGCTCGGCATAACCATAGCCGGCGGGCTTCTCGTCTCTCAGGTGCTGACGCTCTACACGACACCGGTGATTTATCTTTACCTCGACAAGCTGCACAACCGCCGCCGGCGCGCAAGCAAGCCGGTTGCCGCGCCGGTGAGCCTCCCGGCTTGAGCCCCTCACACGCTCTCACGGCGTTGTGAAATTCTTTTTGCCGTATTCGCCTATATAAGGATCGTGCTCGCACGAGGAGATTTCGGCGTGACGGCCCTGTGGCGCGACAGAACCGGCGCATTTTCCTGGCTCCGTACCGCGGCGCTGGTCGCCGCCGTGCTGCCGGCGCTGTGGCTGATCGAGCGCACGCTCACGCATGACCTCGGCTCACGCCCGATCAACGAGGCGCTGCACTTCACCGGGACCTGGACCATCCGCTTTTTGATTGCGACGCTGGCGGTCACGCCGCTGCGCGTTTTCGGGAAATGGCCGAAGCTCATCGGCATCCGCCGCTATCTCGGCCTGACCACCTTCGCTTATGCCGTGCTGCATTTCTCGCTGTTTGTCGTCGATCAGCATTTCAATCTGATCCGTGTCGGCACGGAAATCGCGCTGCGCATTTATCTCCTGATCGGCTTCACTACCTTGGTCAGCCTGTGCATTCTCGCCGCGACCTCTACCGACTCCTCGATCAAACGCCTCGGCGCAGAAAAATGGACGAAGCTGCACAAGCTCATCTTCTTCCTGACGCCGCTCGCCGTGATCCACGCTTTCCTGCAGTCGAAAATCGATGTCACCGATGCGACGATCATTGCCTCCTTCGCGGTGCTTCTGATCTCGCTGCGGCTGTTGAAGCGCTATGGCAATGCCGAGAACCCGCTGGCTGTCGCCGGAGTTGCGGTCGGCGTCGCGCTCGCAACGGCGCTGATCGAAGCCGCATGGTTTGCGTTGCTGACCGGGGTCGATCCGCGCCTCGTTCTCGAAGCCGATCTCGACATCACGATGCTGCGCCCGTGCTGGTACGCGCTCGGCGCCGGTCTGCTCATCACGCTTATCGCGGTGATCAGGCGCAATTCGCGCGGCAAGGCTCGCCAGCGCCAGCCGATGCGGGTGCGCACGGCTTAGGGCAGCCCGCCGCTTCCCAACCCCGCTCCGTTCGCCTAGTTATGAGCGCCTCAGGTCATGTGAACCGAGGCGCCTCCCCATGTCGTTCGTCTTTCCCGTCCTTACGCCGAGCGTCGCAATCGTCGGCGAATCGGCGCGTTTCCCGGTGCGCCGCATCTTCTGTGTCGGCCGCAATTACGCGGCGCATGCGCGCGAGATGGGCAAGGACCCGGACAAGGAGCCGCCGTTCTTTTTCACCAAGCCGGCCGACGCGGTGGTCGAGAGCGGCGCCACGATCCCCTACCCGCCCGAGACGAAGAACCTGCACTACGAGATGGAGCTGGTTCTGGCGATCGGCCGCGAGGGCACCAATATCGAGCCGGAACGCGCCTTCGATTACATCTGGGGCTATTGCTGCGGGATCGATCTCACCCGCCGCGATCTGCAGGGCCAGGCCAAGGACATGGGACGGCCCTGGGATTGGGGCAAAGCCTTCGACCTGTCGGCGCCGGTCTCGGCGATCCACAAGGCTTCCGAGGTGGGTCGGGTCGACAAAGGCCGTATCTGGCTCGCGGTCAACGGCAAGGTGAAGCAGGAATCGGACCTGTCGCTGATGATCTGGCCGATCCCCGACATCATCGCCTTCCTGTCGCGCTCGATGAAGATCATGCCGGGCGATCTCGTCATGACCGGCACGCCCGAGGGCGTCGGCGCCGTCGTGCCCGGCGATCGCATCACCGGCGGGATCGACAGGCTGGGCGAGATCGCGGTCAATATCGGGCCGGCCGAGGCGAGCTCCGTCAACATTGCGGCGGAGTGAGCGGCGCGGCCAACTTCCGCCGTGCGTTTTCGCACATTCGACGGCGAAGCTGATCTGTACGGCTTCGCCGATGAACCTTGGCGTTTGCCGTACCGGGCCTAGATCACACAGCGCCCAAGGGAACGGGCGGGTGAACAACAGACTTGGGGGACGCCGTGAAGTCAGACCGCGTGTGTAAAAGACAGCCGAAACTCCGCCTCGCTCTGATGAGCGCAGCGCTGGTGGCCGGTCTGGCATCGGCGCAAGCTGCTTTGGCGCAGCGCGGCGGGGAGGCTTTCGCGGGGCTCGCCGGTTCTTGGGCGGGAAGCGGTACGATCTCGACCATCAATGGCAGCGAGCGCATTCGTTGCCGGGTGAGCTATGCTCTCAGCGCCGCAAATGCGGTGCACCAGGACCTGCGCTGCGCCAGCGACAGCTATAACTTTCAGGTCTCCAGCAACATCGTCGACCAAGGAGGCACGATTTCCGGAACCTGGAGCGAAGTCACGCGTCAGGTCTCGGGCAATGTCTCAGGCCGCGTCGGCGGCGGAACTATCCAAGCCGCCGTGAGCGGCGCCGGATTTACGGCTGGCTTGTCGATTTCAACAAGCGGCAACCGTCAATCGGTGACGATCCAGCCAAGCGGCGGCGACGTCAGGGCTGTCTCGGTGAATCTGATGCGGAGCCGGTAAGTAATTACGCTGCCTGACGAGTGATCGGCGTGAGGCGCCGATCAATCCGACTACCGCCTGCCGATCTTTGTCTCGGTGCCCGCCCTCAGCCGCGCGATGTTCTCGCGATGGCGCCAGAAGATCACGAGTGTCATGATGAGCACGACAATCGCGAGCTCGATCGAACCTAACAAGGCCAGCACGATGACGCTCGCAACCGACGCCGCCAATCCCGCCGCCGATGAATAGCGTGTGACAAACGCCACGCCGAGCCAGACGATCGCAAACGCCAGCGCTGCCGGCCAATAAAGCCCGATCATGCAGCCGACAAAAGTTGCGACACCCTTGCCGCCGCGAAAGCCGAGCCACACCGGAAACAGATGGCCGAGAAACGCGCCTAGCGCCGCCGCCATCGCGGGATAAAGCCCGAAGCGCCAAGCGATGAGCACCGTCACCGTGCCCTTCAGCGCGTCCAGAATCACCGTCGCTGCGGCGAGATCCTTGCGTCCCGTGCGCAAGACATTCGTAGCCCCAATATTACCTGAGCCGAGCGCGCGTATGTCTCCTGCCCCTGCGAGACGCGTGAGCACGAGGCCGAACGGAATCGAGCCGAGCAAATAGCCGCCGATCAGCGCGAGCAATGTCGGCAGCATCACGTTTCCTCGTGCACGATCTCGCCCGCCACCAGCGTGAGTTTCACACGGCCCTGCTGGCGCGCCGCATCGAAAGGCGTGTTCTTGCAGCGCGAGCGCAAGGTCGCGGGATCGAGCACGAACGGCTCGTCGGGATCGAAACGGATGATGTCGGCCGGCGCGCCGCGCATCAGCCGGCCTTGCGGCAAGCGCAGGATTTCCGCCGGACGCGTCGACATCGCGCGCAAAAGCTTCGGCAGCGAAAGGTCGCCGGAATGGACGAGACGCAGGCCCGCAGAGAGCATCGTCTCGAGCCCGACGGCGCCGTATTCGGCTTCAGCAAACGGCAGGCGCTTCGTCTCGACGTCCTGCGGATTGTGATCGGAGACGATCGTATCGACGAGGCCGGAGGCGAGCGCCTCGACGAGCGCGACACGCTCCTCTTCGTGCCGCAGCGGCGGCGCGAGTTTTAAAAAGGTGCGGTAATCGCCGATATCGGTTTCGTTGAGCGTGACGTGATTGATCGATGTCGCCGCCGTGACGGTAAGCCCGCGCTCCTTTGCTTCGGCAAGGCGCTCCAGCGACAAAGTCGTGGTGACCAGCGCCGCGTGGTAGCGCGCTCTCGTCAATGCGACGAGGCGCAGATCGCGATCAAGCATGATCGTCTCGGCTTCGCGCGGAATACCGGCGAGCCCGAGGCGCGAGGCAAACTCGCCCTCGTTCATCACCCCTTCGCCCACGAGTTCACGATCCTCCGTTGCATGCATGACCAGCGCGTCGAAATCGCGCGCGTAAGTCAGCGCACGCCGCAGGACCTGCGCGCTCGCAACCGAGCGCGACCCATCGGTGAACGCGACGGCGCCCGCCGCCTGCAGCAGGCCGATCTCCGCGATCTCCTTGCCAGCGAGGCCTTTAGTCAGCGCCGCGGCGGGCAAGACGCGCACGCGCCCCGTATCGCGCGCCCGTCGCAGCAGGAAATCGACCACCGCCGGATCGTCGATCGGCGGATTGGTGGCGGGATTGGCGACGATGGTGGTCACCCCTCCGGCAGCCGCCGCCGCCGTTGCGGTGGCAATCGTCTCGCGATGCTCGGCGCCGGGCTCGCCGACGAATGCGGAGAGATCGACCAGACCGGGCGCGACGATATCGCCCCTGCAATCGATGACCCGCACACTTTCCGGCAGGACGTCGGCGCGGACCGCCTCGCCCACCCCGGCGATCACCCCGTCGGAAACGAGCACTCCGCCGCGCGTCTCCGTCAGCGCGGCCGGGTCGACGAGGCGCGCATTGACGAGCGCCAGCGGCTGGTGGGGCATGGCGGGTGATTAACCCGCGAGCTTGGCGCTAGCAACCAAACCGCGAGAAAAAGCCGCGACTGGACGGACCAAAGGTCAAGCCTGCCATGTTTCGCTGATTGGATAAACCGCACGTGAACGATCAAGCCACGAATCGTTCAGGCACGAACCGGTAAGCCCACGCGCAAACCGGAAAAGCATGGGAGTGGCGATGTTCAGCTACCACGCGCGGCGGCGCAATTTGGCGCCGCGGCAGGCCGTCTACCGTGCGCTTTTCTGCGAGCCTGGCTCCGACCGCTGCGAGCCGATCCATGTCAGCAAGGCCTATCTCGGCCATCTCCGCGGCAAGCGCGCCCGCTCGGTCTCGGTCGAAGGCGACAAGCGCATTCTTGTCGATGCCGGGCGAACCCGAACCGCCGCCCCGGTGAACGAGGCCGCCGCGAAATTCCTGGCCCAGGCGGACCCGAGCGCCAAGCCCATCGTCGTCCATGGCCCGGCTTGGCTGCTCCTCGAAGAGGAGAGCTGGTACTGTTTGTGGCACCGGGTCCACGACGACAACAACGACCTGCGCGGCCGCGTCGAGCCGCTGGTACGCGGCGAGCATATCCTGGAGACAGTGCGCTTTCCCGACAATGGCGACATCGCGGTGTGGCAGCGCTGGCTCTTCCGCAACGAGGAGGATTTTGCCGCCGCCTCGGGCCTGACTGCCATGCAGTTCTGCAATGAGGTCGAGCTGCAGAAAAATGCCGAGGTAAAGTTGCGAACGCGCTGCGCCTGAGCGGCACCGCCTCCCGGCGCCATCCGTTAAGTATTCGGCAGATGCTGGGCAAGCGCCTCGAGCACCGCCATCCGCACTGCCACGCCCATCTCGACCTGCTCGCGGATCAGCGATTGCGCGCCATCGGCGACGCTCGAATCGATCTCAACACCCCGATTCATCGGCCCTGGGTGCATGACGAGCGCGTCTGGCTTGGCCAGGGCGAGCTTCTCATCGTCGAGGCCGTGAAAGCGGAAATACTCCTTCGTTGACGGCACGAAGGCGCCGTTCATGCGCTCGCGCTGCAGCCGCAGCATCATCACGATATCGGCACCGGCGAGCGCTTTGCGCAAATCGTGGAACACCTCGACGCCGAGGCGCTCGATGCCGGCCGGCATCAGCGTCGACGGCCCGGCGACGCGCACGTGCGCGCCGAGGGTCTGTAAAAGCAGGATGTTGGACCGCGCGACACGCGAATGCATGATGTCGCCGCAGATCGCGACTGTGAGCCCCTCGATCCGGCCCTTGTTGCGGCGGATGGTCAGCGCGTCGAGAAGCGCCTGTGTCGGATGCTCGTGCGCGCCGTCGCCGGCATTGACGACGGCGCAATCGACCTTACGGGCGAGCAAATGCACGGCGCCGGCCTGCGCGTGCCGCACGATGATGATGTCCGGCCGCATCGCATTCAGCGTGATCGCGGTATCGATCAGCGTCTCGCCTTTCTTCACGCTGGAGGTCGCGACCGACATGTTCATCACGTCGGCGCCGAGGCGTTTTCCGGCGATCTCGAACGAGGATTGCGTGCGGGTCGAGGCCTCGAAGAAGAGATTGATCTGGGTGCGCCCACGTAGCGTCGTGCGCTTCTTCTCGACCTGGCGGGAGACTTCGATTGCCTCCTCGGAGAGGTCGAGCAGCGCGATGATATCCCGCGGCGATAGGCCCTCGATCCCGAGGAGGTGGCGGTGCGGGAAGAACGGCCGGGGCGTGGCTGCGGCGGCGGCAAAGGGCATAAAGAGGCGGTGTAGGAGGTTGCGGGCTTAGGAGCAAGAGCGGAGGCCCGGGGCCCTTTATGCAACTGTGCCTTGAATCGGAGTCGAGGCATGCGGAAGATTTCGGCGATCCTTTTGCGGTTGGCGCTGTTTTTGCTGCTGCTTCCGGCGCTCCCTGGAATGGCGCAGGACATGCGGCGTCCGGCGCCGCCGGAGCGGCCTGAGGTCTGGTTCGCTCCCCTCCATTCCGTCAAATTACGCCCAAGGCGGCGAGCGGGATTTCATGAGCCTCTTCAGCAATCAAGCGGCCTGGTCAAACGCGCTGTCGCGCATCGACGTGATGAAATTTTACTCCGCTTTCGTCGACCAGGCGAGCGACGACCAGCTGCGAACCGTCGTTCAGTTCCTCAACGCGCACAACATCAAAATTGCCGTCGAAACCTGGGTCTTGCACCACGGCGCGAATGGCTGCGGATTGCAGCCGAAAGGCGACAATATTGAAGGATACCTGCCGAAGGGCCGTGACGATCTTCCCAAAAATATTGCCGCACGTATTCGAAGAGCAGGCGGCGTCATTTCGTATGTTGCCATTGATGAATCCTATGCCGCCAATAAAAACCAATATGGCTGCCATCTCTCGGACGACGAAGCGGCGAATGACGTACAGTCTATTCTCACGATATACCGACGATATTTCCCCGATGTGCAGCTCGGCGACATCGAGAATCTTCCGGGAACGGCAACACCGCAATGGATCGACGATTAACTCGGCTGGGCGGATGCGATCGAGAAACGCACGGGCTGATCGTTGGCGTTCTTTCACATGGACGTCGACTGGAAATCGCCGCGCTGGGCCGACGCCATCCCGGCATTCGTGCAACGCTTGGCCGAACGCAATATCCGCTTCGGCGTTATTCACAACGGCACGTTCGGTTCTCGGGAGAATTGGATGTCCACCGCGATCAACAATGTGCTGCGCTATCGCGCCGCAAATCTTCCGCCGCCTCAGCAGGTGATTTTTCAGAGCTGGGAGGCGTGTGATCCTGACCGCCATGAAGAAAATCTTTTTTACAACCTCGGCCCCCCGGCCAATGATCGACGCGATGGCTTAGGCCGACTCGTTCAAGCGCGGCCCGCGCCTTGGGGCGCGTTTTACGGTACGTCCTGAAGGTTCAGGTGCCGGATACACGTATGAAGGCATTGCGTTTTATGTCTTTGCCGAGCCGCTCGACGGAACCGTTCCGCAACCGTGGCCAAACAGCTATTTGACAAAGACAATCCGGTCGCGGGTGAGATCCGCATCGCGAGTGTGCCGTTTCAGGTGATTGGGGTGCTCGCCGAAAAAGGCCCTTCGGGCGCCGGACAGAACCAGGACGACATCGTCTTCCTGCCGATCTCGACCGCAAAGCTACGCCTGATGGGCGGCGCCAGCGAAGTTAATCGCGAAGCGGTCGCTTACATTCTCGTCAAGGCCGTTTCCGATGAGGCCATGGCTGTCGCCCAAATGCAGATCGAAGCGCTTCTGCGTCAGCGCCACAGAATCGGCAGCGATGGCGAGAGCGATTTCCAGGTGAGCAACCCGGCCGCGGCTATGGCGGCGCAGCGCGCGTCGACGACGACTATCGCGTGGCTCCTCGCGGCGATTTCCTCCGTATCGCTTCTCGTCGGGGGCATCAGCATCATGAACATCATGCTGGTCTCGGTGACAGAACGGACGCGCGAGATCGGGCTGAGACTCGCGGTCGGCGCCCGCCGCCGCGACATCCGCAATCAGTTTCTCACAGAAGCGGTGACGCTCTGCATTTTAGGCGGCTGTCCCGGGCTTGTTCTCGGAGCCGGGGCGGCCGGCGCCGTGGCCAATCTTGCAGGGTGGCCGATCTTTCTCGGGATCGACGCCGTCATGTTGGCGGTGTTGTTCGCCACCGGGATCGGCATCCTCTTTGGCTACTATCCGGCGCGAAAGGCAGCGAGGCTCGAGCCGATCGATGCGTTGCGCGCAGAATGACTGGACGGGATCGCTGCATCACTCCCGCGGGTCGCCCAGCACCCGCGTCGCAAGCTCGGTGTCCTGATATTCCGTCACCTCTTTGAGCTTGCCGCCTTCAAGCCGGAAGACGAAGCAATAGGTGTTGCAGTAGGGCTCGCCCGCTTTGGTCACGTTCTCACCGCGCGCCTCGACGGCAACCAAGTCGTCATCGGCGATGATCCGCGTCGCCCTCGTCTTGATCGCGCCTTCGATCTTGCGGCGCAGCGGCCGCATGAGTTCGTTCGCCACCGCCTCCTTGCCCGCATAGGTTCGCGACCATTTGGTCGTGCCCGGGATGATCCAGCGGAAGTCGTCCGCCATACTCTCGAAGAGGAGCCGCCCGTCACCTATCTCCAAGCCAGCAAAGATGCGCGCGATGACGTCTTTATTCTCGGCCGTGCCCATGAATGCGATGACTCCAAGTGAATTGTCGGAGGCGCAGATCGGCGCTCTTCTCGACCTATTCTACACGAGGGTGCGGGCCGATCCCGAGCTTGGGCCGGTTTTTGCCGGCGCGATCGCCGATCACGAATGGCCGGCGCATATCGCCAATATCCGGGATTTCTGGTCGGCGGTGATGCTGAGGAGCGGCCGCTACAAGGGTAATCCATTTGAAGTGCACAAATCAGTAGAGGGCATATCGCCCGCGCTGTTTGAGCGCTGGCTCGCTTTGTTCGACGAGTCCTGCCGCGAGGTGCTGCCGCCCGAACTAGCCGAGGCGTTGCACGGGCGTGCCGTGCAGATCGCCGAGAGTTTGAAGGCCGGCCTGTTCTTTCGCCCGGCAACTTCGGGCTGAGCGATGGATTTGCAAGCAAAACTCGGCGAGGCGCTGCTCGGAACGATGTCGGACGCGATCGTCGCCAGCGATCGCGATGGCAAAATCACCTTCTGGAACCCCGGCGCCGCGCGGATTTTCGGCTTCTCGCGAACCGAAGCAATCGGGCAATCGCTCGACCTCATCATCCCCGAGCGGCTGCGCGCCCGGCACTGGGCCGGCTACACGCAAGTCATGGCCACGGGCGAAAGCCGCTATGGCCATGGCGACCTTCTC
>Ga0164305_10000166_pt1 | contig 22076 bp, 20 predicted proteins | sample Whisoiple_237_MG_FD_110215 | JGI IMG/M metagenome (GOLD analysis project Ga0164305, IMG submission 110215) | Soil microbial communities amended with pyrogenic organic matter from upstate New York, USA - Whitman soil sample_237_MG | ecosystem: Environmental > Terrestrial > Soil > Agricultural...
AGAAGGTGATAGCGCGCTTGCCGGTGACGGTCCCAGTGAAGGTGGAGCCAGCCAATAGCTACGATTTCACGGTACCGGAAGACGAGCTCCGGTTCTTCGATAGCTCGACGGAACTGCGCATCCCGGCGCAATCGGTCTAGACGAGCGGTAGAGCCATGAGGCATGGGGTGCGAGTAAACGGTCAGACGAAGCCAACTCCGCTCTAGCGCAGCATTGGGTCGAGCATACAAAATCGAGTGAGCGAGCGCCGGTACATTTAATCGATAGAGAAAACCCAAATGAACTCTTCGGATTCGATCACAACCTCGACGCAAAGTTTTTCGCCGCGTCAGCGACGTGGCTCGGCGTTCTTGGACAACGAGCGCTGGATCGGGCCGCTCTTGATCGGGCCGGCAGTGTTTTACATCGTGCTCCTGGTGGGCCTGCCGTTTTTGATGGCGCTCTACTACAGTGTCAGCAACACGACCACGGGCGGCGGCACCATGGGTTTCGTTGGCCTTCGAAACTTTACTGGGGTGATTGGCACGCCGAAATTTCAAACCGCGCTCAAGAACACCATCATCTTCGGTTTCATTTCCCAGATCCTGATCTTAATCCTGAGCAACGCGCTCGCTTTATCTCTGCAGGCGAATTTTCGCGGCAAGCGACTGATTCGGTTTTTGATGCTTTTGCCTTGGGTCGCGCCGATCTCCATTGGAACGATCGCGTGGCTATGGATCTTCGACTCGACCTACAGCGTGCTCAACTGGATGCTGAGACTCGCGGGATTGATTCATGGCACGGGCTACATGTGGTTGGGTTTACCGCACTTGGCGATGGGTTCCATTATCGCGGTGCATATCTGGCGGCAGCTTCCGCTCGCCACGGTCATTCTGCTCGCGGGTTACGGCTCGATCCCGCAGGATATTCACGACGCTGCCGCCGTCGACGGAGCGGGCTTCTGGCGTCATTTCTTTCAAGTCACCTTGCCGCTGATTTTACCGATCACCTTGGTTGCGCTGCTGTTCGGTTTGATCTTCACCTTTACCGATATGGTCATTATCTATAATTTGACCCGCGGCGGACCGTTCGATACCACGCAGGTGCTCGCAAGCTTGGCGTTCTATACCGGCATCGCCGGCGGCGATTTGGCAGAAGGCGCAGCCATCGCATTGTTTCTGTTTCCTTTGCTGCTCGCCGTGGCGTTGGGCTTTCTCATGGTTGCGCACCGCACGGAGGTCACGTAAGCGATGCTGGATCAAATGAAAAGCTGGGGCGCGCGATCGACTCGCGCGGGCATTCTTGGCGTGCTCACGTTCTTTTTCGCGTTTCCATTCGTATGGATGCTTATCACTTCGTTCAAGACCACGTCCGATCTATATAACCTCAAGCACAACCCGTTTCTTTTCTATGAATGGCCGACTCTCGAACATGTGAAGCGGCTGTTTTTCGAAACTTTGTACGGCGAGTGGCTGATCAATACAGCCTTCGTCGGTATCTTGGTCGTGCTGATCACCCTCGCGCTTGCGGTTCCCGCCGGCTACGCGTTAGCACGTCTCTCGGGAAGTTGGGGCGCCAAGGTCGGCATTGGTATTTTTCTCACCTATTTGGTTCCACCGACCTTGCTCTTCATTCCGCTCTCACGAGTCGTGGTCAATCTTCACCTCGATGATTCGCTCTGGTCGCTGGTGTTGGTGTATCCGTCTTTCACTGTGCCATTCTCCGCCTGGCTAATGATGGGGTTTTTCAAGGCGATTCCCAGGGACGTGGAAGAAGCTGCGATGGTGGACGGGTACAGCCGGCTTGGCGCTTTCATTAGAGTCGTCGTGCCGATTTCCTTCTCGGGTATCCTGACGGTGGCGATTTTCAGCTTTACTCTCGTCATGCAGGAATTTGTCTACGCTGTGACCTTCATCTCCTCGGTACGCAATATGACGGTGGGCATCGGGGTACCGACTTTCTTGGTGCACGGCGATGTCTATTTCTGGGGTTCGCTCATGGCCGGCTGTTTCATCGCCAGCGTGCCGATTGCGATCTTGTACAATTTCTTCGTCGATCGATTCATCTCCGGCTTCACGATGGGCGCGGTGAAGTAGTGTCCGCAATCGAAGATGATTTTACGAAACCCATTCCAGGAGGCTTTATGAAAGTCTTGCGACTCCGTTCATGGAACTTTCAAGCGCCGAACTTGGAGGCAATGACGCGCTTCTACCAACTTACGCTGGGAGCGGATCTCCGTGCCCAGCAAACCCTCGCCGGGGTAAAGGTGAATCGCCTGCGCGCTGGTGAAACCGGACTCGGCCTCTTCGACGCTTCGGAAAAACAGTTTCCCGGCGTACCGCATCACACATTCGATATCGAAGGACCAACCGATCCGAAAGACTTGATCAAAGAGCTAGAAGGCAAAGGCATCAAGGTCGACGAAACACGAATTCACGGTCAAGGTCCCGGCTATTCGGTTTATGTCACAGATCCGAACGGCAACCGTATCGAGCTGTCGAAAGATTAAATGCGAACCGAGAATGAAAGATAGAAAATGGCGGATCGTGCTTTTCGATCCTCGATCCTCCATCGTTTACCTTCGATCGGTCATGTCGCGGCAACTTTCGCCGCGAGCCAGCGTGCTGTGCGTAAAAGTTTTGCGTCACCGTTTCGCGCGCCCACAAGCTGCACGCCAATCGGCAGTCTGTCGCTGCTTTCGAGCAGTGGCAATGAGATGCACGGCATGCCGCAAAGCGTCCACAGGGTACAGAACGCAGGATCACCCGTACTATTAATGCCTTTGGGCGCCGCGCTCGGCGCCGCCGGAGTCAAGATCGCGTCGTAACGCTGTTCAAAGAGTTCGACGAAGCTTTCTTGCATGGGTGCAATCTGGCTTAGCGCCCGTTGATAATCGATCGCGAGTACTTTTCTTCCCGATTGGATTTGCGAGCGCAACTGATCCGAGAATGCAGCCGCACTCCTTTTCCAAATTCGCTCGAAATTAGATGCCATTTCGGCGCTCATAATCGTCTGATGCCATTCCCAAGCTTTTTCTACCGACGGAAAGAGCTCTAGTTCCTCTACCTGCGCGCCTAGCTGCTCCATAATCTCCGCGAATCCCGCTCTTGTATCATCATCGGCGCGCTCCCATACAGGGGTCTTGATGAACGCAAATATCGGCGTGAGCGGCGGCTCTTCGGCCGCAACTTGGCTGAACGGAATCGGCGCGCGCGCTTGGGTATCGGGATCATTTTCATCATAGCCCACCAATTGTTCGGCAAGCAGCGCAATGTCGGCGATCGACCGCGCAAATAATCAAACGTGATCAAGGGTGCGCGACAGCGCCAGCGCGCGATAGCGCGAGATCAAGCCATGCGTCGGTTTGAAACCGACGGCGCCGCAATAAGCCGCGGGTCGAATCGTCGACCCATTGGTTTGGCTGCCAATCGCGAGCGGTACCATCTCCGCGCCGACGGCAGCGGCCGAGCCGCTCGACGAGCCGCCGGGGGTATGCTCGAAATTTTGTGGGTTGCGCGTTTTACCGGGCGAAAAGTAGGCGAACTCCGTCGTGACAGTCTTGCCCAAGATCACGGCCCCCGCGGCGCGCAGCCTCGAGACAACCGTCGCGTCGCGCGACGGCGTGCGTCCGGCGTAAATCGGCGAGCCATATTCCGTGGGCATGTCGGCGGTATCGAAAATGTCCTTGATTGCGATGGGCACGCCGTGCAGCGCGCCGATGGGTTGACCACTCAGGCGTCGTTCATCCGCCGCCCGCGCCTGGGTGCGCGCGTAGTCGGCATCGAGAAACGCCCAGGCTTGAACGCGGTCGTCAACTTCCCGGATGCGCTCTAGGCAAGCATCGATGAGCTGCTCCGAGCTGATGATCCCATCGTGGATCAAACGCGCCGCTTCACTGGCTGAAAGCGAATGAAGATTGGTTAATTCCATGACTGAGGTTCTTGACTAGAATTTTTTTCGACGCCGCAAATCATCTTTTTTGAGTGCCGTGATGAGAAGCGAGCAGCGCAAGGCCCAAAGGAGAAGGGCACCGGAAACGTACGTCATCAGTACGTTGAGGATGCCCGCCGAGTGAGAACGCAGCGATGCGACGCTTATCGTCATGGCACTAATTGCCGTAGAGAAATTCCGGTAGCCACAATGTCATGCCAGGCCAGATGTACATGAAGGCCAAGCACAAGCATACGATGAGCATATAGGGCATCATGCCAGCAAATATCTGATTGAGGGTGACATGCGGCGGCGAGACACCTTTCAAGTAAAAAGCCGACATCGCCACCGGCGGCGACAGGAAAGCCGCTTGGAGATTCACTGCGACCATGGTGCCGAAAAGAATCGGGTCGATCTGAAAGTGGCTGAGCAGCGGAATGAAGATTGGGCAGAATATGACAATGATCTCGGTCCACTCCAGCGGCCAGCCGAGTAGGAAGATAATCATCTGCGCGGTGAACTGAAACCCGAGCGGTGAGAGATTCATGCTTAGCACCCAGCGCTCGATCAGCGATTGACCGCCGTGCAGCGCGAATACCGCGGAGAACAGCGCCGACCCGATGAAGAGCCAGCAGACCATAGCGGTCGTCTTCGCCGTGAGGAAAGTCGCTTCCTTGATGTTCTGGCGCAGCTCGGGCGAGGTTTTTAGATTTTGCAGCACGGGCACGACGGTCCCGGCAAACGTTGCGCCAAGGGAACCCGACACGAGTAGCTCGACAAAATCCGCATGCGCCCAGCCGAGCGCGACCCCGCCGATCACACCAACGACGCTCCACCTATAAGCTTGGCGCGGAAACTTCGCGATGACCGCCAGATAGAGCGCGCCCAGCGCTCCCACGGCGGCCGACTCGGTGGCGGTGCAGATGCCGAACAGGATTACTGCGAGCACCACGATGGTGAGCACACCAAGTGGCACCACCGACGCCGAAAGTTCCTTGAGGATCTCGAACTGTTCGCCATCCATGCGCCAGTAGTAGTAGGCGAGCAGCAGCGCAGAGAACGCCGCCAATGCCCAGAACCAGTCGTAGAAGTACGCCGGCACTTTGCCCGCTGTCGATTGGGCCGTGGACTCGCCGAGCGTACTCATCTCTTCGGGTGGCGCATCTGCGTTGCGGTGAGGCTCGTTGCCCTTCATTTCCGACTCCGCCTCGCCGAGCTCCTGCGGCTTCTCTTCCGCGGGCGCTGGCGCCGCTTGCGGTGTCGGGCTCTGCGCCGGTGTAACCGCCGTGATGGGGGCGGCTACGGTTTGCGCCGTCGGGGCGTTATAGATAACCACATACCAATAAGTCGCGGCGAACGTCCCGACCGTGAGCGCCAGAGGTACCATGAGCGCAACCACGTTGTTGATGATGACAGCGTAGCTTATTCGACTAGCATCTGGCGTCGTTGCGCTACGGACGAGGCTGGGTCGAAACATGGCCGCAGTGACGCCAAAAAAGACGCTCCGCGACGCTCCGCGCTCCAGCCGCCTGAGCCAACCCGGTACCGCGACTCGGTACTGATCGGGAGCCAGCTTGGGGGCGATTTTGGGATTGATGATCGCCCAGCCGAGAATGTAAATGAGGTACAGGAACGTGAGGAAAAACCCCGGCAGCATCGCGGCCGCGTACAGCTTCACGATCGATTGGCCGGCCACCGCCGCGTAGACGATCAGCATGACGGATGGAGGAATAAGAATGCCGAGCGTCCCGCCTGCTGTGATCGCTCCAGAGGCAAGCCTCACGTCGTAGCCGGCATTGAGCATCGGCCGCATGGCAATCACGCCCATGAGGATTACGACCGCGCCGACGATGCCGGAGGCGATGCCCCAAAACGCACACACCAGCATGGTGGTCACAGCGAGCGATGCGGGAACACGGCGAAAGGCGAGTTGCACCGCGTGAAACATCCGATCGACCAGCGCCGCGCGCTCCATGATGTAGCCCATGAACACGAATAAGGGCACTGACAACAGCGTATCGTTGGTCATCACCCCATAGGTCCGCTGCACGATCAGGTCGAAGATTCTACTTTCCCACCAATGATGAGCGGGATCCCAAAAAGCGATGTAGCCAAAAATCATCCCAAGTCCCATGAGCGTGAAGGCGGTGGGAAAACCCATCATGATCGCAACCACGATGAGCCCCAGCATCGTCAGACCGAGTACCGGATCGCTCATGACTTTTTCTGTTCGTCCTCTTTGATCGCGCGCTCGTGGACCACGCTCTCTTCCATGACACTGCGATGGCGCGCAGCCTCGTCGACGGCGTGCGCCGTCTCCATCGCCACGCGGCGTGATTCCTCGTCAACGTATTCGCTATGAGAGAGCTGCGTGTCGATTACGTCGATCTCCTCGACGTCCGCGAGACGCACGGGCCAGGCGCCGGTGCGCAAGCACTCGATGCAGCGGACAATCTCGGCGAATCCTTGGAGCAGCACCAAAGCGCCGGCAATTGGGATCACAGTCTTGAAATGGTATATCGGCGGACCCTCTGCGGTGATATTGGAGTGCTCGCCGATACGCCAGGAATCGGCGGCATAACCGTAGCCGGCATAGATCAGACCGATAATCCCGGGAATGAAAAATAAGAAGTACAGCGCCAAGTCCAGCGCCGCTTGGCCGCGCGGTTTGAGGTAGATGTAAACAAAATCAGCGCGCACGTGCGCGCTCAGCGCCAGTGTGTAGGCACCGCACATCATGAAGAGCGTGCCGTAAAGCATGTTGTTCAAGTCGAAAATCCACGAGGTCGGGGCGTTCAAGATGTAACGCTTGAAGACCTCGATCGACACGACAAAAGTCAGTGCCACGATCAGCCAAGCGAACGCCTTCCCTGACCAGTAACTGATCGCGTCAATGCCGTGGAGTAAGCGCTGGGCATTCATGGGTTCTACGGGTCTGTCCCGAGTGAAGTCGAACGACTCGCAACACGTCGGCAGCTAAGAGACGTCAGTCATTCAGTCACTGGGGGATGGCTGGCGAAACGGCTCGTACGCATCGCGAAGCGGTTAACCCTTTTTGGCTGCCGGCGCGGCGGGCTTGGCGGTTGGTTTTGCGAAATAGTGGTTATACGCCATGCGGCGCGAGACGTTGGTGTCGAGGTCCCACTTCACCGCGCGCTCGGCGAACCGACGCTGCGAGTCGGCGATGTCCTTGAAAAGCGGGTTTTCCGCCGACTTCTTCGCCTCCACCTGATCGAAGACCTCGAGCTGCTTCTGGAGGACGGAGTCTGGGGTCCGATAAAACCTAACTTTCTCTTTGGTTTGCAGCTCGATATAGTCTTGAGAGTAGCGGTGGATCGCCTTCCACGACATGTCGGCCGACGCCGCGTCCACGGCATACTCGATCTGCGCTCTTAATTTCGCCGGCAGGCCGTCGAACTTCGTCTTATTGAATAGGATCTCCAACTGCTCGCCATTCTGATGATAACTCTGCAGCATGCAAACCTTGGAGACGTCAGCAAAGCCTAGAGAGCGGTCGGAGGACGCGTTATTGAACTCGGCGGCATCGAGCAGCCCGCGGTCCATCGCCGGCACGATCTCGGCGGCAGGCAGCGCGTTCACCGCGGCACCCATCCCTTGGAACAGGTCGATGGAGATGCCCACGGTGCGGAATTTCATACCTTTGAAGTCGTCGGGCTTAGTGATCGGTTTCTTGTACCAGCCGAGGGGTTGCGTTGGCATCGGGCCATACGGGAAGGAGACGACGTTGGCGCCAATGGACGCGTAGATCCTGGTGAGTAGCTCCTTGCCGCCCCCGTATTTGTGCCAGGCCAAAATCATGTTTGCGTCCATCCCATAGGCGGGACTCGATCCCCAGAGCGCGAGTGCCGTCTGTTTGCCGTAGTGGTAGGAGAGCACGCCATGAGCGCCGTCGAGGGTGCCCTTCGACACCGCGTCGAGCACGCCGAAAGCCGGCACCACCGCGCCCGCCGGCAACACTTCGATCTTCAAGTCGCCGCCGGTCATGTCGTTGACCTTGTGGGCGTAGTCGAGCGCGTACTCGTGGAAGATATCCTTCTGCGGCCAAGTGCTCTGCCAACGCATGGTGACCGGTCCGGTCTGGCCCTTGGCGATCATTGGAAAGCCGAGCACCGCCGCGCCACCCGCGGCAAGCGCTGCCTTAACGACGTTCCGACGTGTAACTTTCTTTGTGCCTTGCTCCTGTGCTTGGCTTTCATTAGACATCGTCAATTTCTCCTTCCATCAAGTCCAGAATCTCAAGCCAGCCGCTTATATTATGGATGACGGAGTTGCGTCAATGGTGATTTGACACCCCCTCTGCGGCTCAGCTAGTCTGCCTCACATGAGACGGGACGCTCTGGTTTCTCAGCTGCGGGAGATCGTCGGCGAACACTACGCTCTCTTTGAGAAAGAGGACGTCGTTGTCTACGAGCAGGACGGCTCGATCTTTCAAGTCATGCCCGAGATCGTTGTGGTGCCGGGCGACGTCGCACAAGTGGCGGCCGTCATCAAGCTTGCCAAGGAGGCCGACGTTCCAATTGTCCCGCGCGGTTCGGGCACCGGCCTTGCCGGCGGCGCGGTACCCGCCGAAGGCGGAATTATTTTGTCGCTGGCGCGCCTCAATCGCATCCTGAAAATCGATCTCCAAAATCACCTCGCTATCGTCGAGCCCGGCGTGATCAACCTTGACGTCACCAAAGCGATCAGCAAGGACGGTTTTTTCTACGCGCCGGACCCGAGCAGTCAAGCGGCTTGCTCGATCGGCGGCAACGTCGCGAACAATTCCGGCGGGCCGCACACCCTTGCTTACGGTGTGACGACCAATCACGTGCTGGGCATGGAAGTCGTGCTCGACGACGGGCGAATTGTTTGGCTCGGCGGCGAAGTCCCCGACACGCCCGGCTATGATCTTTGCGGCATCTTCGTCGGCTCCGAAGGGACCATGGGAATCGTCACCAAAGTCGCTGTCAAGCTCATGCGCGCGCGCGAATCGGTGCGCACTTTGCTCGCGATCTTCGATGACATGGACGCGGCGACTCAGGCGGTGGTCGATATCACCGCGGCGGGAATCATTCCTGCCGCGCTGGAAATGATGGATCGCACCACCATCCAAGCCGTTGAGCGCGGCGCGCCGGTGGGACTGCCCCACGACGCTGAAGCAGTGCTGATCGTTGAAATTGAAGACCTGAAGGAGCACACGGACCGCGCATTGGAGATCGCGCGCTCGATCTGCCAACAGAACCACGCACGCGAGGTCAAACTCGCGGCGGATGAAATCGAGCGTCAGCTGATCTGGAAAGGTCGTAAAGGCGCGTTCGGCGCCATGGGTGCGCTGGCGCCGAACTATTATGTGCAAGACGGCGTGGTTCCACGTAGTCGACTGCCAGAAATGATGCGCCGTATCGCCGCGATCAGCAAGCAATACAATTTGCGCATTGCTAATGTGTTTCACGCCGGCGACGGCAACCTGCATCCCAATATTTTGTTCGACATGCGCAGCCCCGGCGAATTGGAGAGAGTCATCGAAGCGGGAGCCGCTACCTTGCGCGCCTGTATCGAGCTCGGCGGCAGCATCACTGGCGAGCACGGCGTAGGCCTGGAAAAAAAGGCCTACATCGGGCTTCTCTTCAACGAAGCCGATCTGGCGGCCATGGCGCGTGTGCGGCGTGTTTTCGATCCCGACGGCAGGTTCAATCCAGCGAAGCTCTTTCCGACTCCTGCCAGCTGCGGTGAAGTCCGTCTCGAACCGGCAAAAATCCCGGCCGGCTTGTGGATTTGAATTAAAGTTTTTGCTGCCAGGTCCTGGTTGCCAGTTTCCAGTCAGCTACCAAGAACTAGAAACCAGAAACTAGAAACTGGAAAGGCTACTGCCATTGGAACTCGTACACAACAAGCCACAGGATACCGTCGCTGCCAAATTGGCGAGTTTGGATATCCCCGAGCTGCACCAATGCGTGCACTGCGGCCTCTGTTTGAATCAATGCCCGACCTACCGCGTCTTACGGCTCGAGCCCGCTTCACCGCGCGGGCGCATTCATCTCGTCAAAGCCGCCGCAGAAGGACGGATCGAGCTGGGCGATCGATTCAAAGAGCATATGTATCTTTGTCTCCTCTGTCGCGCCTGTGAAACCGCATGCCCTTCTGGCGTCCGGTATGGGCACATTGCCGAAACCGTGCGTGAACGACTCGGGCCGCCCGGTTCTCCGTTCGCCCGGGCGCTGTTGAACCTGGTTTTCACGCGCCTGCTGCCCTATCCCCGAAGACTGCGCTTTGTGTTCGCTCTGCTGCGTCTCTACCAACACACCGGAATGCAGCACCTTGTACAGCCACTCCTGCCGAAAAAGCTTCGTGAGATGGACGCCATGTTGCCCGCGATACCCGACAAATTCTTTAACGTCATGCCGACGGTTCTCCCGGCTATCGGTGAGCGCCGCGCCAGAGTCGGGTTGCTCAATGGCTGTGTGATGCCGCTCCTCTTCGGAGATGTGAACGAAGCGACCGTACGAGTGCTCCAGCGCAACGGCTGTGACGTTGTTCTGCCAAATAATCAAATCTGCTGTGGCGCCTTGAACACCCATAACGGCGAGAGCGTCGCCGCCAAGCGAATGGCCCGGCGCAACATCGATGTCTTTATCGACGCAAACGTTGACGCGATCGTCGTCAATGCCGCTGGCTGCGGCGCAGCCATGAAAGAATACGGTCACCTGCTGCGCGACGATCCGGCTTACCGAGAAAAAGCTGAGAGTTTTAGCGCACGCGTCAAAGACAGCGGCGAGTTCCTTGCCGGGCTCGGCATGGTGGCCAAATTACGCACCCTCGAAATGACCGTGACGTATCAAGATCCGTGTCATCTCGCCCACGGCCAACGGGTTCGAGCGCAGCCACGACAACTCTTGCAGATCATACCTGGACTGAAGCTCACTGAAATGGAAGGCGCCGATCGTTGTTGCGGCAGCGCTGGGATCTACAATCTGACCCATTCAGGGATGTCACAGCATCTTCTGAAAGAAAAAATGCAGTCGGTGGCGGCTACCGGCGCCGAAGCGATCGTCGCGCCCAATCCAGGCTGCATGCTGCAACTTGCTTACGGCGCCAGACGCTATGGTCCTCATGTAAAAATCTACCATCTTATGGATCTTCTCGATCAAGCCTCTGACGCTGCGCCAGATGAATTTAACCGCTGATCGATTGGCGCAACGGTTCGCCGCGGAACTCGGCGACGACTCCGTTGCTGCCGATCCAGCGCAACTCGTTTCGCACAAAGTTGACGGCCAATTGCCGGCTTTGCTTTGCAGGCCGGCAAACGAGGCGCAGCTTAGTGTAGCACTGCGCCTTTGCGCCGAACACGAAGCAACAGTCATCCCGTGGGGTGGCGGCACGGCAATCGCCCTCGGCAATGCGCCGCGCCACATGGATGTTGTCATCAGCACCGAGCGCCTCGCTCGCATTATCGATCACGACCACGCAAATCTTACGGTTAGTGCCGAAAGCGGCGTTGTCTTGGCTCGTTTGCAAGGCGAGCTTGCGAACGAGCACCAGTTCGCGCCTCTCGAGGCATCGTTTCCTGATTGCGCCACTATCGGCGGCATCATCGCGGCCAATCTCAACGGGCCGCGGCGGAGCCACTATGGCAGCGTGCGCGACCTAGTGATTGGCATCAGGGTCGTCTTAATCGGCGGCGAGAAAATCAAAGCCGGCGGCAAGGTCGTAAAAAATGTTGCCGGTTATGACATGTGCAAACTCTTTGTTGGCTCCCTCGGCACACTGGGAATCATCAGCGAAGCCACAGTTCGTTTGGCACCGCTGCCGGAATCGAGTGCCACGCTGGTGGTTTCGGGAAGTTTCGATGACGCCCGGCAATTCGCCAACGAGCTCGGCCGAACGAGGTTATTGCCAGCGGCGGTCATTCTCCAGCTTGAGGGAAACCATTGGCTACTGGCCGTACGCTTAGAAGGATTTGCCGAAACCGTTGTGCGCTCTCAACGTGAGGTTAGGGATATCGCCGATAGTCTCGCCGTGAAGGTACAAGTTCTAAGGGCCGACGAACAGGGCGCGTTTTGGCGTTTCATCGAGGATTTTCCACTCCAAACGGAAACTTTGGTTTTTCGCGTTACCCTGCCACGCGCCGAACTTTTTCCATCCGTGCAGACGTTCTCCGGGTGGGAAAACGTCACCGTCGTTGCCGACGCGATCGCCGGCACAGCGTGGCTGGCGGCCGCGCCGACTCCTGCAGCCCTGCAGCGATTTTTGGAGCTCGCAGCGATGGCGCGTGACCGTCGAGGGCATGCGATCATCTTTTCCGCTCCCGCGGAGCTAAAGCGCGGTGTCGAAGTCTGGGGAGAATCGCCGCCGACACTTTCGCTGATGCGCGGCGTGAAACACCAGTTCGATCCCAAGGAGTTGCTCAACCCGGGGCGGTTTTTAGGCGGGTTGTAGACCCTCGCTCGAGTTTTTCAGAACAACCAGACCACCCAATTCGGTAGCCAATTATCGACGCCAAATGCAGCGCTCCCGCGCGCCGCAAAATAAATGGCCGCGGCCAGAAAAACCAGGTTGTCACGGACACCTACTTCATGGGCATGGAAGGCTTGACGATCAAATGAACGAAAATAGTTCCGCGCCTTTTCATCTGTAATGGCCGCACTGACCGCCGGTGACATGGTCGGCAAGACCTTCAGCCAATGCCAATGCAAGGCGAAAGTCGGTATCAGAAATATCACGATCATCACGGCGCATATGGGAGTTTGAATTCCTGCGGCAACACCAAATCCGCCCACCACCATCAGAAAAGTGGCGGCAAAGCCGAAGAACGCAGTGCCTTTCGGAAACAAGATACTCGCGGTATTCACCGGATTGGGCCAGCGGCGAACATTGCTGATACCGCTCACCAACATGCGCCAACCCAGAATCACACGGAGCGCTGCCTCGCTCATCGCTACCAGTGTAGTTGTTTCCAACAAATTGCTCCTTGATGTGGGGGTTCCAAAATTTTCTGAAATATAATCGGCGCCGTAACGTGCGTCAATTTAGTCAGCGCTGAACCCCTCAGGCAACGAGCTGAAGACGGGCTATTGTGCTCCCGCTAAGTGCGCGGGGGTTGCAAAAAATGTCCGGCTTAGCTACGGGCTGCACGTTGTCTAATAACTAAAACTCGTTTATTATGCCGCGCATTAGCGACCGTTATTATTGGCATGGCGGTTGCTCTAAGTTCGGGCCGGCGAAGGAGTAGCGATGCAACGAACGACGAAACCTCTTCTCTGGATAGTTCTCTATCTGTTGACAGCGTTGCCGGCAAGTTTGCACGCCCAACAGTTTTCATCAAACTCCACGCCCTTCGTTGTTCCCGCCGGCTTGGAACCCGCCGTTGAATTCTGGAAGCGCGTCTTTAGCGAGTTCAGTCTTTCTCAACTGATCTTCTTCGATCCCCTCGATCTGACAAAAATTTACGAAGTGATCGAGGTCGGCGAGGGCAACCGGCCGAACGGTTACATTGACGGTGAACGGGCGCGCATAGCCGCTGAAAATGGCGTCGATATCGAGCGTGTCCGGGCGCAGCGCGGCGTCAAAGAAAGAACCGCCGCCGGTATCAAGCGTTCGGGTCGATACCTCGCTCAGATCCAGCAAATTTTCAGCGAGCGCGGCTTGCCCATCGAACTCACCTATCTTCCGATCGTGGAATCTTCCTATGATATCGGCGCAAGATCATCTGTGGGAGCCGTGGGTATTTGGCAGTTCATGCCCCGCACCGGTCGGGAATACATGCGTGTGAATTCACTGGTTGACGAACGACGCGACCCGATTGAATCTTCGCGTGCCGCTGCGGCCTATCTCAAACAAGCCTATGACACACTGGGAAGTTGGCCCCTGGCAATCACCTCTTACAACTACGGCCAAGGGGGCATGGCCCGGGCTGTCGCCCAACTAGAATCAGACAATCTTGTTGAGCTGATCGAAAAATACGACCATCCCTATTGGGGCTTTGCGCCAAAGCACTTTTATGCAGAGTTTTTAGCCGCCGTCGAGATCGGCAGCAATGTCTCTCAGTATTTTCCCGGATTGGTACTCGATTCCGCAGTAGAAATGAAAGAGATTGAGGTCAAAGGCAAAGCCACCCTGAGTTCCCTGGTTGCCTCCTCGGGACTGAGTCACGCGGAATTTCTAGCCTGGAATCCAGCACTCGCCCCCACGGCACGTATCGTGCCTACAGGCTATCGGATCAAGTTACCTGCCGATCGAGCTATGCCGCCGCCGCCGCCGATTGTTACAGTCGCTCAGGTACAGTCATCCGGACGGACAGCTCAAGCCCAAGTTGTCCACCACCGCGTACGTCGCGGCGAGACCATCTACGAGATCGCGCGGCGTTACGGCGCATCTGTCGAGAACATCCTCCAGATCAACGGCCTCCGCAAAGCCCATCTCTTGAAAGTCGGTACCACCCTTCGAATCCCAAAAATCTGAAGCAACTCCATTCGGCGCACTGAGTTGTTGCAAAGCATCGGGCGAGCACTCGAAGTGCTCGCCCGCGTGACATTGACAAGTTTTCCGGGCCCTGGATATAGTCACGCCGTGAGATTCAAGCCCCTGATTTGTCAGCCGTATTTGGTTATTCGCAGGATGCTTCTATACATTGCGCTCTGTATCCTGCTGCAAAGTAGCGCGACCGCGCTGGCGCAAGACACTGGGAAAGTGCGGATGGCCTATTCCGCCTTCAGCATCTCCTTCCTTAATATTTTTGCTGCGCGTGACGCGGGTATCTTTAAAAAGCACGGCTTGGAGGCGGAACTGATCCAAATGGCGGGTCCGTTGCCCGTGGCTGCGCTGGCGAGTGGCGAGATCGATTATTTGACCGGATATACAACGGGAATTGTCGCAACCGGCCAGGGCGCGCCGCTCAAGGGAATCATGATTTCTTTGCGCAAGCCGCCCTTTTTCTTGGTCGCCGATCGAACGATTCAACGTCCCAACGATCTAGCTGGCAAAAGAATCGGCGTCGATCGCATCGGCAGCCTGCAACATTTGGTCGCCCGTTTAATGCTCAAGCAGAAAGGGACCGATCCGGAAAAAGTGATCTTCACTCAAACGGGGTCCGTGTCGAACACCGTCTCGAGCCTCGCTCAGGGTGCGGTATCCGCCGCGATTCTGTCGGGTCCTCACAACGTGATTATGGCACAAAAGGGCTTCCGGCAAATCGGCGCCGCCGATGAACTGCCGATGCATTTTCCCACCAGCGGACTCGTGGTGAACGAAACGCGGCTGAAAACCGACGCGCCCCGGATCAAGAGCGTGATTCGCGTAATGCTCGATGCCGCGACATTTTGTCGCAAGGAACGAGCATGGATCGTCAACTACATTAAAGATCGCTGGAAGGTCGATGGAAAAACCGCGGCGACTGTCTACGATCAATGGCTTTCGATCCTCACGCCCGATGGTAAGATCAGCGTTAAAGATATGCAGGAGTATTTCGATCTCGCCTACAGCCAAAAGCAGATTCCCGCGCCGATCAATGTTGCCGCGGTGACGGATTACTCGTTGCTCGAGCAAGTTTTGGCGGGAAAATAATAAAGACGTTTGGCGATTGGCGTCTCGAGTCTAGCGTTAAGGCAAACCATCAGACGCATATCAACCGATCAAGGAGCATTTATGGACGGCAAAGCGCTTGTGGATTCGGTCAAAAAAGAAATTATCGAACCCGGCATTCAGCGCCTGCTCGATTCTCCGTATTTCGCCGAATTACGTCAGGGAAAACTTTCGACAAAGCGGATGCAGGGCTGGGCCATTCAGCACTATCTCCACAACAAAGCGATCCTCAAATCCTTTGCGCTGGGCATGGTGAAAAATGCCCATGAGCAGACGATGTTTGATTATTTCACCGAGCAATTTACCGAAGAGCAGACGCATCCCGATCTCGCGAAACGGTTTGGCCTGGCGTTGGGCCTCAAGGAAGATGATTTTGCCGAGGCGACACAGATCTTCGAATGTCAAATCCATTCGGCGCGCACGGTCTATAACACCTTGATGGGGTATGCGCCGCAAAATCGCGCGTCCGCGCTGACCAGCGAAAGCATGGTTTGTCGTTATTCTGAGGAGTTTCTCAACGCCGGACGCAAGCACTATGGCCTCAACGATCATGACCTGACATTTTTTTCGGTCCATATGATGGCTGATCAGGAGCACACCGCTCGCTCCGCGGAACTGATTGCGCGCATGGTCAAAACGCCGCGCGAAGAGCGCTTGGTGCGTGAAAGCGCGCAATATATGGTGCGCATCAAGCTTGGGAAATTCGATGGACTCTATCGCGAATACGCCTAATCGAAGCTCAAAATCGATCCATTGATGACAAGACCAAAAAACGGAGAAACCCCATGTCGCGTTATTTGATGCTGGCTGCGCTGCAGCTCGCGCTTTTTTCGAAAGCTCACGCCCAAACGGATCTCTCCTCACTGGCCGCAAGTGCCAAGCAGGAAAAACAGGTCGTCTGGTATACGACAACTTCCGCCGGCGACAATCAAGCGATTGTCGCCGGATTCACAAAAAAGTACCCCTTTCTCAAGGTCGAAGTGCTACGCTCGACCGGGGAAAAGCTGCGTCAAAGAATTCTGACGGAAGCTTCCGCCGGACAGTTCTTTTCCGATGTGGCGAGCGTCAGCAGCATGGAAATGGGCTTGTTGAAATCGAAGAATTTACTCCAGCCCTACGATCCACCGGAAGCTGCAGGCTATCCCTCCGCCACCAAAGACAAAGAAAAGTTCTTCACGGCGATCTATGCCCGGAATTTTGTCATGGGTTACAACACGGCGATGATTCCTGAAAAGGAGCGCCCAAAAGATTGGCCGGATCTCCTCGACCCGAAATGGAAGGGGCGATTCGGCATCGATGAAGAAGAATTCGAGTGGTACGGCACCCTGATCGATTACTGGGGAAGAGAGAAAGCGGGCAAGTTCATCAAAGCGCTTGCGGCTCAGCAACCGACTTTGCGGCGCGGCCACAGCCTGCTCGCCCAGCTGCTTGCCGCCGGTGAATTTCCGATCGCGTTGGTGTTTCCGTTCGAGGTTGAGCAGTTGAAGCGGCGCGGCGCACCCGTGGAATGGTCCAACTCATCGGATCCGATCGTCACCTCAATCAACGTTGTCGCGCTATCGACCAAAGCCCCTCATCCGAACGCCGCCAAGCTGCTGATCAACTATATTCTCTCCGAAGAAGGCCAGAACATCATCAAAAACGTCTCGCGGGTTCCCATACGCCCCGGCGTCAAACCGAACGTCGCCAAGCTCGATCAGTCGACATTGAAGATTCACTACGTGCCCGCGGATATGTTCAGGAAAATCGCCGAATATGAAAAGGAGTTTCGCGATCTATTCTGGAAAAAATCCTAATTCTCCGGTGAGAGCGCGTCGTTTGCTCGATGGAGTTATTACTTCACCTGCGAGATCACTGCATAGGGAACACCCGGCGAACGTCAACAATAATCTTGTAATCAACGTTCAGCTCTTCATCTTGGCGGGTGAGAGCCTCTCAACGTCATAACTGGAAAAGTTTTATGGCCAATCCTGTGATCGGTTTCATCGGCCTTGGCATCATGGGTAAACCCATGGCGCGCAACCTCTTAAAGGCGGGCCACGTGCTCATGGTTCATAACCGCAGCCGCGCAGCCGTGGACGAGTTGACGAAAGAAGGCGCTCAGCCACTGGCAAATCCGAAGGAAGTTGCCGAGCGCAGCGACATCATCATGACTATGTTGCCCGACTCGCCGGACGTCGAGCTGGTCTACGGGAGTGGACAGGGAATTTTCGCTGGAGCCAAATCTGGATCGCTGCTGGTCGATATGTCGAGCATTTCCCCCGTGGTCGCACGCAAACTCGCCGCGGAAGCGGAACGACGCGGCTGCGATATGCTGGACGCGCCGGTCAGCGGCGGTGAAGCTGGAGCCATCGGCGCTACGCTCTCGATCATGATCGGCGGCAAGGCTTCCGCCGTCGAGCGCGCCATGCCGCTCTTCCAAACGCTCGGAAAGAACATAGTGCACGTCGGTGACGCCGGCGCGGGTCAGGTTACCAAGGCCGCCAATCAGATGGTCGTCGGCACAACCATCGCGATTGTCGCCGAAGCTTTGGTGCTGGCAAAAAAAGCAGGAGTGGATCCGGCCAAGGTGCGACAAGCCCTGCTTGGCGGCTTTGCCCAATCGAAAATTCTCGAAGCGCATGGGCAGAAAATGCTGGAACGAAATTTCAACCCTGGGTTTCGCATTCGCTTGCACGAAAAAGATATGAAAATCGCTCTGGCCACCGGTTCGGAATATGGCGTGCCACTGATGGTTAGCGGCGTCGTCGCCCAGATGATGACCGCGATGAAAGGAATGGCCTTGGCCGACCTGGATCACTCAGCACTGGTGAAATTGATCGAGGAATTGGCGAAAACGGAGCTGAGCTAGCGAATAACTTCAGCCATTGCGCGCCTCACGGTTTCCAGCCTGTCTTGTTCAATTGCTGATCGGCTTCCAGTGCAAAACTGAAATCGTAGGCTCGCGCATTCGGCAAAGTTTCGTTGCTGTTGGTGACTTGACGCACAATGTTGAGATCGTTTTTCTGCGTCTCTTCATCGACCGCGCCATTGCGAGTGAAGGTCCCGATCAGGTCATCGTAAAGGCGCGAGGCTTGCTGCCGCGAGACTCCAGAAAACTTTAGTAGCGCTGCGACGGTGCCTTCTTTGTCCTGGCGAATGTAGCGCAGCGCCTTGAGTGTTGCGCGCACGAAGCCCGCCACCATTTTCGGATTTTCTTTGATCAGCTTGTCCGTCGTGGCCAGCGTGCCCCAGGAATTTTTCACCTCGTTGCCCATAAAGAACATCTCGTGCATGCCCTTATCGAGCGCGATGTAGCGCTGCTCGACACTGAGTACCGCCGCGTCGAAACCACCACCGAGCAGCGCTGGAAGCTGAGTGCCCGATTCAACAGCGATATAGGTTACGTCTTTATTGCCGTCGAGTCCGAGCTTGGTAAGAATTTGCTTCAGCATGAAGGTCGCAATTGCCGCGACGCCGGTGGTTGCGATCTTTTTGCCTTTGAGCTGCTTGGGACTGGTGATCTCCGGCCGGGTCACAAGCCACTGCAGCACTCGATCGTTGGTCGCAACGACGACCTTGAGCGGCGTATTGCCGCGTGCGATGCTGACCAGCGCGCTCGAGCCGGCGCCAGTAAAGTGCACATCGCCGCCAAGCATCGCTTGGATGCTGGTGGTCGGCGCGACGAAGATGACGCGCTCATCCACGCCTTCTTCCTTCATGTAGCCTTTCTGCTGCGCAACGGGATAGATCACCATCTGAAAGCTTTTTGCGGGTACCGCCATGTTGGCGATTTGCAGCGATTGAGCGGCGGCCAGCATCGGGAGAGAGAGGCCTACAGATCCAATGGCCACAAAAATCAACCGGAGGATAGTGCGCTGTAGAATCGATCTTGCTCGCTCCGTTTTCATTTGATTCTCCCGGATCCCACTCACCCTCACCCTTCCTCTTCCGATAATTGGGAGAGAGGGGAAAACGGTGTGGATACTCTCTAGTTCAACGGATACAGCAGCTTCGGATTCTCGAAAAAGATCTTGTTGGTCAGCGCTGGCGGAATGTCTTCCCGCGCGCGCATGGCCGCGACCAACTGGCGCTCCTCCGAAGGATCCTGATGGCCGTAATCCGAGCCGATGATCAAGTGATCCTCGCCCGTGTATTCGGAAATGTATTTGACGTCTTCATCCGCTTCGCAGGCAACGAAAATTCTATATGCGCTGAACATGTCCTTGTCCGAAGAAAACTTCCATTTCTCGCGGAACAAGCGCTTGATAATATGCATCATGAACGGCACCCAACCCGCCGAAGCCTCGATAAAGCCGAATTTCAGCTTCGGAAACTGTTCTGGAATTTTGTTATGGATCAAATCACGAAACGCAAACAGCGGCTGAACGCGGCTATGGCCGAACGTGTGATTTCGTTCCACATCGAAGAGATTCAGAAACAGCGGACAACCGGCTCCAGTGTGAATCAGAATCGGCAGATCCGTGTCACTGGCCGCCTGATAAATAGGATTGAAATATGGGTTATCCAGCGTCCGTTGTCCCTCGATGCCGCGAAAGAAAACACCCACTGCGCCGTTGTCTTTGCCCCACTTGATTTCCTTGACCGACTCTTCGACCGAGTGGAGCGGCGGCACCACGACCCATCTCATGCGCCCGCTCGACTTTCCGCAAGCTTGGGCAAGAAATCGGTTGTACGCGCGCGCCAGTGCGGTATCGAGCGCCAAATCCTCGGTGATATAAATCAGGAACAGAGTCGGAAAAATGACCTGCGTGGCCACCCCGAGCTTGTCCATGTCACGCAATCTTCCCGGGATGTCGGTCATCTCTCGATAGGCCAGGTGAATGTCACCGCGCGCCGATTCGAGCTTGGAGGCGGAAGGCGTGATCAAGCGAAAACTGCCCTTGCCATTAGGTTTTGGAAAGATATTGCCGTCAATCAGCCAAAAGGCATTGCGCGGACCGTAGAGCGTATCCTCAGGGGCCTTGAGCAATACCGGTCGGCGCGGATACATTTCCTTGTCCATCATGGCCCACATCGCTTCGCCCTCGGAGATATGAGTATCTGCATCGATTATGCCTGCCATAGAGCTCCTCCTTGTCTGCTTCCATCCATAGTACAACCACCGGCCAGTTCTCAACTGTAGGACGTCGTCGAATCACGCCTTCACTGCAGCCGGAACAATCCATTCAGCCGCGATTTGCCGCGCCCGCTCGGAAGTTTCTGGCGCAATCTGCGACAGAAGCTTTTCGAAGTCTCTGAAATCCACCTGGAGTGTGTCGTCCATGCAAGTGATGTAATTGTCAAAGGTTTTTTCGGCCAGCGCGGCAGAGTGACCGAACCGTTTCGTGAGCACCGCGACAGCGTCGGCACGGTGCGTTTTGAAATAGCGAATTCCTTCACTGTGCGCGTTCAGAAAAGTTCTCAACTCCTTCTCTCGTTCGCTCCATAATTTGGCTGTCGTTTCGATCGTGATGGGCAGCGGGTCATCGACAATTTCCGGCCACTCCTCAATTCGTTTGAATCCTCGTTCTTCGGCAATGAAACCGAACGGCCGCGGCAACAACGCCGCGTGCGCCTGGCCTTCGATCAGCAGATCGAACGCGTCCTGATCGCCGCTCGGCAACTGCAGGAACAGATCAGCGCCAATGCGAAGATCTGCGCGCTCCAGGAATGTTTCGGCGATCGGCGTGTTGCGCGACGGTCCTTCGCGACACGCAACGACCTTGCGCTTGAGATCCGCAAGCGTGCCAATCGCTGGTGGCGCGATCAAGTAATAGGGACAGCGATTCATCGCCACGCCGAGGATCCTAGTCGTTTTGGCAGCGAGAAAATGTTGCAACGAGGCGCGTCCTACGACCAGGGATATCTGCGCGCTACCCGTTTCCAGTCGGCGATAACGCTCTTCCGTGCCTTGAACGTGATTCCACGAGACCTGCAGGCCATGCTTTTCAAAAATACCCGCTTCGATGGATAAGTGACCGGTGGGATCGCGGGCAAAATTGCCGCCGGCGCCTTCCAAATGGCCATACATAACAGCGAGAGTCACCAAGCTCATCGCGATATCTCCTTCCTTCAAGAGTGTATTCCTTCGACGGTCCCGCTCTTGGATTGGGCGCAGCCTAAGCTCCGATCAATCATGACGGTCACAACTGACTGATGTCGAAACGATCCGCGGACTCTTACTAAAGTCTCCGGCCTGCGAGAGACGCAGGATGACATTCCCGTTCCGACATAACGTGCTTAAAAGCTCTTGTATATTATCCTTGCGCCACCAGACAACTCGCATTGACAATTCAGGCCCGCCGAGAATAGAGTCAATGCAGTCCAGTTCGCTCTACAAATCGCGAAGGAGGTCGACATGGAAGTTAAGGATACCAATGGCATCGCCAATCAAAGAAAAAAAGGCCAGCGGCGGATAGATCTCTTCCGGCGCGAGAATTTGGAAACGTGGGTACTGATTTTTCCTCCCGGTGACGTCCAACGCATGCATAGTCACCCATCGGACCGGACTTACTACGTGCTCACTGGCCGCGGCATCATGAAAGGCTTGAACGAAACTCACGAGTTGTCGCAAGGACAAATCATCAGCATTCCCGCTCACGAATTCT